>Ga0307377_10006097_pt1 | contig 12716 bp, 18 predicted proteins | sample TR3MG_FD_202535 | JGI IMG/M metagenome (GOLD analysis project Ga0307377, IMG submission 202535) | Soil microbial communities from Risofladan, Vaasa, Finland - TR-3 | ecosystem: Environmental > Terrestrial > Soil > Coastal area > Acid sulfate soil | place: Finland: Risofladan, Vaasa | collected...
AACGATCAGACAGCTCTCCATAAAGCTGATCTCTTGCCTCAACCGCATCAACAAGTCCTCTAACTTTGTCTCCTGCTGCCCGTAGATCGGCAGCACCAGTAAAACCAAGAAAACCAAATAGATCAGTCTTCGCATTAATCCACCCTCCCAGTAATAATCCTACAACTAAAATCCCTATAACGAGAAACCAGTGCCATGTTTTCATCCCGTCAGTCCTTGAGTATCAGATGGAGATTTTCCATTCTTCCCCTCGATCAACTTTTTAACTGGCGATCCGGCAGCCCCGGCCACAACCAGGGGAATCAGTACTGTCGTAACCATCCCGGCAAACTTCAGATAGCCTTCGAGCCGATCATAATAAATAAAGAAGACTAAAATCCCCATCAGAAATAGGATAGTGAAAATCAGCAGATTGAATCGTCTTAGAAACTTAATGTCAGTCACTTCGGACATCCTCCGCCGAAAATTGCGATAAACAGGCCGACGACCAGGGTTATAAATCCGGCTGCGTTTAGAATGATCCTTTGAGGCACCTGGACGGATAGCCATTTGACCCGAAAGGTTCCCAGTCCGAAAAGTAGGGCAGCCATCGCAAAGAGGACCACATACGACGGATCTTGACTCAAGGATTTGATTATGTCGGCCACGTCCACATTCACTTGATCTTCTCCCTGTTTACGTGCATCCACTTCTGGCCATTCGGGATGTTCGTCAGTTTGTCGAAGTCGGCCAGGTTGAAGCTGACGTTGTTTCCGTTTCGGTCTTTATAGTCGGTATGATAATTCCCGTAAGGATCGTCCACCCATACAGTCTCGATCAGGTCCAGATTGATGTCCTTTTCCGAATGCCAGTCGCCTTCGTGCTGCAGGCTCGTGAAGCCAACGACACATACGAAGTGCCCAGCAGAGGTGAAGGATCCGCTCATAATCAGAGGGCTTCCCTTATAGAGAAACCAGATCATCTGCCGGAGGGAGCCGTTCTGGATGAACCAGTCCACCGGACGTCCAACCAGCCGGTTTATACCCCAGGTGAGCATCATGCTGGTATTCTGCGGCAAAAGGCCCGCATTATATTTTTCCCTTTCCATCTCGATGAACAACTTCCAGGCATCATCACCGAGCAATATCGCCGTCAGATAATCTTCCGGCTTCATGGATTTCGGACACCAGAAAGAAATTTTCCCATCCCTAAGCCACATGATTCCGCATGTCACGTTACAGGCTTCAAGCGGAATCAGCTTATTTCCTGTCTGCCGCGAATACTCATCGTCCCGGCTTAGATTTATGGTGAACATAGTTCCCCTTCCTCCTCTGAGGTTACGGCGGTCTGATCAGACCGGTCCTGAATAGCAGAACAGCGATAGCAGTTCCGTGATCATTTAGGCACAGTCCTGTTCAGCCTTATGATTATATCCACTATGAGGCCGACTGCAGTGAATCCGATTGCGACTATCAGGGTATAGACAAGGCCGCGCAAACCGATAACCATGGCCCTTAGCGCATCAATCTGCTCACCGAAACCGTTGAAAACCTTCTCCCGGAGCTTATTTACGATTTCCCTATTACCCCTTATTTCTATTTCGATTCCGTCGAACCGTTCTTTGCAAATCCGATCATACTGATTGCCTCTCATTTTTTCAGCTCCAGCGCCTCTATCCGCGCTTTCAGTTCCCTAAGCTCATCTTCGAGACTTGGCTTCGGCTTCATCGCTTCTTTTTCCGCATCGATTATCTCTTGAGGCAGCTCGTCGATGACAATATCCCGATATTTATCCGGCACCCGATGATCGAGAAAAGATTCATAACCGCCAGTGAATAGTCTGTATTTCATTGTAGGTACCCCATTGGATAATAAACTAATAGATCAGTATCGACATTTACAACAGCGAACTGCGCCTGCAGAGCACTATTCAGCCAGATTTCCGCTTGCAGAAAGGCGCCTCCAGAAATCAACAATCTATGTGAGTATTCTAACGATGCGTTGGGAGTATTTGATATATTACTATCTCCGCTTTTACGCCAATATACAGCCGATAGCGTGGATGCCTCCTGAATTGCAGAGCGAATAGCAATTGTGCCAATCGGCGCCTCGGAAAATGTCACTTCGAGGCCGCCGGGAGTAAACTGGTCCGCCGTCCATCCTGCGGTTTTGCTTGCTTTGGTATCTACCGTGGGATCGGATATCTTATGCCAATATGGGGTATTGCATTTTGCCCAGTCGGCGCCATCCGATTGAAATTCCGCCCAATCGTCCTGCTGGAGAAGCTCGAAGCTCGTCAGCTCCCATTTCTCGTTGCCGGAATAGACGAGCAGCTTTTCCGTATCAAAAGGTATCAGAGTGATTTTATAAGTGCCGTCTCCGATGTTCCGGACCTTTGCCTTCCTATATGGATTAACTGCCGGATCCGCGTAAGTAAATGTCCTATTGGCGCCGTCCGGATCGAACCAGTATTCTTCATAGTCATCGTTATCGAGCATCGCATAATCATCACCGATGATGACGAGCACATTCGGAGGAGCGACGTCCTCTGCTTCGATTGAATCCGCGATATATTTTCCTGAAAAATAGAGATCCCCTGCTTGGTAAACCGCGTTGATGATGGTTATTCCGCCCCATACCTGCTTGCTGATCCCCAGCTCGTCAGTCACACGCTCTGAGAGATTGGTGTCCTCGGTGCTGAGTGTATAATCCACGCCGAGTGCGAGATTAACCCCTCCACCGCCGGCCGCCGCGTTGATCACCAGGTCGATAAACCAATCGTGATTGAGCCGGAAGGCGGCCGTCCCGACATCCGTATGCAGCTCATCCGTGAAAACATCGCCCGAAAGGCTGATATTCATTTTCGCAGGCATTTAAGCGCTCCTCAGTTCCGTGATGCCGTAATAGTTGTCGCCATAGTATGTGTCTCCGTAGTAGGCTTCGTGCTCGATGTAGATTTCTTCCAGGATCTCGATCAGCCGGCAATCCAGTCTCACGGTCATTTCATCGCAGTTTTTATCTATCCCGATTATTTCAGCCTTCACCTTTCCGAGCATCTCTTTCTGCGGGCGGTTCACAAAGGCATAGATGATATCGTCGATCTCCCTCTGGATCACTTGGAGTTTCGTGACAAGGGGAAAGATCTTCTTCACATCGCCGGAGAGCTCGAGCTGTCTGTCCGCCCAGTCTTGAGCGTCAGCCGCCGTCGTCAGAAGAGTGTCGAATCTCTTCCAGAGTTTTGTTTTATACTTCGCGTAAATAGCATCCTCATGACTCTTATCGACGAGCAGCAAATAGTCATCCTCGGCCCAATCTTTCGCGTATCCAACGGTGAGGGATGTGAGGACCTCCGATGGCTCATATTTGATTTCGGGTATCTCCAGGAGCTGGTCAACCGTGATTGTCGCCACCGCGGCGGCCACGGCGCTGTAGATCCTGAAGGCGAATCGGCCGTCGTCCTCGACGATGAAGTCCCCCTGGACGGAGGCGGCGATCTCACCTATGAGCTCGATGAGCTCCTTCTCCTCGTCCAGGAAAAGGTTGATGTTCCGGGCCCTGGACCTGTCCCAATGCGCCATATTGAAAAAGTTGCTGTTGAAATTGACGTTGTAATAGTTCTTGAGAAGGTCCGCTGTCACATCGAGACCGTTTTCGATCAGGTTTCCCAGAGCATCGACATACCCCTTGAAATCGCAGGTGACTTCATCGCCTGGTGAATAATTGGCAGCCGCCAGGGAGAAAGTGCCGGCATTAAGATCTGATGCCGAGGTCGCCTTGGGGACCCCCTTGACCCGTACCTGGGTAATCTCCTTTATCGAGTGAAAGGTCGTATCAAGAAGCTTGAAATTGTAATTTGCTGGCGCCGGCGCTTTCATTTCATTCGTGCATATCACGGGAGCATTCTTTATCGGTCCATAGGCAATCGATATCCCTTTCCCGACATTCTTGTCTTTAATATCCGGATAAGTCACTGCATCGAAATTATTCACAGGCAACGTACGCGAGAGCTGCTTTCTCTTGTCCTGGATATTCACTTTGAGAATGGGTCCGACCACCATATCCTCGACGAATCCGCTCATCAAGGGAATGAAATCTGGATAGGGAAGGTCATCAAATCCCAACAGGGCCCGCGCAGAATTTCCGAACACGTCCCTGTCCTCTCCAAAACGGTCATAGGCCCCGTCGCTATTGTCGATCGATGCCTCTCCGCCCTCGAACGAAACTACTCCAAAAAAGAGAGGATCCTTGCTCTTGGAAATCGCTGGAATGGAGAGTAGCCTTCCTTCATATATGAAATTGTTGTAGACGCCTGCATGATTGGCGAATCCCCAGGCCTCCCCTATCATCATATTGAAGATGGCCGGATCATCACCGCCCGGGCAGTGAACGTAAAGCGCCTTGAACAGATCATCGAAAAAGAAAGATGAATCATTTTCTTGAACCGCCTCTTTGGAGCTCACGGCAGAGAGCGATTGGCCACCGGCTTTGACTGAGCCGATCCGGGTAATGTCCTGAGCCGAGACTCCGGTAAGGAATGAAGAATCAATATCGGGATAGACTTTGTTGAAATTGACATACCAGGCGCCGGCCCGGAAGTTTGTCCAGAAATCCTGAATCTGTCCTATATCCAGTTCGCAGAGGAGGATTTTCTTCGAGACGGGTTTATTTATCAGCGTCTGCAAATCGGACATTCTCTCAAATTCCTTCTATGGCACATAATCAATAAAAATCCAACCTCGATTATACGGAGTAGAATCATAATTTACATTATCAAAACCACCCCCCGTGTATCTATACAAAGCAACATTTGCCCCACCAATACTAACTCCTCCAAAACCAACACTTGCAGGAGAATCATAACGATTTATAGGGCATCGTGTATTATCTCCATCATCTCGAATTGTTGCTGATACTCTAAGTATTTTTGCATAAGTTAAACCATGTGCAACATATAAATATTCTGTAAAATCCATATTCCAGTCGCCAATTTCCATGGCTTTTGTTAGGAAATAAATACCCGAATTCGCAAATCGTATGCCGCCTATGACCTCTGCAGTTCCCTGTATGATTAAATTACCTAAAGTCTCAATTGATCCATCAGCGCGGATCTTAATATTCAGATTATTCTCGAACCATTTTCCGAAAACATATTTCTTCGTGTAGAGTCCGCCTGCATCCTTATAGAGCCCGCCGATGTACCGGTCCAGCCCGTCGTAGAATCCTTGCTTGGCGGTACTCCAGGTAGGAGCCACGATGGTAAATTCGGCTGTCACCGCAACACCAGCAACCACGAGTTTGATATAAACGTTCTGACTATTGCCGATCCCTGCCCATCCGGTAATTGATTCATCGCCGGGGAATTCAAAGAGAGCATCGCCTATTTCCACGACTGACCCGGCTCCGATTTTGGGCTCGGCGTTGTTATCAAAATTCGTCAGGCTGATTCCCTGAAAACTTTTCCGTTGTTTTTCGATCTGTGTAAGAGCTACCGTTACCTGTGACCCCGCCATTTAGAATACCTCCAAGAAATTGATTTCCAGAATCCATGTCCGATTATCCGTATCCCGCTTCCAGGACAATTCATCCTGATCGATCAGGCAGTAGATAGGTCCGACAATATCAAGGGAGTCCTCCCAGATAAGGAGAAAAACGGGTTTTATCCGGTCGACCTCCTCCCACATCGCCTCGATTGCGGCCTTCTCCGAATCGCTGATAAAAGGAAAGCTGAACCCAGGGGAACGATATTTGTAGCCCACGTCGCCATAAGATTGACCGGTAATTGAAATGTTTCTGTTCGAGGTCGTCTTTTTCGGAATATCGAATCCACTTGCCACCGGCGGCATCTGTAAACGAGGTCCAAATGAAAGTCTGCCTACCTCGATATAACCATCGGTATTGGCCGGATCATCGAAGAAAAATCGCCAGAAACGAAGGGCCGCAGAGGTGAAAAGTTTGGTCATGATGTCAGCATTATAGGTGATGGTTTCATTCAGTGTGGGAGGACCTCCCCAGGCATCCGTATCGTTTCCCTGAATCTTGATTGTTGCCCCGGAGGTCAAATTATGCGCAGCGATCACCGCACAGTCCGCCGTTATCGTGTTTCCCACCCCGGCATCGATTTTGATATACTGGTCTAAAAGTGAGTTCGAGCGCCAGCTATTGACCAGGTGGATGTTCTGCAAGCCGGAAGCAGGGAAATTGCCCTGCTCGGAGCTCACGATGAGGTTATATTTATCTAGTTCGTTATCCCAAATTATAATCATCGTTTGATACTCTTTGGATTTATCCTGATCAGGCCATTATCGGAAGCCCGATTGATATCGTCATAGAGAACATGACTGCCCAGCTGCACAATTATATGGATAGGAGGAGATTCTCTGCCCTCCCCCCCAGGCGTGACTTGTAGATGCTCCCCGGATTCAGCGCGGAATAGATAGGAGTCATTGGGATAGCCCGGAGGTACAATCATATCCACGCCCTCGGCATAGGCCGGAACAGGTTTGGCAGCGCTGAGCGCAGCTATTTGTATACCGCTTTGTATAGTGGCCATCGCCACCATGGGAATGGCCCAGGGAAAGCCAAGTTTCATGCTCTCGATGATAGCCCTAGCTGCAGCTGCCACGGCTCCCACAAGTTGAAACTTCCAGGATTGCAAGGCTGCCTTATACTCTAGGTTCGCTTCTTCCTTGCGGAAATCCTCGGCCAGTGCTTTCTTCTCTTCTTCGGTTCCTTCAAAGCCTTCCAGCTCTAAATCATGCTGCCTGCGCATTTGTTCGAGTTCCCGACTTGCTCGGGCACTGTTGATGGAATCTATCTGACTCCAGATATTGACCATAAAATCCATCGCCGCCTGTTCTACTTGCTGTTTGTGCGCCGCTACTTCTGCAGCGAGCCGTATCTCTTCCGCCGCCGCCTCTGCACGAATCCGAGCGCTTTCTTGCTCATAGGCCAATTCTGCATCCAGGCGTAACTGGTAGGCGTCCATCGCCGCTTCGGTCTCTGCGGTCATAGCATCTATATTTTCTTTCCAGGTATCAGCGGCATCGACCTCAGCATCCCGTTGCTTATAGAGCAGATTAAGATAATCTTGAATATCCTGTTTGTATATCTCGGACCGAGGCAACCAATATTCCCATCTAGCGATTTCTGCATCGAGGATCTTCCGCTGCCCTTCAGGAGTTTTGGCATGTGCAGCATTTACTTCCTTGATCCACTCAGCAAGATCTCGTTGTTTTATTGCCTCCGCTTCCGCAGCAGCAGCAGCTTCCGCATTCCCCCTTTTCCTCTCGTCTTGGGCCTTGGCCTCCCAACGCATAGCATCTGTTAGAGCTCTCTGTTGTTGTTTGAGCGATTCGATTTCTTGATTTGTCTGCTCTTCAAATGCTACTCCGGTTATGGCAGCCGCCTCTGCGCTCTGTCTTTGCAATTCCAGTCTTTCTCTTTCAAGTTTTGCGAGTTGCAGACTTACTACTTCCAATTGTTCGGCAGTAGTGAGTTCGCGCCTCTGTGCTTCCTTGACCAATTCTCGCAGACGGGTCATCTCGGCCGTCGCCTTAACGGCCTGTTCGACAATCTGAGTTAACCATTCTACGGCCGGATGCATAAAATCCGCGAGCGCGCGGCCGCCCTGTTCCTTGAGATCACCTATGGCATTTTGTAATTGCAGCATCGCTCCGGTCGATGTCTCTGCCTCCGCACGGGCAATCTGGAAACCGTTGGCCATAGCTTCCTGGAGAATTGCTTGCCTTTCCGCTTCATCGCTGGCCGTGCGTAGCGCTGGAATGTAACGGGATAACTGCGCATAGTTTCCTTGATAGGCTAGGGCGATTCCCCGCAGCGCCGTGTTCATATCGATCCCGAATGCCCTGGATAGACCGATTGCCCCCTGCGTGGCTTCGAGCATCTTATCCCGGGCGATCCCGAGGCTCTGTGCCTGCTGCAAGAGCCCGAGGGTCTGTTCGTCGCCCACGGTCGTGACGTCCTGGATTCCGGAGGCGAAGGTTTTATACTGCTCCATCAGATTATCAACATCTCCGCCGGTCGCCCGGATTGCGGCAGCTAGCGAAGCCTCGGCCTTCTCTTGTACGGCATAGGCAGCGACTAAATCTTTACCTATTCGGATCAAACTCCTGATAGCGATAACAGCGCCGCCAATGCCGAGAGCCGACATGGCGAACTTCGAGAATTTCGCCATGCGATCCTGAGAGCCCTTCAAAGAGGTATCGAGCTCTTTAGAATCGCCTGTAACTTTATAGACTAGGTGCCCGACAATATTTTTAGTTGCCATTTTTACGTATCACCCTACCAATCGGCGGCTTAATCCAGGATAGATCCTGCCCGCTCGGTTTTGATGGCGGCGTCAGCCACTCTTCCAGCCCCTTGGTCAAGAACTCGTAGTGCTTTTTACTCGCCGGATGCAACTCCCAGCGCATCACGTGAGCGATTGCTTCCTGTACTTCGAGCATATCCATCTCGCCCCAGATATACACCGGAGTCATATACGGCCAGTAGCGCCCGAGGAGTAGCGTCACGCGGTCCCATCGGATCGATCCTCCTTTTCTTTTTTTTTTACGTTGCCATCCTTCTGATCCTTCATCATCGATTTCATAATGAACTCTCGGTAATCTGCCTCATCGGCGTTTTCGATCCACCACTGCCGGTCGAAGTCATATCCATTTTTTGTCAGCAGCAGTTCCAGGATATCCAATAACCGATCAATTTTGTTCTCTGCGAACTCATCGATTTCACGGCTGATATCCTCCGTGAGTTTGGCGAGTTCTTTTTGCCCTTTCGTTTCGGCGGCAACTTTCTGATAGACATCGATTTTTTCAAGATATGCCATGCTCTCTTTAACGAAAGTCGTCCAGAGCTGCTGCGCGCCTGTAACCACCCGGCGGATCGTAAAAGACTGCCCCGCGATCTCAAGAGTAACCGTTGATCGCGGGGTGTTGTCCAAATTGACGTTGTGCTCAGTCATTACGGGAAGATCAACCCGATCTCATCGTAGATTTCGATGAGCTGTTCTCCGGCCGCCTTGGTCGTATCAAGCCCTCCAACGAGTTTCACAGGGAGCGATAATGGATCGTCACCCGCCGAATCCGGGAAACTAAGGGTCAGCCCCGACTCGTTCGTCACGCTCCATAGCCTGGCCCGGAACACTTTACCGGCGATTGTCTTGGAGAACTCCACGATCTTGGCCACAAGCTCCACGCTTTTCTCACCCATGACCAGGGTATAGGCTATAGCCGGCGTATAATCGCTGTCCACCGTGATCACCTGATCCTCGGTAGTGACAAGAGCGGAGTCGATGATATTGATTCCCCATTTGCCGTCAGGCGCCATGAGCACGAAATAGTCCGTATCCAATACAAGCTCATCAACCCCAACGATGGTAATGGTACCGCCCACGGAACTTGCCCACAGACCCGTTACCAACGGGGTATCGACCACCAACGTCACGACCGCCGCCACCGGTGTTGCGGTGATTCCGGGAACGCCATAGGTAACATCGTTGATTACGGCCGCCAACTCGATTGCATCATCGGGATCGGTAACGCCGACTTCGAACTCCCGGAGAGCTGGGTTTGTAGCCGCCGCTGCGGTAAATACCAGTCCGTTGATAGTCACTGTGTCACCGGCAAGAACAGTTGCCAATGTGAGCTCGAGGGTCGTGTCTAAAGAACCGGCGACGCGATTAATCGTCGGCACAGTACCGGCTCCATTTTGATGCGCGAGCGGATAGAACCGATCCCACAACCAGTTCCCAACGGCGATTATCTCCGGCTGATCCGAAAGCAGGGCCCCGGGTGTATAATCGAGCTTGGCCGCCCCGTCAAGAAGCTTCACGATGTTCGGCAAATGGAATTGATACAATTCGAAATTCGCCTCTGCCTTTGGATTTTTAATGAAATCGATAAGCGTTTCCGCTTTCGATCCCATTACCTTTACCTTGTCATAGGTAATGCCGATCGAGGCGTCCCCCTTGAGGACCCCCAGATCGAGCAGGCCCGGTACGGTATTACCGATTTTAACCGTACATCCTGCCGGAATTTGAACTGAACCATAAGCCATTTCTCACACCTCCAGATAATTGATTCGAATATCGACGGGTGCATGAAATATCCCGTCTTCTGCCAGGACTCTATCGTCCTGATAATTCCCTGCCACGACCATAGTTCCCCATGTTCCCTGATAGCCATCGAGCGCCGCGATGAGGATCTCCGCCCCTTCCAGGGCCCGGAACTCGCTATTTGAAAAATAACTGAGTTGGAACAGCGGTGAGCCGAATCCGACTTTCCGCAGGCGACTACCCGTAATTTTATTGATAACCACGTAATCGAGTTTTGTGCCCTGGGGAGCAAGCACGAAAAATACCTTGCCCTCACCGATCTTCGCGGTCAGTGGTGCGTGTGCGCGCAAGTATTCGTACAATTCCTTTTCGATACTCATACCGGCTCCTTACACCGCTTAGCGATCGCTTGCCCCATTTTCTCCCGCGTTTGTTCTGCGGCTTTGCGCATCACTCCCTGCGGGGCCATCTTGTGGCTACCCCACTCTACCAAATGTGCATGAGGGGCTACCTTGCCGCCGGAGTACAACGCCCCTTCCAGCGTCTGCTCATTCAGCGCGTAGCCGAGGCTGCGCATATACCGTCCGCTACGCTTATGCGGCGAGGCCAGCGTTTGTGCGGCTGACAAAATGATGTTCTCGCAGTCTGCCAATCCTTGCGCAAACTTCCGCCGGATGTTGGCCTTCACCTCTTCCTCGCGGCTCTCAGTCGTTACCTGTACTTTCATTCCGGTATCTGCTCCTTAATCATCAGCTGCAATTCCCGATGCCGTTCCTCCGGATCGATCACCGCAAAAATCTGATAGATCCGACTGCCGCACACAATCCGCATCGCCGGCGTCACTGCCGGCACGTAGGGGATCCCGATCCGGCCTGTAATCTCGGAGTTGATCTGCTGCGCCCTCAGCAGTTCGCCGCCACGCAGCGGCTCGATACTGCCCCATACCGTAACGTGCGTCGCCCAGGTCGGGTCTGCACCCCAGCCGACTCCCGGGACAGGCCGCTGAATCGTCAACCAGTGCCGGCGCGCTCCCGCTCTCATACGCCCCCCACGCGGTCCAGGCCGAGTAAAGCGTTCACTGCGAACGCCACTTCCCGGACCTCTTTGATGTCCGTTGCTTCCCGATGCTCGTATAGATGTCCAGCCAAAAGTTTGATGGCCGTCCGGATGCGCTCAGGCACATCGGTGGCCAGGAGACCGTAACCTGTAGTGAAAGTCACGACGATACCCGAAAGCGGCTGTAAGGTCAGGGTTGGCCAATGCTTCCCGTAGGCCGGTGTGATGCGGGCCTTGTACCCGCGCACATCCTCTTGGTACTCGGCCGGAAGCAGCAGATTAGATAATCCGTCAGTACCGTAATATTCGATGCTGTCAACAATCTGAAGCGGCGGTAACGGCACGTCGATGATCTCCGGCCAGCCGTCCAGGGCGCCCTCCCAGGTCTGGGTAATATAGGCCCGGTTCTGATAGCCCTCGCAATATTGACGGGCTGCCGTGATGAAACCGGATAGAAGCGCATCCTCCAGACTCACCGGGGCACGTAGGATGAACGACACACCGAACTCACAAGCTACGCCGGCCACGGTGGCTACCGCACGGAGATATATTGCGAGCCCCGTGTACAAAATTTCGTAGACCGTTTCATCATTGGCGGGCGTTACGGTAGGAAAAGCACCGCCAACCACGTCAGTCCAGGCTGCGCCGTCCATCGAGCTTTGGAGTTTTGCGTCCACCGAACCGCCTCCGCCACAGGTGCCCGCCATCAAGATCGCAAGAATCGAATAGCCCAGCGTGCCGATTGATACTCCTACCAGTCCGTAAGCCAGTACGACCCCATGAGAGCCAGCGAGAATTGTCTGCTCGACAGTAAGCGCGGCGGCAAGATCCCCGGAATCGATCCGGAGATGGTCTTTCAACTCAACGAGAGATACCGGCTCAATCGTCGGCGGCGTTATCTGTGTGAGTCTCATCCTCCACCTTCCTCTTGCGCGGTCGATAGGTACGATGCTCCCCCGGCGGCTTTACTGCCCGTTCTGGTCCTGGCGGGATTGTACGTTCGGCTGGCGGTGCAACCGCTTGCTCTACTCGGCCGATCAATCCCATTGCCCGAAACCTTGAAGCCTCTCCGACATCCATCTCCACCATCTGTCCGGGCATCCGCACCAGGCCGTCCAATCGGAACGGCTTGATCACTTTGAACCTCATATATTCCTCCTCACGGTAACTTCCGCGATACCAGATAGCTGATGATGCAATCATTCTGCGGATCCGCGTCGAACTCGAAATCCACGCAGCCATCTCTGGGTGTTGCCCGCACACCGACCACCGTACCCGTCCCCGCATCGAGGATGCCCCAGGATACCAGGTCTGTTGACTCGGCACCCCGGATTGGGATCCGCACCACCACCCCGTAGTCCGCATTGGCGCTTGCCACTTGATGATTAGAGCCGACACCGTGACAAGTCCCATCTGCATCATGGCCGTTGTACTTAGCCTTGAGATCGTTTAAGCGCGTGATGCTTTCCTGAAGATTTACCGGCGCTGCGGCTGAAGCCAGAGAATGCTCTCCCGCCTCTTGCGCATCATGGTAAACCCAATTCGCCATAAGCTCTGCATCGGCATCATGCGCGTCGTAACTAGTGAGCATTTCTGCGGTCAACGCGAGTAAA
>Ga0307377_10006098_pt1 | contig 12715 bp, 10 predicted proteins | sample TR3MG_FD_202535 | JGI IMG/M metagenome (GOLD analysis project Ga0307377, IMG submission 202535) | Soil microbial communities from Risofladan, Vaasa, Finland - TR-3 | ecosystem: Environmental > Terrestrial > Soil > Coastal area > Acid sulfate soil | place: Finland: Risofladan, Vaasa | collected...
GCACCTCGTCGTTGCTCACTAGCTTGGCAATGTCGTTACGTGCGGCGTTAAGGACCTTGCCCTTGAGGGGAAGGACTTCTTGATAGCGAGGATTGCGAGCTTGGATGACCGTGCCCCCGGCGCTCTGCCCCTCCACTATAAACAGCTCACGCTTTTCCGGGCTACAACGCGGACTAATAGCCAGCTTGGCCGGCAAAGCGCTGCGGGTGTGTTTGGTAGTTTTCTTGAGGGCGGCGCGGGCTTTCTTATAGGCTTGCCGCTGCTCCTTGATTAACTTGGCCCGCTCTACAATTTGCTTGGCGATCTTGGCGTTCTTTCGAAACCAGTCGTAGGCGCTATCTTTGACAAAAGCTTTGATCTCGTTTTGAACTTCGTCACCGCTCAGCTTTTGTTTGCTCTGGCCCACAAATTGAGGGCTGACTACCAGGGCGTGAATAATGCCTACCACGCTATTTCTTAGATCAGCGCCTGTGAGGTTCTTTCCCTTGCTCCACTTTTGGAGGGCCGCACTAATACCCAGTTGAACCCCTTTGACATGGGCGCCCCCATCAGGGGTAGGGCTCACGTTGACAAAGCTTTTCCAGGTCTCTTGATCTGAGTCACCCCACGCCCAACCAAAAATGATATCAAGAGATTTAGATTTAATTCGAATAGGACCCAAGTCCAGGGCAGGAAGCTTATCTGCAAGGAAAGCTTCAATCCCTTTGGCGTTTTGGAAAACAAATTTGTCTTTATTTGTCTTCAATATTAGTTTGAGCTTGGGGCACAAGTAGCTAATCTGTTCCAAGTGCGTTTTAATCACAGCCGGGTCTAGGCGGGCATCGCCGAAAATCTCAGGGTCTAGGCTGACTTTGATGACCGTGCCTTTTTCTACTGTGCGATCTTTTGTCTCTCGAAGGGCACAAGCGGCCAGCCCCTTTTTAAACTGCTGATAGTAAACTTTCTTTCCCCTCCGGGTCCATACTTCACATGAGGTGCTAACAGCGTTGACCACCGTGAGTCCCACGCCATGAAGTCCCGCTGAAATACCCCCGTAGGCTTCATTGCGGAATTTCCCCCCAGCGCCTAAGATGGTGAAGATTGAGGTAAGGGTAGGCTCCCCGGTTTCCTTGTGGACTTCAACAGGGATACCCCGGCCGTTGTCGCGTAGTTCAAAAGTACGTCCATCGGAAGAAAGGCGAATAGCAACAGCATTAGCGTGGCCCGCTAAGTGTTCGTCAACACTATTATCGACGCACTCTTTTATGAGTTGATGGACTCCTCCCTTGCGATTATCCACGAGATACATGGTAGGGCGACACCGGACATGATTGATCCCTTGTACGATATCAATGCTGGAGGCATCGTATTTTTTAGCCATTAATTGCTACCCTTGCTCGCTTTGGAGTCCATAACTACAACGCCCTTTTGCACAAGGTGTTTTTCGACGGTATCTAAAAGGATGGGAGATTTCATCAGCGTCTTGACCAGGGCCAGCATCTGCATGACCCATTTGTCGGTGTGCTCCCGGCGCAGCATAAGGTCGAAGGTTTTATCGTTTCTAAAGACGACGGCTCCCTCTGATTCTTTGAGTGTGATGAAATACATCTTACTATCGGACATAGTGGTCACTGCTTTTTAATCTCTTCGATGTCTTCCCCCAATAAATACCGCTGACCCCAACGCACCGAAACACTAATAGGGGCAGGGATGATAAGAGGCTCCCAGCCCATGGCCGTGTTGCGCTGCACCGCAAGCGCTAACCCATCTCGATGCGGCTGTGTGGCGTCTATCACGCGCACTTGGTTGCTGGGGATCATGCAAGGGATACGGCTATCAACCGCTAAGTGCACGCGACATGTTAGCGGACGCAACGGATAGATAGAGCAATGCTTTTCCTTTAAAAAGGGACAAAAGATTTGTTCCTCGGCCCATTGCTCCATCCAAAGCATTGTGAAATCTTCAGGGGAAAGCGTATCACCTGCTTGCATGATCAGTTTGTTACGAAAATGTTCGATTACTTGGGCATGATCGGCTACTGCTGCAAGGGTGACATGGTCGTCGGTGCGCAACAGCTCACGCGCAATGACTAGGCCCTCCAGGAAATGACACCGCACTACGAGCGCACAACAATGATGGCAACCCGCAGAGCACGCAATTTTAAAACCGCGCAGGTCTTCCAACCACTGATCGGCTATCTGATCTCGCAATAGCTGAAAGTCATCGATTAGCTTTTCTGTTTGTTTGCCGATGTTAATCTTCATTGAGGGCTCGCTTGCTCATGACTCGAAAGGAAAGGCCGCGCCGCGTGGCAACAAGCATGCAATCATATACGGCTTTGTTGATAACGTCCACGATCTCCAGCTCAGCAAAATCTAGCTTTAAATTTAGGTCCGGCTCTGGGCGTTTACTTTTGATTTTTATTTCTAGCATCGGGGATGAAAAGCCCTTGACGCAGTAAGAGCATTTTCAATCACCCTTTCCACGTCCATAAATTCTGTTAGCGTTTCGTCGGCAATCTTGATATGCTCAACACATTCAGCCCAATCGGTTATAAGATCCCCCAAGCCAGAAAGGATATCCTGATCAACGAAACGGCTAGCTACTTCGCGCATTTGATTGACTAATTCAGAGCGGTTAATTTTCAAAGGGGGTTCCTCCTGGTAGACCTTTACAAAGCTACTAGGCGGCTTTTTTCCAGGCAGTGTTTAAACCTTGAATCACTCTCTCTTGTTCTGCGGGGCTAGTAGTTAGTTTGATCGTTTCCCCATAGGAAAATCCTACTTCCACTTCCATCTCCATGGGACACGCGAGGGTAGGAATTTCAAAAGCGCTTAAGAGGCTTCGATTTTCAGCAGTAGATCGAATTACCTTGACGTAGCGCATAACGCTTTCAATAGGAATCTCAGAAATGATAGAGTCGTGCACCAGCCCTAATAGCTTCCAAGGCAGTTTATGCTTGTCAATATATTTCTGCATCATAATAGCTACCCACAAGGTCATGTCACTGGCCACCGCTTGGATGGGGCTATTACGCGCCACGTTCAGTAAGTGCTTACGTCCCTTGCCCTTGTAAAAATCTAGGAGCAAAGCATCTAGCCGGCGCCGGCGGCCCATGGGGCTTTCGACATAGCCCTTATCTAGAGCAATGTCCTCTTGGCCAAAAAGCCAATCACGAGCATAGGGAAATCCATTCAACCATTTTTCCTGGCGCCCCAAGGCTTCCTCTGGACTAATATTGAGCTGCGCCGCAAGGCCGTATTCTGTGATGCCATAAATGTTTCCAAAGGTCAGGGGCTTGGCGCCGTCACGTTCCTCGTTGGTGACCTTGTAAATATCAATGCCTGCCATGGCGGCTGCGGTGGCTCGGTGAAGGTCGCACTCGAATTTTATTTTATCCGCTAGCTGAAAGGTGGGGTGATGCGCATACTGGTCGAGCATGTCAGCGCGTTTGTTGTATAAATCTAATAAGACCTTTTCACCACTCAACTCCGCAAGCCAGCGCACCTCTGCCTGTGAAAAATCGCTGTTGACAATCACGCGCAGCTCTCCCCCAGGCTCACAGTGCGGTTTGAAAATACTCTTGATCAATTTTGCTGTGGGGTTCTTTCCTTTAGGAACGTTTTGCAAATTCGGCGACGAACTACTCAGCCTTCCTGTCTTAGTCCCAGTCCCGTGGAAGCTAGCTCGCAACCGATTGTCGAAACTTCCTTCGACGTGGCGCCACCATCCGTCAAGATAAGTGTTGCGCAACTTTTCCAAACTTTTCCATTCATCAATTAAGCCTACCTCAGTGATCGAAGGAAAAGTGCCAAAAAATTCCTTGCCTATTTTCGCCAAACCAGTCGGCGTTTGCTCGTCGGGTATTTGTCCCCATTGGATTCCAAGAACATCAAAGAAAAGAGCTTCAAGATATTTCCGCTTGCTTGGGGCAAAGCCTTTTTGTACTTTGGTCTGTCCAAAAAGCTGCTTGATTTTTACGTTTCCATAACGCACGCGTTGAATTGCCTTTTGCACCGAAGGCAGCCCTTCAAGCTCTTTGATAATATCATGCTGTCGTGTAATTAAAGACCCAGAGTTAGATCGTAGTTCAGCTAGGCGATTGATATCGACGGGCATGCCATTACGTTCGACTGCTGCAAGCATGTAAGGTAAAGAGTCGATGAGCGGGCGAATCTTTTGCAGGTTATAGTTCTGCTCGTCGGCTCGATGTAAAATTTCTTGGTAAAGCAGCATTTGTGTTGCGCAGTCTATCGCGCCATGCTCTGCTAGTTTTTTTAAATCTGTCTTGTTCCCTTGTCCGCTATACAGCAGGTCACTCGTTTCATCATCCCAAATATCATTCTCGATAGAAAGCCAATCGCGGGTTAATACTTCGAGGCTGAAGATGCCTTGTTTGGTTTTATTCGAAAGGCGGTTTTCATCGATAGCGTGGGCGCCTTGCATCGTACAAAAGGCGGTCTGAATCCAAAAGTCAAGAACATCTTTTACTAGACAGATATCGAATTTAGAATTGTGCGCGGTGAGAGTACGCTTCTTGGCCAGGATAGCCTTTAACATAAACGTTAATAGGCGCTTTACCGTCGGAAGTTCTTTGGCGGTCCATGGGGTTTGCGGATGATTGAAGGGAACAGTAAAACAAGTAAGTTTACTTTCTCCCAATGACCAGGAAAAGGTTAAGGGGGTGACGTTGACGATGGCTAATCCTACAGATTCCCAATCGAACCCCACCGGCCCCTTTGCAGCGAGGGTGAGGCTAACTGCTTTTTTTAACTTGGGTAGGTTATCGATAAGGTGATAGGTATAATCGAGGACGCGGGGCTTTTCCCCGTTCAATCGTCGCTTGACTAATAGAAGGTCATTTTGAAAAGCAGTAAGGCTATCCGGGTTGAAATGCAGCGAGCTAGGATGCCCCATAACAAAGGCGTCAACTACTTTCCCTGGGCCTATGGGTAGTTTGTGCCAGCCCTTTAAGCTGGCCAAGCTCCCTTTTTTTCCTAACAGAATTTCCGCCGGCATTCGCCCCAAGAGCACTACGAGCTTAGGCGAAAGTTCCCGGATATCTTTAAGGGTATGCTTCTTGCAGACTTCGAATTCTGAGGGTGAGGGCTTAACGCCTTCCGGGGGCATGCAGCGCAGGAGGCTACCAATGGTACAACTTTTAATCCCAATGCCTAGTAGGAGATTCCAAAAAAGGTCACCTGTTGATCCGAGTAAGGGCTGACCATAGCGATCATCATTAACGCCCGGGGCCTCGGTGACAAAGAAGATATCTTCCGGGGTTTTTCCGTAGCTAAAAGAGGGGATACCTCGGCTATATCCGTCGAAGTATAAACCGGGGCAACCTGTACACACAAGTTCCCGCTTGCGTGGAGATCCTTTTGGTTTGCGCATAACTAGTAGGTGATGTTGTAGTGGTTTTTGAGGTCTTCGATTACCGACGAGTAAGCGGCCAGACGTTTTTGCAGTGTGTTGACCTCTGCCTCGTGGCTATCCTTTGTAGCCTGGCACTCAGTCTCGAGAGCGATTAGAGCTTCAGATTTTTCGTCTACCTCAGTGGTCTTAATTTTTCTAGCATACTCTTCTTTGATGGCCTGAATTGCCTTTGCGATTTTCTTGTCCCGCGCACTAACAAGGTCAACACTTCTACTCAGTGCTCGGGTGCGTTGGCTTTCTTTTTCTTTTTCGATCTTTGCCGCCAGCTGCCCCAGCACGCGAAAGACCAACTTTTGTTTCGCTTGGATTTCTTTGGTGAAAAATTTATTGACATTGCTTTCGACCTTGTAAAACAGGGCGGCTAGAACCTTTTCCGGTCCTTCATCAAAAGCATTAGACCCAGGGAATTCTACGAAGTGTCGCAGGTCATCCGGGAGCATTTCTATTAGTTCAGTGCACGCGAGATAGAGATCGTCTTTGTGTGCTGCTCTTAGCTTTTCGGGATCAGGAAGGGTTTTTTTGATGGCGGGCTTTTTGACTACTTCTCCCAGAATAACAGGACGAGGGATTTTAACCAAGGGCGCTTCTATTTCCACGTGGGGCTCTCCTATTTAAGGGTCCAGAGCGGACCTCCTAAGTGGACCACCACCGCAACGACCTCCTTGGTTTTGAGTTGCTTTTTGTATTTCAACGGCAAAAACCAAGGCAACATTGTTCCTTGCGGCGATGTGAGCAAAACGGGTTTAACGACTAACGTTATCCCGCTACTCGGCTCCCCTTTACAGAATCGATGCACATGTAGGGTGCAATGGAGGGGGGAAAGTGGCAACAGATCGCTATAGGCAATCTTTTGAGTAGGACGAACCAAAAGGCATCCTTTAATTTGCCCAGCGTGAAGCTCCTCTATTACGTCGCAGATCCAAAACTCTTCGGCGCATGGAAGATCGCCTTCATAGTCGTTTGAGACGAAACTAATTTTACCTAGGGTACGGCTAAATACCTTATTAGCATTGGTCGAGTCTTGGTTTTCCCAAAAGCGTAAGATGGTACGAATCGTAAGCCTGCCTTTCCAACTCAGCCAACGCGTGAAAGGCCATAAGGCCAATTGTCCACGATCAGATTGGCAAATTTTATACTATTTCCTACCGATACGTTAAAATTAAAATCGATTATGGCCATGCTATCAGTAGTCCACGTTTTACCAGAGAGAATGGGAATTGTGTTCCATGTCCAATTGCTATTATTGATCAGGGTGACTGGCGTACTTGCGGCAACATGTGCGGTGTCGTACACGGTAATAGTTACCAGGTCAACACCCCCAGATGGTATGATATCGCGAAGGCGAACTTGGTATGGCTCAGCGTACACAGGCCATTGCAGATAAAAATGATTTCCTGTTTTAGTCAAACTGGCATGATTGTTAACCGCCCCTCTCCACGCAACATGATTAGCTGTATCGTATCCCTCTGAAGAAACAACGCTTGAATCCGTAGGCACCAAAACAAGATATGGCGGGCTAAGGTGAATAGGCAACCGACCGACCATGGTGGTAGCCAGTTCCCACGGGCGCTGTTTGGGTGCGCTGTAAATGTGGGTGGCGTCAAGGGCCGCTCCGCTGCCAGGGTGCCTTATCCACCCCAAGATAGCGCCGTTGTCTGGCTGCTCGGTAAGGATACCCGATTGACAATTGTAAGTCATGGCGTCTCCGCCGATCATGCCATAACTAAGTTCATCGTGTTCAGTATAGATGGTGTAGTTGGTTGCTGCCGAAGGGGGAAAGTTGCCCGCCGTTGTCAAATCAATTTCAAAGGCGGTGTCTTCTACAACGGCCAATCCTGTGGGCAACATAAGGCCACCGGCCGAAGCGGTAACGTTGCTGCCACTGACTAGTGATACACTTAGATCAAACCCGTAGTAAACTCCAGGTGATGTTATGTATCGGTGAAAGGTTCTCCACGCGGCGTAATCATAAGACCGGCCCCGTTCAACATAGCGTTTTTGAGCCACGTAATTCTCCTATGTATATTCAATCAGTGTGAAGCCCATAAGGCCAACGCCATAAATTTGAAATTTTACAGCGCAGGTTGTGGCGCTCGGTTTGGATAACATCGGTTGCCCGCCAAAGAAGCCATTAAGCGTCGAGTCAGAACAGCCAGAAGACATTGTATTCCAATCCCCCCAAAGACCCGTAGCGCTATCGAATATCTGCATATTAACTACAGGGTCAACCCGGGAAATAAGTGGGGGCCAAAGCATAAGCACAAATTCGTCTAGTGTTCCATCTGTTCCCAAACGCAAATTTAAAGCGCGACTTTCGTAATACCCAGTCAGTCCCTTGAAGTTCCTATCAAACAATCTTATAACTTCTGGTGAAATAGAAAAACACCCGGCGGTAGAAGAATCCAAGTCCTTTAGCGTTCCATATTTAGGCTTGATAAAACTCTCCATGTACTTGTTTCCCCGAAAATGAGCAGTTCCAGGTTCTGCCCCTGTAGTGGGCTGATACACTTGCTCGTACACGCCATGAGCATAGTCCGCATTATCGCTCAATTGCATGCAGTGTGTAATAGGGCGCATATCGTAAAGCGTACAAAGGTTTCCGCCATTCCATTGCCCTTGTGCAATAGGGCACGCTCCTCTTAAGTTCGAGGATGAAGTAGGGTCCATCGAGATCCAGACTTGAATGGAGGCGTTAGCACCACTGGCTGTATTTTGGAGAACGCTAATATTTGTCACATTAGAAAAAATAGTAGACCCTCTAGAGAATTGATTTGTGGGCGTCGAACAGAGGGGGAAAGTGCTTTGAGTCCAGCTCGCTCCGAAAGTAAATGTTTCGCTCACGTCCGCGTTATCTTCGTCTTTCCCTGTGATCTTTATTTGCACATTTAGGCTTGCGCCGGCGGATGCTTGATCCAAAGCAACAACCGCAACGCCATTGCCAAACTGAGTAATGCTTGGGGTTATCCCTGCGCTACCAATAGAAGTCAGCGTCGCGTAACACATTAGCACTTGGGGATTTTTAACGACTTGGTCCCCCGCAAAATAGAAAGTGTATTGGGCAGGGATGGGTCCAGCGTCCGCCATGTTATCTGTCAGATTCAGCGAGCTATCTGAAACTTTGACTTGACCATTAGCCACAATTGCTTCATTAGACCCAGGGGTCCCTGCTGTAAACGTAGACATAACAGACGAGTAAGCAGGCTCTAACGCAGAAACCCGAGAACAATAGACGGTTAGGTTGAGGGCCGGTTTAAGCGCGGCGGTCACACCATAAAGCTGGTGGATGATGGTAGTCCCTGCTAAATGAACAAAAGGATATTCAACTCCGGTTGCGGCAAAGACCGCGCCCAAGGCTGTCGGATAAAATCCAAGGTCAATGTATTTTACGCTTCCTGTTTCGCCTGTCACGGTTCCCCCGGCATCATCAGTCATGATCTGGGCAGCCGTAATCGAAACGGAGCAAACAGTCCCAGGAACATGAGGATAGCTCACATCATGTGCAACAACCATACCAACATTGCTTGTTAGTTGTGGGAGCGTGAAATTACCAATAGCTAATTCGTTGGCGCTTGTTCCGTGGGGGTTGGTATCACTAACGGTCCCACTGCCTACCTGGCTACGATGGATCACGTCCATCGGGCTAAACCACGGGCGCAGCCAGACGTAGTTCGTATCTACGTGCGTGATCGAAACGGTCTTGGCACCGGTATCATCGATGGTGACCGTCCCAACAGCGAGGGGAATGTGGTCATCTTGCTGCGTTTGAGACAGCGCGTTATATTGCCCTAACGTGTAGACCACTATTAGATTATCATTATCCTGTACTGTCCGTCGTCGATAAGAGAGCCCATGAAAGGCGCTCGTACCCGCACTTGTTGGATTCCCTGTAGAATATTTTATGGTGATAATGTTGAGAGCGTTGTCTTCCGCGCTTGCTACTGTCTTAGTCACTGCGGCGGTCAAATAAATACGGTGCCCGCTCTTAGTCACACCCATCATGGCTTGCACGGTCACTTGGGTGCCGCTGGCAGAAACCGATCCGGGCTCTGTGCCGCCGACGGTCGCCGTGGATGGGTCTGTCTCTGCCACAATGCCAAAGCTAGAATCAGAAAGATACGTTGGGTGCCCAAACATCAGGCGCATACGCTCTAAGAATTCATCGCGGTAAACCGTTTGCTCGAAAGCAAGGTCATCCATCCCATAGGGGCTGCTGTAATTGGTTCCGGGAAGATCTGTGGTCATCTAGACTCTCCTAAAGAATCAGCGCAGGGCTGTTTACGGGATCGATGTCCGGTGCATTAGCAATTAATTCTAAATTTGACCAAAGTGGTTTTGCAAAAATGCAACTACACGCCCATTGGTCATTATTGATCTGTACTACTGTTTCTGTTTCGACGTAGGCTGTGCGGCTCCCTTGAATACTCCACCCGGTGAGCTTAAAAATTGCTCCACTATCACTCGATATCCTTAAGTCAAGCTGCTCTGCGGGTTGATCAGCCGCGTTGAGGGTTGGCATGATCACGTTGGTGCCTACTATTAGGGGAAAAGTCTGTTCGGCATTTGGATGAAATCGCACGTAGAGAGTTCCCGCTGCTAGCGCGTAAACAGAAAACACCCAGACAAGACCACCCCCGCCATTGGCCATGCCCGTAACGTAAAAATTGGGATTGGTCAGGTGCTCTGTGATAGCCACGTTGCCCGCAGGTCCTGCAATCTTATGCACCAGTTGAACGGTATCGTTATAAACTTTGGCTTCGATTTGAAGGGCGCTATAATTAATGGCGGACGCAATAGAAGCGGCAACTTGATCGGCGTCGTTGTCATTAATTACATCAATAGTAGTGCGCCCTGAAGTAGGTGTAAAAGGAGTGCTTTCCATGAATTCAAAATTAACGGTGGTGCCATTGCCATCGTTGACTGTGAAGTATTCATTATTTGAAATAGTATAACGCTCTACTGCTTGAATGGCTCCAACAGCAAAGTAAGCAGGAACAGCCATGGGGGGAGTGAGGGTTTCGACTAATCTAAAATGCCCATCATCATCGCAGGTACAAAGCAAAAGATTGTCCTGGTGATTAATTGTCCCATTGATTTTTCGCCACAATAACATTTGCCCGGAACGGATAGGCATTCGATTAACTTGTGAATTATGACTCCCGATAATGAAAGGAGTGATAGGATCTCGATCAGCTCGGTATTGCTTCACGCGGAAAAACTCAGTACCTCGCGTGTCCTTTGTTAAGGGGCCACTTAACCAATCTAGTAAAAAGGGGCCTATAAGCTTAATATACTCGGCGCTGTAATTTGGAAGGGGAATCTTACCGCTAAAATATCCTGGGTAAGCGCGGAAATAAACAATGTCCCCGCTATCGAGCGCCCGAGCAGTAGCCGAGGGGAGGGTGAGCGAGTAGCGATACCCTTCAGAGGTTTCTTTCAAAAAAGAAACATCGGTGGGCACATAGCCAATGGTGTATTTCCAATCATTCGTTTCTGTTCCCACCGGAATCTCTAGCTGGTCGCCGTGTCCCAAGAAAACTTCAGAGGTGACTAAAAGTTGATTTACCCCCGCAGCAAACCCACCTTCAATGGTGGCCGGCCAGCCCCACACCGCTAGACTAGTCCCGCTTTCGGCGCGTTGTCCTATCTCGGCGGTCACGGTCAGCGTGAGGTCCGTAGAGTCCCAATCGCTAACGATTAATTTGTCTGTGGGAGAGGCTAGCAGGATTGTCCCGAGGAGCATGCTGCTCGGAATGTGGTCAACCCAAAAAGTATACTCGCCTTTACCTGTAGTTTTCGTCAACCATAAAAGGTTGTCAGGGCGCCACACGCTACCCTGCCCCCCGACCTTACGCGCCCAGCGCAGGGTGCCACGCATCCAGGGGTCAATGGGGACAAGCAAGCCCCGAGGCCGCACATACCCACTAGCCAAGTGATGGAGGCTGTGATTTAAAACATCCTTGATTTCGTTAATAGCCATCAGTCCCTCAACTTGTGTGCCAAAAGAGCGGCAATCCCTTCCAAGACCGAAAGAATAATATTAAAAGCGTAAGCCGTGGCCGCAAAGCAAAAAATGAATTCAATGAAATTGAAAGCAATAGCCAAGGTCAAGGGAGGAAGCGGATAATATTTTGCTATCCAAATACTCATAGAGACCCAGACCCCCACGCAAAAATAACACGATAATAGTTTTTCAAAAAATGAGATATTAGAAAGCACTTCACGAATGCGATTAAAAATCGTGCTATCGATAATTAAAAAACAAAGTCCATAAATGAGTAAGGCTGTTTTCAGCATGAGGTCCTCATGAACAGTAAGTCAAATTGATTGGCGGTAATCACAGCGAGTGCCCCGCTCTTAAGCGCTCGCAAAACGTACATCCCGGTCATTGCTTGTTGGTATCCTCTTAGCGTAAGTAGTACCTCTGGGTAGTAGAGCAAACGTGCGTAAACAATCAGACCAAAATAAAAGCTTCGATACGTTCCCCATTGGCGCACTACTCTTAAACGTTGTAGGCCAGTGCTATTCTGAGCACGTTCAATTTTTTGCGCGTGTGAAAGTCCGCAGGAAAATGCGTGCATGCCCAAGGGATATAGTGACCTACTTTATCCTTGGGGTTATCGCTGCTAATAATGCGTGCCCATAGCATAAGCTCCCCAATGGGATCGCCCACGGTGTCCGGGGGAATAACGCACCAGTAATAAGCGGTGAACGCCAGGCTGTCTGCTTGGGTAATCTCTCCGCTCCACACTTCCTCTGCTAAATGTGTTAAATTTGCATCGACAGGAAGGACTACTCCAGGATTGTCATACTGAAAACCGCCACGACCAACAGAAAATTTATCAATTTTATAAATTGTATTGTCAGCAACACAGCGAGCTAACACCTCGTTGGCGGTCGTAGTAAACGAAGCTTTCCAGGTTGCGTCCTCACTCGAACTAACAACAGGGGGAACTAGGGACGCTTCGAGGACAATACGAGAGCACTCTGCATCCCCCTCGAGAAGAACCATCCCCACCTCCATGCTCTGTAAATCAGTAGAGGCCCAAGGGGTCCCCGTGACTGGATTAAGCCACATATCGTAGGCCACCTCAGTCCATTGCCAGGCATTTAAATAAGTCGGATGACCCATATAAACTTCGCTACTCTTAATGATCAGGGGGACTACCTTTGCTGTTGACCGCGTGCGAAAACGGCCCATCCAGCGAGCACCATAAATTTGACCAGAGTACGAATTGCTCACGGCGAAGCTTTGAAATGCTTGGCGGTCTGTAATGGTAGCTGCTAAATAAGTTGAATTGTC
>Ga0307377_10006099_pt1 | contig 12714 bp, 10 predicted proteins | sample TR3MG_FD_202535 | JGI IMG/M metagenome (GOLD analysis project Ga0307377, IMG submission 202535) | Soil microbial communities from Risofladan, Vaasa, Finland - TR-3 | ecosystem: Environmental > Terrestrial > Soil > Coastal area > Acid sulfate soil | place: Finland: Risofladan, Vaasa | collected...
GGACCTGGTGGGCAGGACGTCGGCCGAGCTGGCGTGTCTGCGGAAGGAGAAGTTCGGCTTCGTCTTCCAGATGTTCCACCTGATTCCATACCTGACGGCACTGGAGAACGTGTGTGTCCCGATGGGACTGTCGGGGACAAGTCCGACGGAGTCGGCCGAGCGGGCCGGTGCCCTTCTCGATCGCTTCGGACTGGGCGAGCGGAGCGACCACTACCCCTCCGAGCTGAGTGCCGGGGAAAAGCAGCGTGTCGCCATCGGACGGGCCGTCGCCAATCACGCCCCCATCATCCTGGCCGACGAGCCCACCGGGAACCTCGACCCGAAGGCCGCCGACGAGGTTTTCGAGGCCCTGGACGAAATCCACCGTGGGGGTGCGGCCGTCATGGTCGTCACACACGACGCACGCCTTGTCCGGGCCGCCCCCAGGGCGCTCCGGCTCGAAAACGGTAAACTGGCCGGTTGACCCGGTCACGAAGTGAGTCACGGCAGATTGCCCAAGAAATCCTTGCGGCCGCACGGGACGTTGCCTACAATGTCCCCCGGCGGAAACGATCCTGATGGGTGTGCCAATCGGAGGGGATGCAATGGTGAAGAAGACGGCTCTTGTCGGACTGGTGTTGATGTCGGCGGGGTGCTGGGGCACCTTGGCGACGCAGGCGTTCCACACGGTCGCGGGTCCCATGGGACGGTATGAGATCATCAGTCAGTCGGCGGAGAAGGCCCAGATGGCGAGGTACAAGACCATCGAGGTGGCCCCGTTCGAGAACACGATGCCCACACTCATCAAGGAGGGCGTGGCGGAAGCCGTGCAGTCGGAGATCGTCGCTATCATCTCGAGGTCCGGGAAAGTCATCAGTGTCACCCCCGTGGAAACCTATCAGAAGACCGCGGCCCCGGCCCCCACACTCGTCGTCACCGGTGCACTTGTTGACATCACGAAGGACACGCTTCCGGGTGAGCGCCTCGTCAGCAACGCCAACCACCTCATTGTCCGTGTCAAGCTGCTGGACAAGGGGAGTGGACGGGTGCTGGTCGACGCGAGTCTCCGCGGCTACGTCAAGTCGGCGGTCGATCTTCCGCAGGAGAGTCTCGCCAAGGGCGTCGCACGGGCGGCCGAGAGACTGCTGAAAGAGGTGTGCGCCTGGGACGAGAAGTAGCGGGAGCACCGGACGCGCACGTCGAAGAAAAGAAAGGGGACGCCCATCGGGCGTCCCCCTGTCTTTCGACGGCGGACCCCACGGGTCACTCGCCGGTCTCGTCGGTGACCTGTGCGTCCGCCGGGGGCGTATACCTGAACAGCGACTCGTCCACCTGGCCGTTCAGCTTGAGGTTGGTGATGTCCATGGACATCGACTGCTGACCGTCGGCGTTCTGTCCGGTCATCCGGCGCGGAAACATGTCGTCCTGACCGATGAACAGCTTGACCTTGCCGGTGAACGCCTTCAGCATCCGGGGGTCCGGGACCTGCTTGATGAAGCTCTCCTTCAGTGTCCCCTCGATGACGTAGCACCGGACGTCGCCGACGGTCTCCTCGCCGATCACCTTGAAGTCGTAGACCTCCCCCATGGCCTCGAACTGGTCCAGGGGATCGACGTTGTGGCGCAGACCGATTTCGTTCTTCGCGTCGGCCCGTCGCTTGGCGACCATCGGTGCCGGCATCATCGGGTGTCGCATCTCCTCCCACCGGTACTTCCCGTCGTTGACGATCTTCTGCTTCATCTCCATCGTCCGGCCGTCCGCCGTGACGGCCCGCGTGGTCATGGCCTGGTAGAGCTTCTGGATCGTCTTTCCGTCCTGCGCCACCTTCATGCCGACGGCGTTGCCGGTTGCCGTCATGTTCCTGCCGTCCATCGACATGGTCATCTTCATGTCGGAGGAATAGGTCCGCACCTTGCGGGTGGCCTCGGCGGACCGCTTCTTGATCTCGTCCATGGTGGGCAGTCCCGACGCCTGACGCACACCCAGCAGCACCAGGACGGTGCAGCATACGACCACGCACGATCTGCGCATCGGATTCCTCCTTGCCGTTGCCGGTGTCTCTGTGCAGTGACGTTGACGTCGACCGTCCCCGGACCTCAGTCCTCCTCGAGCCACTCGGTGTGGAAACTGCCCTCCCTGTCGAGGCGCTCGTAGGTGTGTGCGCCGAAATAGTCGCGCTGGGCCTGGATGAGGTTCGCACTGAGCCTCTCGCGGCGGTAGCTGTCGAAATAGGCGAGTGCCGACGAGAACGCCGGCACCGGGATGCCCAGCTTCGTCGCCTCGGTGACCACCTTGCGCCATTTCGCCTGACTCGAGACGACGATCTTCTTGAAGTAGCGGTCGAGGAGCAGGTTCGCGAGGTCCGCCTTCCTGTCGAAGGCGTCCTTGATGCGGTGGAGGAAGTGTGCCCGGATGATGCACCCGCCTCGCCAGATCATGGAGATCTCGCCGAAGTTCAGCTCCCATCCGTACTCCTCGCCGGCGGCGCGCATCAGGGCGAACCCCTGGGCGTAGGAGCAGATCTTCGACGCATAGAGTGCCTGGCGGATCGCCTCGATGAACTTCGCCCTGTCGCCGTGGAACGTGCGCTTCGGACCGCGCAGCACCTTCGACGCCGCCACCCGTTCGTCCTTGATCGCCGAGATGCACCGGGCGAACACCGCCTCCGCGATCGTCGGCGCCGGGACACCCAGGTCGAGCGCCGACTGCGAGGTCCACTTGCCGGTGCCTTTCTGACCCGCCCGGTCCTTGATCACCTCCACCAGCGGATGCCCGGTCTCCGGGTCGACCTTCGCGAAGATGTCGCGCGTGATCTCGATGAGGTAGCTGTCGAGGTCGCCCTCGTTCCACCGGGCGAACACGTCGTGCAGCTCCGGCGCACTCATCCCGAGCGCGTTTGCCATGATGTAGTAGGCCTCGCAGATGAGCTGCATGTCGCCGTACTCGATCCCGTTATGGACCATCTTGACGTAGTGCCCGGCGCCGTCGGGACCGATGTAGGTGCAGCAGGGGTCGCCGTTCACCTTGGCCGAGATGGCGAGCAGCACGTCGGCGACGGCGTCGTAGGCTTGCTTCTGCCCCCCCGGCATGATGGACGGGCCCTTGAGTGCCCCTTCCTCGCCGCCCGAGACCCCCGTGCCGATGTAGAGGATGCCCTTCGCGGCGAGCGACTTGTTCCGGCGGATGGTGTCGCCGAAGAACGAGTTCCCGCCGTCGATCAGGATGTCGCCCCGCTCGAGGTGGGGCAGCACCTTGTCGATGAAGTCGTCGACGGCTTCGCCGGCCTTCACCATCAGCATGATCTTGCGGGGACGCTTCAGCGAGCGGACGAAGTCCTCGAGTTTCTCGAAGCCGCCGATTTTTTTCCCCCGGCAGCGCTCCTCGACGAACGCCGTCATCTTCGAGGTGGTGCGGTTGAACACCGACACGGAGAACCCGCGGCTCTCGATGTTGAGCACTAGGTTCTGTCCCATGACGGCCAATCCGATGAGCCCGAAATCGTAATCAGCCATTGCTCGACTCCTGTGGATTCGCAAAACCGTTGCCAGTGGCGCAAGTCAGGACCATAGCAGGAGCGGGGCGGTCTGTCAAGGGGAAGGCTGCTAATCGTCGTCTGCGTCTTGAATGACGCCGAGTTTGAGGAGCGCCTCGCGGACCTGGCGATGTTGCTCGTCCTCTTTCTCAATGAAGTCCTTCTGCATCCAGTTCGAAAGCCCCAGGTTCAGGATGCGCGATATGCCCATGAGGAGTGCCTGGCGGTAGGAGGGGTTACCCAGTATCCGCCTTCTCGGTCCGAGCCGGTCGCTGCAGTAATAATCGTACAAGAGCTTCAAGTCATCTTTCGTTCCGGCAATGCATAGCGGCTTGATGCCGTAGAGCCATTGGGCGCTCTCGTTCTTATCGAGGGATCGGGCGAAGAGGCGGAAGGCCTCGGCATAGGCCGCGGACTCCGCGTTGCCTTCCTCGCTCCAACCGGTGCGCAGGAAGAAATAATGATTGAGAAGAAGGTAGTAGGCACTGCGCCTGGCGCCGGGATCGAGCCCTTCCGCCTCGTCTCCGAGCTTCGTTGTTTTCAGGAACTCCCGGACGTCGGTGATCACCATCTGCACGTATTTCGGATCTCTCGTGGCGCGGGCAAGTCCGCCGACGGCCGCCCGTTTGAGCCAGATGTTCTTCGCGTCGAGAAGGGGGACCACGGCCGGCGCGTCCGCCGCCGTCAGAATCGGGCCGACCTGGAGCAGAAGATGCCATTGTCTCTGAGGCGAGTTCTCCTGTTTGATCTGCTCCACCAGTTCCCGCGAGAGGATCCGCTGGGCCTCCTCATTGCCCGATGCGCTCGGGTATTCATGCCTGCGGGCGGGGACCACGGAGTAGATCGACGGCAGCTTTTCGGGTCGCCCGGGCAAACGGATCACGAGAATGCAGTAACCGTCTTTGACTTGGGGCACCAACTCGGCGGGCCAGTCGAAGCTGTCGGTGCGAAACTCGATGGCGGCATCTTTGAGCGCCTTGTCGCCGAGGATCACGGTGTCGACGTGAAACTTGATGAAACTCGGGTCCGGCACGGGGTCGATTACGGGGCGTCCCCGGGGCGCTGCGTCCTCAGGGCGTTCGACGCGAACCTCGGTGATCGTTCCAGCGATGACCGCGCGGTCCTTGTACCGCGGGTAGAGAGACCTATCGAGAGGCTGGTTACTGACGCGGATGAAGGCCGCCGCCGGGGAGGCCAGGAGCAGCGTGACCGCCAACGAAAGAACCGAGCGTGTCATGTCGTTTCCCTGAACTCAGCCGGAGGGCTGACCCGACGCTGTTGCTTCAAGACAGCCGCTTTGACTGACTGATTATACCGGAGCCCAGGGCGGTTTCAAGGTCCGAGGGGGCGCGTTTGCGCTTGACCCGAAGCCATGACGCGGCTATGATTTGCGGCCCATGAAAATCGTCGCCGACGAGAACATCCCGTTTGTTGGGGAAGGCTTCGGGGAGCTGGGCGACGTCGTGCTCATGCACGGCCGCGCCATCGGCGCCGACGACGTCCGTGACGCCGGGATGCTGATTGTCCGCTCGGTGACGAAGGTGGACGCGGCGCTCCTCGACGGGGCGGCCGTCAGGTTCGTCGGCACCTGCACCATCGGCACCGACCACCTCGACCTCGACTATCTCGGGAAGCGGGGCATCGCCGTTGCGAGTGCGCCCGGGTCGAACGCGACCTCCGTCGCCGAATACATCGTCGCCGTGATGCTGCAACTGGCCCACCGGCACCGCGTGCGGCTTGCCGACATGACCATCGGCATCATCGGCGTCGGGAACGTCGGCAGCCGGGTGGAAAAGCGTGCGCGCGCGCTCGGTATGAACGTGCTCCTGAACGACCCGCCTCTCCAGCGGCAAACCGGAGACCCGAAGTACCGTCCGCTTGAGGAGGTGCTCGCCGGGGCCGACGTCGTCACGCTCCACGTCCCGCTCGAAAAGGGAGGACCTGACCCCACCTGGCACCTGGCGGACCGGGAGTTCCTGCGAAGGATGAAGCCGGGGATATGGCTCTTCAACTCCTCGCGCGGCGCCGTGCACGAGACCTCGGCGGTCCTCGAGGCGAGGACAAGCGGAAGACTCGACGCGCTCTATCTCGACGTCTGGGAGAACGAGCCGGACATCGACGTTGAGCTGCTCAAGGCGGCGGACGTCGCCTCACCGCACATCTGCGGCTACTCGGCCGACGGCAAGGTGGCGGGCGTCGTGATGGTTCAGCACGCCGCCGGTGCGTTTCTTGGTGTAAACTCTGATTGGGACCCGTCGGCGAAGCTGCCGCCCCCGGCGCTCGCCGAGGCGGCGGTCTCGGACGGCTCACGCGACGCCGAGGACGTAATGCGCGAGCTTGTCCTCGCCACGTATGACTATGAGGGTGACGACCGGCGGATTCGCGAGATGCTCGACATGCCGGCCGCCGGACGCCCGAAGCACTTCGATGCCTTGCGGAAAGACTATCCGTGCAGGCGGGAGTTTCACAACACGGACGTCACCCTCGGCGTCGCCTGCGGGCACCTGGGGGCACTGCTCGAGGGCGTCGGGTTCAACGTGACATGAGGTCGTCCGTTTCCGCCGGACGGCGGACGGCCGACAGGGACTGCAAAAAGGGGTGAGCGGAATGCCGGACAACCTGAGAGGACGTGCGTTGCGGTCCGTCGTGGTTCTGGGGCTGGCTGCCCTTGTGTCCGGCGTGGTCGCCGCGCAGGTCAGGACGGAGAGCGTCGACGCCGTCGCGGCGAAACGGATCCTGGACCTCGCCGGCGTGCGCCGGGGACTCTGCGTGCACCTGGGCTCCGGACGTGCCGAATCCCCCGGACTGACCGCCGAACTCGCCGCCGGCTCACAGATGCTCGTGCACGGGCTTGCTTTCGACGACGCCTCGCTCACCCGGGCCCGGAGCGCCGTCGAAGCGAAGGGTCTCATGGGCCGGGCCACCGTCGAGAAGGCCGCCGTCCCTCCGCTGCCCTATCTCCGTGACCTGGCGGACCTCGTCGTTCTCGAGGACTTCGGTTCGCTCGCGGCGCGGGGCGTCACGATGGACGAGGTGCTGCGCGTCGTCGCACCGGACGGCGTCGCGTGCATCCTGAAGGACGGGACGTGGACGAAGACGGTGAAGCCGCGTCCGGTGGAGATGGACGAGTGGACGCATCCGTACCATGGCCCCGACGGGAACATCGTCTCCACCGACGCCGTGGTGGCGCTTCCGCTGGGCTACCGGTGGCTCGACGGGTTCCCCAAGAACGTCACCGGTTTCGCCGCCACCCGGGCGTGGGTGATCGCGGGTGGACGGCTCTTCACCCTCGGCATCAATGAGAAGGAGAACCTCGGGGCCGCCCGTGGACGCAGTGGATACGACCTCTACCTCTCCGCACGCAACGCCTGGAACGGACTGCCCCTGTGGAAGGTCAACTGCGGGAATCCCACCGACGGCACCGCCATCATGTGGCAGAACATTGCCCCCCTGGCCGCCGACGACGCCCACGCCTACACCGTCGATCACGGGAAGACCGTCGCCGTGGACGCGGCCACCGGGCGGACCGTCGTCACGTACGAGACGAAACACCCGACGGTGCGACTGCTGCTCCTCGAGGGTGTGCTGGTGACGGGGGGCTGGGAGGCACAGGACCGGCCGAAGGGACAGTGGGTGTGGTTTCCGAAGTCGGACGTGGGGAGTGTCGAAGGATTCGACGCGGCCACCGGACGGGCGAAGTGGTCGGTGCCGGTGTGTGCGTATCAGATGGTCGCGTCGCACGGCGTGGTCTACGTGATGACCCAGCCGACCGCGACGGACGCCGACGTGCACGTGATCGCGCTGGACCTCCAGACGGGTCGGGAGCGCTGGCGCGTGCCGCACACGAAACTCGGGACCGAGCGGGACCTCGTGCTCAACTGTGCCGGGGACGGGTTTGTCGTGCTGGCCAAGGCGAAGGAGCGCAAGGCCCTGGTGCTGTCGGCCGACGACGGTCGGGTGCTCTGGCAGCAGGCGTGCCGGAGCACGTGGCTGCCGCTGGTGGACGGACTGCTGTGGGCCGACATGCGACGCGACCCGAAGACCGGCGACGACAAGGGCCGCCTGCCGAGGTATCTGGGGGGACATCACTGTCGGTTCCGTGCGATTGCGGGTCGGTTCCTCACGTCGAACTATGGATTCACCGAGCTGGCGCCCGAGCCGGGTGGTCCGGCGGAGCTCCGCTCGACGCTGTTCCGGGGCGCCCGCGGGGCATGCGTGGAGGACTGGGTCCCCGCCAACGGGATGTTCTACACCGCGCAGAACGGGTGCAAGTGTGTGCCCGGAGCGGTCTACGGCGTCGTGGCGATCGGACCGAACGGGGACTGGCCGGCGGGTGCGGATTTCGAGACGGCCCGACCCGTGGAGAAGGGACCGGCCTTCGGCACGGATGAGACGGCCGCGACGGGTGACGACGACTGGCCCACCTGGCGACACGACGCCGGGCGCAGCGGCGCCACGAACGCCGCCGTGCCGGAGAAGCTGACCGAGCTCTGGAAGGCCCAGGTCGTGAAGTCCGACGGAGGTCCCCTGGCCGCGGCCTGGGACGCACAGCTCACCTCGTGCGTGAGTGCACCGGTCGTCGTCTCGGGACGGGTCTTCGTCGCCGGGACCGACACGGGACAGGTCGTCGCACTCGACGCCGTGACCGGAAAGGAAGTCTGGTCGACGACGCTGGGCGGCCGCATCGACACGCCCCCGACGGTCTATCGGGGTCTGTGTCTCGTGGGCTGTCACGACGGTTGGGTGTATGCCCTTCGTGCGGGGGACGGTGAGCTGGCGTGGCGGATGCGTCCGGCCCCGCGGGAGCGACGGATGGTCGCATGGGGTGCCGTGGAGTCGGTCTGGCCCGCCGTCGGGACGGTCCTCGTGCATGACGGTGTCGCGTTCGCGACCGCCGGTCGGTCGTCGGAGTCCGACGGCGGCATCGCCCTCGTCGCCTTCGACCCGCTCACCGGCTCACAGCACTGGAGCAAGGCGATCGCCCCGGGGGTGCTGAGACTGAACGACGTGCTCTCCGTCCGGGACGGCTCGCCGGCCTGGCGCTACATGAGATTCGATGCGAAGACCGGCGACGTGACCGCCCCCGTTCCGCTGCCCGACCCGAAGGACTACGGCGGCGGCGCCGGGAAGCTTGAGGGGGCGATGATGGACGGGACGTGGACCTTCCTGCGCAACCGACAGGCCGGCAGCGCCTTCACCGTCGGCAAGCTGACCGCCGACCTCCTCGTCTGGAACGACTCGCTGGTGGTCACACCGGCCTTTGCCGTCACGCGCGAAACGGCCGACGATGCCGACGCACTCAAGGAGAGGAAATATGCCTGGCAGACCGGCATTCGCAGGGACCGTCAGGTCGTGTCGATGGTCCTGAGCCGGGGTGCGGTGCTCCTGGCCGGACGGTTCACCCGGACCCGTGCGGACGGGCAGGACGGCTTCCTGTGGGTGCTCTCCAGTGCGGACGGCACCCGGACGGCCGAGTTCCCACTGGACGCCGTGCCCGCCTACGACGGCATCGCCGTGGCGAACGGCCGGGTCTACGTTTCACTCCGCAACGGCAGTGTCGTCTGCCTGGGCAAACCCGACTGATCCGGGAATGGGGATGAGAGATGATCGTTCAGAGGACGTCCGACGGTGTGCTGACGAACGACGAGATCCGTGAAGCGACGGCGGAAGCGCTCGAGGAGCGCGACCTGGCCGGAAGACGGGTCCTCGTCATCATTCCAGACCACACGCGTACGGTGCCCATGCCGGTACTGTTTCGGCTTCTGTGCGGCCTTCTGGACGATGCCCGCGCCGAGAAGTTCGACTTCCTCATCGCGCTCGGTACCCACCCCCCCATGACCGAGGAACACATCAACCGGCTGGTGGGACTCACGCCCGATGAGCGACGACGCGCCTTCCGGGACGTCGGGATCTTCAACCACCTGTGGAAGGACCCCTCAGAGCTCCGACAGATCGGTGTCATCACCGAAGACGAGGTGGCCGCCGAGACGAACGGAATGATGCGCGAACGCGTCCCGGTCGTGCTCAACCGGATGATCTTCGATTACGACCATCTCATCATCGTGAGTCCGGTCTTTCCGCACGAGGTGGCCGGCTTCTCGGGCGGACACAAGTACCTCTTCCCGGGCATCGCCGCACAGGAAATCATCGACTTCACCCACTGGCTCGGCGCCGTCGTCACCAACCCCCTCATCAACGGGACGAAGGACACGCCGGTGCGTCGGATCATCGAGCGGGCGGCGTCGTTCGTGGACATCGAGCGCACGTGCCTGGCCCTCGTCACGAGGGGGTACGACATTTCGGGGCTTTTCGTGGGCGACGTCTACGAGGCGTGGTCGGCCGCTGCGGATTTCTCCGCCAGGCATCACATCCACACCGTCGAGAAGCCGTTCCGCAGGGTGCTCTCGTGCGCGCCCGAGATGTACGACGACATCTGGACCGCCGGGAAGTGCATGTACAAGCTCGAACCGGCACTCGCCGACGGCGCCGAACTCGTCATCTACGCCCCGCACATCACCGAGGTGTCTTACACGCACGGATGGGTCTTGGACGAGATCGGCTACCACGTGCGCGACTACTTCCTCAAGCAGTGGGACCGGTTCAAGGACTACCCGCGCGGGGTCCTCGCGCATTCGACCCACGTCAAGGGCATCGGCACGTATGAGAACGGCGTCGAGGCGCCGCGCGTGAACGTTTCCCTTGCGACGGGGATTCCCGAGGAGCGCTGCCGGAAAATCAACCTCGGTTACGTGGACCCCGGCGGCATCGACAAGTCCGACTGGGAGGGCCGTGAGGACGAAGGCGTCGTCGTCATCCCGCGCGCGGGCGAACACCTCTACCGACTCGCCGACGGCACCGTCCCGCGCATCCCGGGAGACGTCTAGATTCACCGCAAAGGCGCAAAGGTCGCAAAGAGGGGAGAAGACGCGAAGAACACCGAACGTTACGCAGATTTTCAGGTGCCGATAGGAGGGCTGGCTATGACCGAATCCAGAAAGGCGAAGGTCAATACGCAGTTGTTCAGTTACGGTACGGTTGTAAGATTCATCCTCGGGGCCGTGTGTGTCCTTGCCATCATAGACGCAGGATTCAAGGAGTCCGGGGGTACCGCTGCAATAGGAGTAGGCGCGCTCGGGATCGTATTCATATGGCATGAACTCCGCCTCATGCGAGGCATCATGGAGGAGAAAGCAGGACCAAGAAGCGGGTCGTGAGTATTCGTCGCAAGGTTCTTTGTGGTAAATCAGCGTGTCAGTGTCTTAGCGTCCTGTTCGATGCAGGAGAAACAATGGCTAAACCGAGAAACGTCGTCGTGGCGCAGTCGGGTGGTCCGTCGCCCGTCATCAACAGCTCGCTCCGGGGCGTCGTCGATACGTGCAAGGAACTCCCTGAGAAATTCGGCACCGTCTACGCGGCGTGGCACGGCATCGAGGGCGTGCTCACCGAAGACCTGATCGACCTGTCGGGCCAGCCCGCCGAGGAGATTGCACTTCTGAGCACCACCCCGGCCGCCGGGGCCATCGGCACCTGCCGGTACAAGATCAAGAAAGGGGCCGACGAGGACTACGAGCGCATCATCGAGGTCTTCAAGGCCCACGACGTCGGATATTTCTTCTACAACGGCGGCAACGACTCGATGGACACGGCGCACAAGGTGGTGAAGCTGGCCGCGGAGCGCGGCGTGGAACTGGTCGCCACCGGCGTTCCCAAGACCATCGACAACGACGTGGGGGACAGTGAGTTCAAGCTGATCGACCACACGCCGGGCTACGGGTCGGTGGCACGCTACTGGGCGCTCATCGTCCAGAACGCGAACGAGGAGAACCGTGGGGCGTGTCCGTCGGACCCGGTGCTGGTGCTCCAGGCGATGGGTCGGAAGATCGGGTTCATCCCGGCGGCGGCGAGGCTGGCCGACCCGGGCCGCGAGATGCCGCTCCAGATCTATCTGCGCGAGTCCGGTCTCACGCTGGATGAGCTTGCCGACAATGTCAACGCCCAGCTCAAGACCGACGGTCGGTGCATCGTCGTCATCAGTGAGGGCTTCGACGTGGGCGAACTCGGCGAGAGCAAGGATTCCTTCGGTCACACGCAGTTCTCCTCCAGCGAGACGACCGTCGAGCAGGTGGTGGTGAACTACCTGAACAGCAAGGGTCTCGCCGCACGGGGCTCGGCCCGTGGACAGGTCATGGGCACCGACCAGCGCGACACCGCCATCTACGCCTCGACCGTCGATATCGACGAGGCCTACCGTGTGGGTCAGAAGGCCGTCCTCATTGCCGCCGAAGAGGGCTCCGGCTGGATGAGCACGATCCTGCGGGATCCGGGGCCGGTCTACGCCGTCCGCTACGACAAGGTGCCGCTCGAGGACGTGGCCAACTCCGAGCGCAGCTTCCCCGAGGCGTGGATCGCGAAGGGCCGCATCGACGTCACCGACGACTTCGTCCGCTACGCGCGTCCCCTCATCGGCGAGGACTGGCCGAAGGTGCCGCTCGTCGACGGGCGCCAGCGCTTTGCACGCATTGAGCTGAACCTCGCCCGGAAAAAGTGCAGCAAGTACGTCCCACAGGCCTACCGCAAGTAACGGAGCCGCCGCATGGACGTGACGATCCGCGGGGCGACCAAAGCCCCCCCCGACGTGGACGCGATGGTCGACATGACGGTTGCACTTCATCGACTCCACGAGGCCTGTGACCCACGGTGCACGAGACTCCTTGACGACGCCGCGAACGTGTATCGGGATGAGGCGCTCAAGTGGCTTGACGATGCGGACACCCGGGTCATGCTTGCCGAGAATGAAGCCGGGCAGATCGTCGCCATGGCGATCGGGAGAATCGAGCGTCGGCCCGACCGTGTTCCCGCGGCGTCGGGTCACATCCGTCGGGTGTTCGTGAAGGAGGGATGTCGCCGCGGCGGGATCGGACGTCGGCTCCTCGCGCCGCTGTGCGACTTCTTCGACGGCCACGGCGTCTCGGACGTCCAGCTGCACTACATGGTGAGAAACGCCGCCGGCGAGCGGTTCTGGACCCGCCTCGGCTTCCAGCCCTTCCTGATGATGGCCAAAGCGACGCTGGCCGACCTCACAGGCAGACTCTCCGAGTAGCTGGCTTCTCGATGGAACGCCCCAAAAAACGTCGTCCCCGGCGGCCAGATTGCCGAAGTATTCCCTGCAGGACGCATGCCTTCATTGGAGGGCCCGAAGACGC
>Ga0307377_10006100_pt1 | contig 12713 bp, 14 predicted proteins | sample TR3MG_FD_202535 | JGI IMG/M metagenome (GOLD analysis project Ga0307377, IMG submission 202535) | Soil microbial communities from Risofladan, Vaasa, Finland - TR-3 | ecosystem: Environmental > Terrestrial > Soil > Coastal area > Acid sulfate soil | place: Finland: Risofladan, Vaasa | collected...
CCAATACTATAATTGGGATATTGATTTGAAATCTCGTCGAACAGTGGTTGCATAATTGCATTAAGGGCTAATACTTTTTCTCCATCTGACTTATTGGCTAGATCTGCGTGTCTAATCTCTTCCCTATATATATTCTTTAGATCGATATTCAAACGTACCGTTAACGACATTGCTTCAAAACGTCGTTCGCTAATTTTATATTTTAAAACAGTATAGTAAAACCCTATGGACAGTAATAAGGTAAGGCCAATGAAAATAATAGCTATTACTATATAAGTAGTTTTTACTGTGTTCAAGCGTCGTAACTTATTCCAAATGTCCAAGGAATCCCCCCCTAACGATATCTCATTGGGTATTCCTTCAACACCAAGAAATATATTCCTGCTTTTATTATCATAGACCATCCAATAATAACTGCATTTGTTCTAATTATTATCTTTCATAGCTCTAAATCAGTCGTTCCACGCTAACCCGATTGCGGCCTTCATGTTTTGCACGATATAGAGCGCGGTCAGCAGCCAAAATCAAATCATTTGGTGTCTCAGCTTGTTCCGAAATTCCGGTTACAACTCCAAGGCTCACTGTGACATAATCCGCACAGAGAGAATTAATATGCGCAATGCCCGCCCTCTCGATACTGGCCCGCAATTCCTCAGCTATAATGGCAGCCCCTACGTCGTCAGTGTTGGGCAGGACCACAGCAAACTCTTCCCCTCCATAACGTGCCAGAAAATCCCCTGGACGCTTCAAAGTCTTTTTAAGTGTAGATGCTATAATCTTAAGACAATCATCGCCTTTAAGGTGACCGTATGTATCATTGAAGGCTTTAAAGTAGTCGATGTCGAGCATAATCAAAGAAAGCGGAGTGCTTTCCCGCTTGGCTCGCCTACTCTCTTGAAGAAATCCCTGATCAAAATGCCGGCGGTTTGCTATCCTTGTCAACCCATCTAAAAACGACAGATTCTGTAACCTCTCATTAGCAGCTTTCAATTGACGTGTGACCTCAAGCAGCTCAGTTTCCCGGGCTTTTCGACGGGCAGTTTCATGTTTCAATCTCAATGCTGAACGCACCCTCGCTAACAGCTCCACCTTATCGAAAGGTTTCTTAATGAAGTCCATAGCACCGGCGGAAAAAGCCAGCTGCAGATTATCTTTTTCCGTTGTAGCAGTCACCATTATAACAGGTACATCTGCCAGCCATGGTCTCTTCTTAACATTCCGGCATGCCTCAATCCCATCAACATCCGGCATAATGATATCCATCAATATTAAATCGACCTCGACTATCCCTCGATCTGAATAGCCATCGACTAACTGATAGAGTTCCCTTGCCGACTTAACCGCGATAACGTCTAAATAATCTGCCGCTATAAGAAAGGCTTTAATAACTTCTAAGCTAAATGTTGTATCATCCACAATGACTATGGCCATTTGCCGTTGCTACCTCCTTCTTCCAATATTTACTTAAGTTACTTCGGCATAACTTCAGGATTCCCTCCCTCCACGTCCAAAACATTACACTCAAAAAAACTTAATCCAACTTAAATCAAACGACAAAAACCGTACCAAAAAATGAACAAGGGGCTATGATGTCGCCAAAAAGTGGCGGAAATCATAACCCCCTAAAAAATACTTAAAAACCCCTAAAGCCCTTACCAATCCAGCTTTCTCAACCCTTCTACCCTACTCCCACTCAATCGTCCCAGGGGGCTTTGAGGTAATATCATAAACTACACGGTTGACCCCTTGCACTTCGTTCACAATCCGGGAGGATATGCTTTCTAAGAGGTCATATGGAAGCCTTGCCCAATCTGCGGTCATGGCATCTTCGCTAGTGACCGCTCTCAGGATGATGGGATACTCATAAGTCCGACTATCCCCCATCACTCCGACGCTTTTGATTGAAGGGAGAACAGCAAAACTTTGCCACAATTCACGATACATTCCTGCACGACGAATTTCTTCTAAAATGATGGCATCTGCTTCCCGTAAAAGGTCTAATTTCTCACGGGTTACTTCACCGAGAATTCGAATTGCCAGCCCCGGTCCAGGGAAAGGTTGACGCCAAACAATCTCCTCACTCATTCCTAGTTCAATTCCGAGTTCGCGCACTTCATCTTTAAAGAGCAAACGTAATGGCTCGATGAGTTCAAATTGAATGTCCTCAGGCAAACCACCAACATTGTGATGGCTCTTAATCGTTTCCGCAGTTTCCGTTCCGCTCTCAACTATATCCGGATAAAGAGTCCCTTGAACTAAGAAATCGACCTGGCCAAGTTTTGATGCCTCCACTTCAAAGACACGGATAAACTCATTGCCAATCGCTTTGCGTTTCATTTCAGGATCGGATACACCTTGTAGCTTTTGCAAAAAGCGTTCATGGACATCCACAAACACCAGATTCAGTTGGAACTGTTCCGTAAAAATTTTTCTAACCTGCTCTGCCTCATTTTTACGCATAAATCCATGATCAACAAAGACGCAGGTCAATTGATCACCCACTGCCCGGTGCACTAAAGCAGCAGCTACCGAAGAATCTACTCCACCGCTCAAAGCACAAAGGACATGTTTCGTTCCAACCTTGGCGCGGATCTCTGCCACTTGCAACTCGATAAAGGACTCCATAGTCCAATCCCCAACACATTGACAAATATCAAAGAGAAACTTTTCTAACATCGCTTGCCCATCTGGGGTATGTTTCACCTCAGGATGAAACTGAACACCATAAAAATGTCGTTTTTTATCCATCATGGCTGCAATTGGAGTATTCCAAGTATGGGCAGCGACCACAAAGCCATCAGGTAATTTGTGCACAGAATCACCGTGGCTCATCCAACACGGGCGCTCTCCACCCAAGTCTTTCCACAGGTCCGTTGTAACATCAACCGTCAGCATTGCTTTCCCATACTCGCTGGCTTCAGGATGTTCTACGCTTCCCCCTAATTGCACAGTCATCAGCTGCATCCCATAGCAAATCCCCAGAATGGGAATCCCTAAGTTATAAATTTCAGGGTCCACTTCAGGAGCATTCAGTTGGTTAACACTTGAGGGTCCGCCCGAAAAGATAATACCCTTTGGCTTGCGAGCCCGAATTTCCTCAATCGAGGTTTTATAAGAAACCATTTCAGAATACACATGGGCTTCCCTCACACGGCGAGCAATAAGTTGATTGTACTGTCCTCCAAAATCCAAAACCAATACGACTTCCTTTGGCACTTTCTTTCATCACCATTCCTCTTATTATTAGCTTATTTCGTACGCTTCCTGTTTTAAAACGCCAACATAAGGCAAATTGCGGTATTCTTCGTTGAAGTCAAGGCCATACCCCACAACAAATTCATCTGGAATCGTAAATCCGTTGTAATCCGGAATAACACCCACTTTCCGTCGGGCGGCTTTGTCGAGTAGCGTAACCACCTTTACGCTCAGAGGATTCCGTGCTCTTAAGTTTTCTTTTAAGTACTTTAAAGTCAATCCCGTATCTACAATATCCTCAACAATCAAAATGTGGACATCCTCGACACTACGTTCTAAATCCTTAAGAATGCGCACTACCCCAGAAGACTGAGTTGAGGCGCCATAGCTTGATAGTGCCATAAAGTCATACGCCAAAGGCAATTTTATCTCTCGGATTAGATCCGCCATAAAGGGAACAGCACCTTTTAAAATCCCAAGCACTAAGATTTTCTTTCCTTCGTAATCTCTAGTAATCTCAGCGCCAAGTTCTGCCACACGCTTTGCCAAGTCTTCTCTTGAAATTAATACTCGTCCAATATGTTCCTCCATTAAGGACACCTCCACCTTACGATAAAACTTATCTTAGAACTATATCAGAGGCTTGTCCATTGTGCAAATAAATAATTAGGCAGGATATAACCCACGAGAGGGTATATTCCTGCCCCATTTTCAACCATAGAACACCAACTCTAGATATCCGGTGCTTGTATATTTATCTTCTTTCCAATATCCTTAAACTCAAGTGTCATTGTCATTGGGTCGGACTTTACTTTATTTTTTGCTTCGATTGTTGCTTTTACGAGCACCTTATCAGACTTACGAATATAAAGAGTATACTGGAAATCGGTCCAAAATGCCTCCATCATCTGATTCTGAACACTGGGCGATAAATGACATACCCATACTTTTTCTCCGTTTACTTTCCCTTGATCGCTAAGCATCACCTCTCCAAGCTCTTTCATTTGAAGCGAAGATAGGGGGTTGAGCTCCGCCAAAAAAACTTCCTGAGCTGCTTGGGCGTTTGCAAATCTAATCCACTTCTTACTAAACGGATCTTTGCTGTAGGTAGAATCCCCGATTTTGATCATCTCTACTTCGCTTCCGGCCATCTGTCCCAAGATTCGAGTGTTCCCACCATCTTTTTCTCCTAGAACCTGAGTGAGTACTCGATCTTTTCCCTCGACCCATTGATGCTGGGTCATACTGTAGCGAAAAGAGGTCGCTGCGTTCAATCGTTCTAAGCCGTGTTTGACTAATTCAGTAGGGTCTGGTTGCCATAAGAGGCGTCCTAGAAGCCCCCCCATCAACACGATACTGATTCCGATGATTAACCAAAATCCTCTTTTCTTCATCTCATGCCCCCCCGGCGGAGTTCTTACCCTACAATATGTATAATTAGTTTGCCCTATTCCACTTATCCACTCTAAAAACGCAAAAAGCCTCCAGCGATCTGAGGGCTTTTTGCGTTTTACTCAATCCTAATCCGCCTTTTTCATTAGCTTGTCGCCATACATCATGCCGCCCATACCCCTTGGGGCTAACATAGAGACACGTCTTTAATTAAGTAGTTCATAAATTCCGATTATAATTAGTACTACTCCTGAAACCACCTGGGATAAATGTTCAAATCGATCGGAAGCAGTTTTCCAACCGATCAAGTATCCCACGCTAATTGAAATCATACTGAAGATAAAAACTGAAATACCTGATGAAAGAGGGTCGATTCCAGTGAGTCCAGCTCCAACCCCAGTAGCAATACAGTTAAACGATAAAGTCAGGCCTAAAAGCATTGCTTCTTTAGTTGAGATGAAACCATTAGCGTCAAAATCAGCAACAGAAGGTTCTTTAGTAATTTGGACAACTAAACTCAAAGCCTTGATTGGAACAGAGTAAGTCTTCATAACTGGAATAGCGGCTGGTAGACTGTTGCTTGTTGATATCTTATGTACCATTACCCAAATTCCTATGGCGACAATCATTAACGCCCCTAGCTCACCAGCTACTGCAATATATCGGCTAAGAAGATGTCCTGTTAAGACGGAAATGGCTACAACTATGCCTGATAATAAGGCTATGGAAAAATTAGAAAGAAAAGGAACACGTATTTTTTGAACTCCATAACTAATACCTACTCCAAGGTTATCCAGGTTAGCGGCAAAACCCAAAAAAAGTGCTGAAAATATATGCATTAGTGCCTCCCCCTTGAACATAAAAATACTGGTTTCCGACCCATACTATTCAAGGAAAAAGGCACTTGTTAACCTTAATTTTTCTTCCATTGTATCCAAGTAATTGGACAAGGTTACCCCTGCTTAAACTCCATTTTTGCGGACCTTAGCGATTTCGGGTTGTAGTCTCCATTTGAGACTGTCTCCTACGTTATGGGTTCCCTTGACGCTGCCAAACTCAGACATATTTTCAGAGGGTCTATCTTAATAGCCGATGGCGCACAAATTACTCAGTCAGAATTCTTTTACCATATTGTTCCACATGCTCCAACCTATGCATATTATGCACTATCTCTTAACAAAGGAGGAAATGAAGATGGCATTTGGTGGTATTGCTGGTGTTGATGGAGCTGCTTGCGGTTGTGGAAAAGGACATGGCTTTGGTGCAGGAATCGCTGCAGTAGTTGTGATTATTCTTCTGCTTATCGCAATGGGGATAGTATTCTAGATTTTGAAAGGTGGAGCTTCTTATGTATGGAATGGGTGGAGTTGGTCACGGCGTTGGTGTAGGAGTTATTGCTGTTGCTATTTTGATTCTTATCGCTTTAGGTCTGATTTTCTAAAAAAAAGGCTATCATCTGAAAAGGTGATAGCCTTTAATTAGACCTATTAAAACCGCTAACTCCCCAGTATAATAAAAGGAATTTCATAAAGTTCTTTTCCTTCATATAGCCCATAGCTATTCCGTATAATAGCCAAGCTGCTATAAAGGTAGTTGCTTCCATCGCACCCTTAGATGTAGGTGTAGATCCCTCGATAAAAAATGAAATTGGTGTTGTGAAACAGTATTACTGAAATTGAAGCTGTGAGTGCAAACAAACTAGGGTATACTTGAATTGACATATGGCTGGGAGCCCTGTGTCAGCCGGAATAGTTGAAGGCTGAGCGAGGGTCATCCTTAAATTGGGAGATGTTAAAATGAATAAGGGTGATATTCTTGTATCGCGGTTTACCTATCCAGCCTGGACGATGTTATATCCACTGGCTGCTGGATTAGTGGCGGAAATTGGTGGCCTCATGACCCATGGTTCAGTAGTTGCCCGAGAATAAAAAAGATCTGTAACAATATGACGACTAAATTAGTGCCGCATCGGCCACTCACCCGGCCATGAGTTTGGATGATTTTTCTTGAATCATCGGACATGTTATACTTGAATTGGCGAAGGGAGGAAGAAAGCGATGCTACGGAAAGCGTGGATCCTTACTACCGTGTTTATTATCATGATAGTGCTCTTTTCCAGCGGTTGCCAAGTTACTGCTCCTGTTAAGATTGATCTGCAAAAAACCGTTTCAGCAGATCAATTACAGGAAATGGTTACAACTAAGGCTGATTATTATTATGTGGGTTTCGACTGGAGATTAGAGCCCAGCGAGGACGTCAAAATGTATATACCATTATTAAATTACCTGGAGCGCCAAACAGGCTATAAATTTAGGCTTAGGGTGTTTCCCCAAGATGAGGATATTGTCCGTGAAATGGTCGAAGGTCAGGTTCAGTTCTCTATTATTGGACCGCTGAGTTTGCTCCGGGCTGAAAAATACGGGGTAAAAAGTTTGGCCATTGGAATTACGGAGAACGGAACCTCCCGTTACCGGGCCATGATTGTCACCCAACCAGGAAGTCCCATCAAAAAAATTCAGGATTTGCGTGGACAGATGCTGGCCTTTAGCGCCAGGACTTCGACCCAAGGGTACCTGATTCCGCGTATCATGCTGGCGCAAGCGAAGCTGAGTCTTAGCGATTTAGCTTCATTTGAATTCTTTCAGTCCTATGCCGACGCTGCCAATGCTGTGCTCAGCGGACGTTTCGACGCGGCGGCCTTGCAGGATACTTTGGCCGAAAAATTGGCCGCTCAGGGTTTGGTGAGGATCGTAGCGATCTCTGACTATTATCCTTGCGGTGGAGTATCGATGGCTCCCGGAATTGATCCGGCGGTCGTGGCTGCCGTCCAAAAAGCTTTGCTGCAATTTGCTCCGCAAGGAAAAGACCAAGGGGGTCTATATAATTGGGATAATTCGGAAATGCCCAAAGGGTTTGGCATGGTAGAGGGGGATCCTTATACTGTGTTCCGTCCCTGGGCTCACAATTTTGGTCTTCTTAATTAGCCACTACACTCATATGGGAGGTGGAATAGCGGATGCGGCTAAGTCATAAAATTATAGTTTTGACATCTGGTATCGTGGCGGTTATGGGTTTGGTGACCATAGTAGCTATTAATGGTGTTGTCAAGAGTACTGTACGCAACAGCATCGAACAAAACGGGGTTGTTTTAGCGCAGACCACTTCTAGTAATGTTGCGGACCAGTATTTGGATGGAAAACTGCTGACTGTAAAAAATGTTCTGGAAAATCAGCTAGACAGCAACCGCTACCTAGTGTATGCCTATATTATAAACAGGGACAATGGTACTGTGGTGAATACGTTCCATCAAGGCTTTCCTGCAGGGTTAATCCAGTTGGATCCGCTCCCAAGCGGTAGTACGTCTGTCACTAAGTTGTTAAATATTAATGGCAATCTGGTTAGGGATACTGGTGTACCGTTAGTCGACGGGTTGGATAGTATCGAATTACATATTGGCTTGAGCGAGAGTGCATTACTCCTTCCTATATCAAAGATTTCCTGGGTGATTACGGTAATGACCCTTATCGGCATAATTATAGGGAGTCTAGCTGCTCTTATATTAAGTCGCTTGATCACCGGCCCTTTGGAGAAGCTGACCCTGCAAGCAGAGCGGATCGGGGAAGGGAACCTGGAGGGCGAAATCCAATTCGACAGCCGGGATGAGGTGGGAAACTTAGCCCGTAGCTTTAACCGGATGACTGCTCACTTAAAAGAGAATATTCAGGCTCTGCAGCGGCGCAATCAAGAGCTATCTCTTCTCTCGCAAAAACTGGGTGAGCGAGAGGAACTTCTGGGTAAACTCTGGCATCAGGTTATTTCCGCCCAAGAAGAGGAAAGAAAACGGATTGCCAGGGAACTGCATGACGAAACAACTCAGTCGCTGGCTGCGATCACGATTGGTTTAAAAACGGCGGAAGAAACCATGCCCAGCGACCTGAGCAAGAGCATACGTTTATTGGAGCAACTTCGCAATATGGCCGGGCAGGTTGTCAAAGAATTGCACAATATCATCTATGATCTGAGGCCGACGGTCTTGGATGATCTTGGCTTGGTCCCGGCCCTGCGCTGGTATGCTGAAACCCGCCTGGGTGCTAGGGGGGTAGAGTTTGAGTTACAGGTGATAGGAATCAACCGTCGTTTCCCGCCTGAAATGGAAACAACCCTCTACCGGATCGGTCAGGAAGCTATCCGCAACACCTTTAAACATGCTCAAGCCCATAATGTTGTTTTGGTTATAGCCCAAAAAGAAAACAATTTAATGATGCAGATAAAAGATGACGGGCGGGGTTTCGTGAATAAAGAAATGTGGAGCACAACCAATAAAGGAATGCATCTTGGGCTTTTAGGTATGCGCGAAAGGGTAGGCCTATTAGGCGGCATAATTGAGATAAATTCACGAGTGGGAGAAGGAACAGTTGTGACGGTAAAATTAGAATTATCTCAAAAGGAATCTTCAAAGGAGGGCAATTAGTTTGAAGACGATTCAAATCCTATTGGTGGATGATCACACGATTTTTCGGGCTGGCGTCCGGGTGCTTTTGGAGATGCAGCCGGACTTCAAAGTGATTGGAGAGGCAGAGGACGGGACAAAAGCCCTAACACTCACCCGTGAACTTCGTCCGGATGTCGTTCTGATGGATATTGCCATGCCTGGAGTTGATGGACTAAGCGCTGCTAGGCAAATTAAAGAGTTAGCGCCATTGACCAAAATAATTCTGCTTACCCAGCATGAGAATAAAGAGTATATCCGCCCGGCTTTAAAAATCGGGGCGGAGGGATATGTTTTAAAACGGGCAGCTGCGGACGAACTGGTTATGGCTATTCGTGCCGTTCACCAGGGCAAATCGTTTCTTGATTCGAATGTAACGTCGACAATTTTAGCTGATTACTGCAAGGATGGAAAAACTGGTACGAACACAGACTATAAGCAACTGTCGGAGAGGGAACGTGAGATCCTGGTCATGTTGGCGCGTGGTTACAGTAACCGACAAATCGCGGAATTTCTGAAAATCAGCCCCAAGACGGTGGATTTTCACCGCGCCCGGATCATGAATAAATTGGGTATCAAAGGAAGGGTGGCTCTGGCCCAATATGCTTTACGGCACGGGTTGGTTGAGTGAACTCGTCCAGCTAAAGCTGAACATCGAGACTTCGGTGACGAAATATTCCAGTGACATTGGCCTCCTGTGACGTTAGTGTCCGATGGACGATAACGTCCGAAGCCTGACTCTACCCCCGCGGAAGGAGAAAGTGAATCGCCAACATTAATATTAACCGTTGAGCAGGCTGAAAAGTCTGCTTTTACATTTATAAAAGTTTTTAATTCAATACTGGTATTTTTCCTAGGTTACAATCAAGATAATATGCTAGTAAAACCATTCAATTTACCAGTTACTTCTTTTAGTATATTTACGGTATGATTATCATGCTTTTAAGTGTTTACTAAAAGAGGCTTCGTTCTTATTGGCTTTATCATAAAATAATGGAGAAACCCTGATTAACAAGTATTGAATGTTTAAAGCAAGGAGGGTTGTTTGATACTGACACAAGTGGGTTTCAGTCATTTAGCAGAGTATGAAGATGAGCAACTCTTTTTTGATGATCCAGAAAACTTTTTTTTGCAATTCGAGGTTTCTGTATTAACAGTTTCTATTGAAAGAGGTATGGGATATGAATGATTCTAAGCTAAAGGTTCTTCTCTACTCCGATGGTTCGTATCAGGCCTTTTCTGCAGCTGTTTACACTGCTACGCTCTTGCAGAATACTCCAAATATGCATTTGACTATTCTGCAAGTACAAGAAAAGGATGGTGGTTCAATAGGTATGAAATACAGTTGGACCGAGTTAAGGCCAAAGTATAAAAGATATTATTGGGAGTGTTCACCAGATACAGACTATAGCTGGATAGATACATGGCCCGTTAGGCCTGATTCTAAATGGATAAAACATATTCTAGACGAGTCAGACCCGGAAATTAAAAGACAATATGATGAAATACTTGCTAAAACAAACAATATCTTCTCAAAGAGAACGCAAAATGTTCACCTTCAAACGTTATGTTTAAATACCTGCTTTTCTGAGACATCTGATGTATCTGAAACGGTTGAGATGATTGTTGATTATACAACAAAGAATTTATTTGATTTAATAATCATTGGTACCCGTGGACTTTCTACATTAAAAGGCGTGATTTTTGGTAGCTTTTCGCATGAAGTACTTAACAAATCTACAATACCAGTATTATTAATTAAAAAACTTCCTCAGGAATTTATTGATAGTTATCTTTCAGAATCAGAGTCTTAGGATTATTTTCAACTAGTTTATGACCCTCAACACGAAACTTTATCATCTGCTACGTCGTTCGATATTTCCTACAACTCTAAACTTCATAGCACATTCTACGAAACTGAAAAATTCTTTACATTTATAATTTTTGGCTAATAGTGCAAAGAAATACTTACATTGTTAGTGAAAAAATGAAAAATATCTCTTTTGATTTACTTTATCCGCTAGATGATACCCACATATTTAAACTTCAATCGCTCTGGTAACCATTTTAGAATGCTAATGTAGCAGAGAGGACTCACAATATGGAAAAGAGAAAGAGCAATTATAAGCTTGTTTTAGAAATATTTCTAACGTTTTTTAAGATTTCACCGCTTTCTTTTGGTGGAGGATTTGCCATGATACCTCTTATTGAAAAAGAGGTAGTGTTTAATAAAAAATGGATAAACAAAGAACAAATAGTTGATATTTTTGCGGTTATCCAGTCATTACCAGGTGCTATCGCTGTCAATGCTGCTTCTTTTATTGGATTTCAATTGGCAGGTGTTTTAGGTGCCATTGCAGCATTTTTAGGAGTCGTACTACCGACCTTTGCCATTATGGTTGTATTTGGAGCTATGCTGGTTACTTATCAGCATAACATATTTGTCCAAGCTGCGTTACAAGGTATAAGACCGGTCGTTGTGGCAATGATTGCTTCAGCTGCATTCAAAATGAGCAAGGTGTCTTTTGTTGATAAAACCTGCGTTGTAATCACTGTAGTGAGTATTCTGACACTCCTAGCGTTTAAAAACTTAATTTTTTTAGTGATTGTTTCAGGTGCAGTTTTGGGAATTGGGATTTTGAATATTAGGAGAATACGAAAACAACCAGCATCTCAAACGAAAGTGAGTAGCAAAAGCTTATGAGCATATTTGGAAGTATCTATACCGTGTTTACCCAACTATGGATGGTTCTTTTTGGTGGTGGTTATGCTATGTTACCGCTTCTTCAGTCGGAAATGCAGAACCATCATTGGCTAAGTACCAGTGCGTTGACAGATGCTATTGCTGTATCAGCAATGGCTCCAGGTCCCATCGCGACTAATACTGGGGCTATAGTAGGTTTCAGAATAGCTGGCATTTTGGGTGCAATGGCTGCTACCCTCGCTCTTACGATACCGTCACTACTTGTCATAGTCCTAGTAGGCAAGCTATTTTTTAAATTCCAAAATCATCCAAATGTTAAGGCCGCGTTTTATGGGCTTAGACCCGCAATTATTGGAATTATCGCTTATGCAGCAATTAAATTTGCAATTAGCAATCAAATTGTTGGAGGTCGTAATATTCTTGACATCAAAAGTACAATTATTATGGTTGTAGCTTTTATTGTTTTGATAAGGACCAAAATACATCCGATATATTTGATCCTAACAGCCGCTTTAGTTGGAATAGTATTATCTGTTTTGTAGTACGTAAATACAACCCGGTACGTCTATATGCACGTTACCAAGTCCATGAAAAAAGAGTCCTCTCGCAAGTTCAGTGAACTTATGAGAGGACTCCGTAAAAATTCTTTATGAGTTATGGTAGCACTGCCAACCTTTGGAGTCTGGAACCCTTGTTACACAAGGCTTTCAGGCTCTTTTTACATCATGCCGCCCATCAAGCACCCCTCTCTAATAGGTAGGAATATCTTCGTCGATGTGTTACGAGAGTGCTATTGTTGAACCGTAACTTTTCACCTTAAAACCCTTTGTCTATGCGCATTTGAGGCACCATGGTTAGGCGGTGCCTTTTTGAATTTTGTTAAAGAATTTTATAGTTTGATTATCGCGTAACTATACACGTAACTATACACGT
>Ga0307377_10006103_pt1 | contig 12711 bp, 9 predicted proteins | sample TR3MG_FD_202535 | JGI IMG/M metagenome (GOLD analysis project Ga0307377, IMG submission 202535) | Soil microbial communities from Risofladan, Vaasa, Finland - TR-3 | ecosystem: Environmental > Terrestrial > Soil > Coastal area > Acid sulfate soil | place: Finland: Risofladan, Vaasa | collected...
CTTCAGTTCTTCGGCCATGCCGTGGAAAAACTGGGCGAGAATGGTGCCGCTGTTTCCCCGTGCACCCTGCAGAGCGGAATCGGCTGCGGTTCGGGTGACCACGGCGAGCGAGCGATCAGAAATCGACGACAGCGCGCTCGTTACCGCATGCAGCGTTCCTGCCATGTTCGTGCCAGTGTCGCTGTCGGCAACAGGAAAGACGTTGATCGAATTGAGCTGATCCTTGAACTGGATGACACGCCGCGAACCGGCAATCAGTGCCCGTTTGAATCGTCGCCCATCGACATAGCTGATCTGCTCGTCTGACATCGTTCCTGCCTCGCTGTTTCAGAATCCGCGCTTCCGACTATCGCGCCGGCACGCCTGACGCGGCTCGGTCGGCTCGTTCCACCATGCTGATATGCCAATCGAGAAAGTACCGCTCATTATCGACATTCGATCCTTCAACGTCGGCCATGACACGGAAAACCGGCTCGGTCCCCGAGCCACGCATCCAGATGAACGCTTTGATTTTACCGTTTTCGTCTTTGAAGACGATCTTGAATCCGCCGCGTTCGTTCGCGCCACGTACCGTTGTTCCGACACCCTGGCGTTCATTGACACCATCGTAATTTATCTGTCTCCATCCGATTACGCCGAATCGCTCGCGCAACTCGTCGCGGCGTTCCTGCCACTGTTCGAGGAAGAGCCGTTCGTATTCGGATTTCAGCCTTCCGTGGTCGCCGGTCCGGATCTTCATGACGGCTCGCTTGTCGAAGGAGCTCGTAGTTACAAAGCGGGGCAAAGTGGACAGTATTGCCCCAAGATCAGTCGCGGCCTTGCCTGTCGCCTCGATTCTGTTGCGTTTGCACCAGATATCGAAGAGGCCCGGACGACCTCCGTCCTCCGAGGATCCCACTGACAGAAGCTTCACCATCGCCATGACCGTGTTGAGCGGGTCACGTACCGACGCCGGATAGGTGATATTCCCGCCATTGGAGCCTTCTCCCAGGATACGGACTATATAACCCTTCTTTCTCAGCAATCGCGCGAGCTCGACCACGTTCGCTTCCCCGACTTCGGCCCGATATACGGTCGCATCGAATGCTTCCGCAATTCGGTCGATTCGCATTGAGGTGGGGCCATTTACCGCTATTGCGACTTTCTGGAGGGCTCTGCCTGATGCGTCGTAGGATACAGTGCCAGTGTAGACCAGCCACGCGAGTTCGGCAACACAAGCGAGGGCGAAAACGTCCTGCGCGGAAACCGGGAGCACCTCGTCGATTCGGGAGTCATAGTAGACAAGATTTCCGCGGTCACCGTCGTTGTCCGGAACATACGCAAGGCGGAAGCTGCTCTCTTTCTGATGCAGTTCCCGGAGTCTCGAGCGGGCAAGATCCAGAGAGTCGCCCTCGGGAACTATGCGGTGTACGACCTCACGTGGATTACCGTTCAACAGTGAAATGCGAACGCCGAGCATCTCGAGAAAGCTCCGGTCGATGCTGGTCCCTCGCGCACTTCCGTTGAGCTCGCCGAGAATGCCGATCGGATTGCGGTCGACTGCCTGCTTCAGATCCTCAAGAACCGAACGCTGCTTCGCTTCATCAGTTTCTCCGGACACAACCCGCTCGGTAAACCGGAAATAGGAATCAGCAGCGTCCTTTTTGCAGACCGTGCTGCGGTTGTAAATATCGGCGACCTCCCGCGGGGAGAGGCGCAGCACGCGCGAGGCAACTTCCGCGAGCGCTTCGGCAAGCCGTTGCGGCGAAGTTGCAGTCGCTCGTATGGATTGAATCAGCTCTTCCGCGTCGGAGGGTTCAAGCACGCCACCGCGATTCAGTCCGAACTTGATACCGTTATGGCCGATGGGGTTATGGCTGGCCGAGACATAGATAAAGCCTGTCAGCCCGGGCGTCACCTTTGTGTATGCCATGATCTCGGGCGCAGCAACAATAAAAAGGTAGTTGACTCTGGCTCCGCCGCCTGCCAGTACGCGCACGATGACATCGGCAATTGCGGGTCCGGTGGGCCGGGCGTCAACGCCGACTACAAGCTGGAGCGGAGCGGCGTTCCCCGGGTTTGCCGTTTCCAGCCTTCTTTGTACGAGTCGTTCGTATTCGAGTGCAAAGAAGCCACACAGCAGAGCATCTTCGGCCGATATCGTTTCGCCGAAGCTCTCTTCGTTGCCATCGACTGCGAAGACCTTCCGGAACCCTGAGGCGGAGAGTATAAAACCCTCGAGCGCCGTCTTCACACTCGTCAGCAGTTCGGACGACAAAGAAGCGGATAGTCCGATTGCGGCTTCGAGTTGTTCACGTTGCACCGATGGTTCATCCGGGTCTCCGATGGCGAATCCGGTTATCGGATCATACATAACTGCCATCTTTTCTCCTTGATTCCTGGTATCCTCAACTTCAGAACTGAAGGCTCAGGGCCAGCGATACGGGTGTCCAGGTTCCTCCGGTTACGAGTGTTCCGTGCAATAGGAAGGCGCTATACAGGACGAGATCGCCAAGATCCAGAAAGTCGAGTGAGAGTCCCGCGCCAGTGGAGACTACAAACCCGCTCGTCACCGAGCCGGCAGGTGCCCCCGGCAATCCGTTGAAGTAACCGGCGTCCACGAATGCAAGAACCCCCGGAACGATGTCCGGAGTGAACAGCGAGGGCAGATTTGCGCGCAGATCGAAATTGTTCACGACCTTGAGATTGGCAGCATAGCGATCAGACTCCAATCCGCGGATTGCACCGCCAAGACCGTCAACAGTCTGGGTACCTCCGAGCAGCTGCAGCGCCGAAAGAGGTATCGAAGTCCCCCACAGGTAGTCTGCCTCGATCTGATCCCCTGCATAGAGCGAAAACAGGTTTCGGTTCGCTTTCGGGGGTGCAGCATATATGGGAAGGAAGTATCGCGCGGTGAAGTTCAGCCGATTATAGTCCACCCCCGGCGTGATGAAATTGACAAGTGCATTCGGCGCAAGCTCGATCGATGTTTCAGCATAATAGCCACTGAATACTTTCGTGACTGGATCACGGACCTCGGTGTTCGCATCGAAACCCATCAGCAGCGACGCGTGCACATCGTATCCGGAGATGGCGCTGTGCTGGCTGAAGAAGAGCAGCTGTTTCACACTCTGAGACTGCAGCGGTACTGAAGTGCTCGCCTGCAGGAACATGAACGCTGAAAGGAGATCCTGGGGAAGTGCGGGATTGTCGATGAGACCCTGTTGAACCCCCAGTTTCCAGTCAAGGATGAGCCGGTCGTAGTAGGGAGCCACCGATGGGTCCTGGGGGAATCCCGTTACGTTTGTTCCGTCAAAAGGGCTGCCGTCCGGATTTCGAAAGTACCCCTTGTTGTCCCACGCTCCACCCGCGTAGATCCAGAATATCGTGTCCAGCGTCGGTACCAGGTGCCATTTCTTCACGCCGACACCTACGTCAACTCCCCAGACGTGGGGCGAAATATCGATCTGAAGATCCTTCCCTCCGAGGCTTTGAGCTGAAACGGTTGCAGCCGTGCCGGCAAGCAGGAGTACGAGAACAGCTGTCGCGTGTATGGGTTTCACGTTCCGCAGGGCCCTCCTTAGCGGCCATCATCCTACTCGCACGCTTCTGCGCTGTCAACGAAGCAACGAACGTGTGCGGTTCAGTTGAACAATTGGTCTCTTCAGCCTATAAATAGTGCTGTGGGGGTTCGAGTTGATGAAAAAGATCCTCGTTATCGACGAGTCTGCGCTCTTTCGCGAGTATCTGGGAAAGAAACTCACCGAATACGGCTTTGAGGTCGCGCTCGCGGTCAACGGACTCGACGGCTCGGTGAAGCTTCGAAACGAAATGCCGGATCTCGTAATCATGGACTACTACCTCTCCCGTAACAGTTCACTCGAACTCCTCGCCAAGAAGAAAGCCGATCCAAACACCGCCCCCATTCCCGTTGTCATGGTGTCAGCAAAAGTCGATCGGGAGAAGATCCTGCAGGTGGCGCAATACAACATTCGCAAGTTTTTTACCAAGCCGGTGAAGATCGATGGTCTGCTCAAGACGATTTCAGAAATCCTCGGCGTCGTGATAGACGTGGACGATACGCAGTGCATTATTGAAGCACACTACAATGACGAGATTCTGTTCGTGGAGATTGCCCAGGGGTTGAACCGGGAGAAGATCGAACTGCTCAGATACAAGATCGCCGAGCTCATCGACCTGTACGAAGTAGTGTTGCCGAAATTGCTCATCATGATGTCAAGCATTCAGGTCACGCCCGAGGACAGCCTGAAACTCGCCACCCTGTTCTCGAACCTCATCGAAGGGACAAAGGTGAAACAGCGTTTCATCAAAATCCTGACAAACTCCGAATACGTGCGGGATTTCATCCGCTCTCGTCCCGAATATTCGGAAATTGAAGTCACCAATAGTCTCGAGAAGGCGATGGACGGTCTGCTCGGCCGCAAAACCGGGAACTTTCTTGACGCTCAGAGCAAGACGGTGCAGCAGGGATTTCTTCAGGCTGCGACCCCAACGAAGGAGCACGAGGAGAGCCTACATCTGAAGTTCGAGCATGAGCCAAATCAGGCGCACTTCGATCTCGCGGACATGGATAATTCGGTGCATATCTCCGTGGTGGACGACGATCTGGTCATCCAGGAGCTCATCAAGACAGCATTCTCCGATACAAAGTTTCAAATAAAGACCTACGACAACGGCAAATTGTTCATGTCCGACAAGAACGCTGCGGAAGCTGATCTCATATTTCTTGACCTCATGATGCCGGAAATGGACGGCTTTCAAGTCATGGAAGAGCTTTCAAGCCGTGAGACAGATGTACCCATAATTGTGCTTTCAGCGCTTTCGCAGCGCGAAACGGTACTTCGAGCGTTGAGGTTCGGCGTCAAGAGCTACATGATTAAGCCGTTGCGGCCGGAGGGGATACTCCGAAAGGCTGCCGAGATCCTGCGAATGAGCTTCTGAGGCGGGAGGGAAGCTTGGCACAGTTTGGACGTCAGTTTCAGACCATATTTGATCATGCGCCTATCGGAATGGTCATGATGGACAGCGCCGGCCGCCCTCTATACTCGAATCTTGCACTGCAGAACATGCTCGGTGAAGACGAGTATGCACTGCGGAATGACGACCTGCTCAACTTCGTGCATGCAGACGATCGGGAGGAGTTCAAGAAACAGTTTTCCGCTTTGGTTCGGGGCGAGACCGCCCGCGTACGCACGTTCGGCAGGTACGTCAGGAAGGGCGGCACAACGGCGTGGTGGCGCGTTGACGTCACTCACGTTTTTTCCGCAGAGCATTCGCCGTTCATATTCGGATTCATGGAGGATGTGACCGAACAGAAAGCAGACGCAGAACGATTGCGCAGGGCAAAAGAGTATGCGGAGCGCGCCACACGCACGAAGAGCGCGTTTCTGGCGAATATGACGCACGAAATACGCACGCCGATCCACACCATAACCGGAATGACCGAATTGCTGCTCGAGACGGCGCTGGACGACGAACAGCGGGAGTACGCTCAACAGGTCAGATTTTCCGCGGAAGTGCTGCTCGGCCTCGTAAACGATATACTGGATTTCTCCAAGATCGAAGCGGGGAAGCTCTCGCTCGAAAAAATACCGTTTGATCTGTTCACCATGACCGAGGACGCTGTCGACATGGTCAGCCTCGAGGCGTACAAGAAAGGGCTTGAAGTCGTGCTCTATCTTGATCCTGAGTTGCCGGACATCGTCATCGGGGATCCTATTCGACTGCGGCAGATCATAGTCAATCTGTTCAATAATGCGGTCAAGTTCACTTCCCGGGGCGAGGTTCTCATCCGTGTTGAGCTTGTGGAACGACGCGGGGAGCAGAGCACCATTCTCTTCGAGATAGTCGACACCGGAATTGGCATACCGCAGGATAAGCTTGTCACGCTGTTCCAGGCATTCAGCCAGGTGGACTCGACGACGACCCGGCGCTTCGGCGGTACGGGTCTCGGACTGTCTATATGCCGAAGTCTCGTGAAGCTCATGAACGGAACAATTGGCGTGAAGAGCCAGGAGACAAAGGGTTCAACCTTCTGGTTTCTCATCCCCTTCGAGGGGCAGCACGCGGGTGCCGAGGGAAGCCGCAGGCTGCTTCCCCGGTTTAGCGAAAAATCGCTCCTGCTCATCGACGATAATACGACCTTCAACACCCACACACGCCGATATCTGGATCGCTGGTTCAATCGCGTCGACGAGGTCGCCAGCGGCGCAGAAGCTCTGAAGCGACTCCATGAGTCGGCCGACGCAGGCAAACCATACGATGTTGCTCTCGTCGATCTTATGCTCCCCGGCATGGACGGCTGGCAGCTGGCCAGCGAGGTGAACGCCGACAAGTCGATCAACTCCACCCGGCTCATCCTCATGAGTCCCGCCGGCAAGGCGAGCGGAGAGGCAAAGATGAAGCTTCTCGGCTGGTTCAATGCGTACCTGAATAAACCGTTGAAGATCAATGAGCTATACAACGCACTTGCAAACTCTCTCTCAAGCGACCTCGATCTGGCAGCCGCCGATGACGAGAACACAACCGCGATGAGTCACGCTCCGAAAAATGCGGGAATCGCATCCGCGCCTGAGACGACACAAATTGGCCGCATTCTGGTGGCCGAAGATCACCTGGTCAATCAGGAGCTTTTTCGCACCATCCTGTCGAGAATGGGGCACACAGTGAAGGTTGCAAGCAACGGCCGCGAAGCGTTGAATCTGGCACTGGCGGGAAACATCGACATTATCTTCATGGATGTCCAGATGCCGGAGATGAACGGTTACGAGGCGTCTCGCGAAATACGGAAGGTGGGAATCACGGTGCCGATCATTGCCGTTACCGCAAACGCCATGAAGGGAGAGCGGGAACGATGCATCAAGTACGGCATGGACGACTATCTCACCAAACCGTTCAAGAGTGCGGATGTTCTTCCGCTCATTGCAAAATGGATGGTGAAGAACGTTCCGGAGCTGACGCCCGCTGAACCTCTGATCGATGAGCCGACGGTGCTCGAGGCTCTTGCGGATGAGTTGCCGATTGAGGAATCGAAGAACAATATCAACGGGGGAGTTTTTGATTACGCGGGAGCCGTCGAAGCGTTCATGGGAAAAGAGGACGTCGTACGTCGGGTGGTCTGGGATTTCGTTTCGCGGATCGCCGTCCAGCTTGAGCAGATGGACGTTTCACTGAAAGCGGGTGATCTGGGCGCTGCAAGCATCGAAGCCCACGCGATTAAGGGCGGTGCGTGGAATCTCGAAGTGAAGAGGCTGGGCGATGCTGCTGCCCGGCTCGAGGCCGCGACCCGCGAGGGCAGGGCCGATGATGCGATGCTGGATCTTCAGCGTGTCAGGGGAGCTTTCGAGGAGTTCCGCAGCTTCTGCGAAGCGCTGCCCGAACTGAATGGCTAATCTTCGCTCTGTCCGAGACCTTCCGGATCAGCCTTCCCGGTGGAAGCGCAGATCCCAGACCATATCCTGTCCAACCCTTCGGGTGGAGATTGAATCCGCCCGCAGGGCGTCCTTGAGATCAGTCACTCCGAGATCCCCGATTGCCGAAATGCCTTCTCCGATGATGATAGGCGCGGTTACGACAACCATCCGGTCGACCTGGCCGGCTCTCAGGAATGTCGTCACTATCTGTCTGCCGCCCTCGACGAGCAGAGTCTGAAATCCGGTTTTCACGATCCATTCGACGATCTGTGTCGGGGTGAAGTGGCCCGAACCATCTGCTGTCATCCCGACAAGTCTCAGGCCAAGGTGCTCCATGCTCCGGGCCCGATCGGTACCGATCTGCCGCGAGTCACACAGCACGTAGGTCGGAATGTCCTTCGCAGTCTGCGCAAGCCGGGATTCCGGCTGCATATGAAGCCTGGAATCCACGACGATGCGGGCCGGCGTCTCGTCCGATACGATAGTGCCGCCTGAAGGCGCAACGTTTCCGTTCGTGTCGAGTCGACAGGTGAGCTCGGGGTCATCGGCGAGCACCGTGCCGATTCCCACGAGCACCGCATCGGAGTCCCGCCGAAGACGATGGGCCAGCGTGAGCGTAGCTCCGCCTGAGATCCATCGGGACGAACCTGTTATCGTGGCGATTCGTCCATCCAGACTTTGCGCGTAACTGATTGTTATTCGCGGTTGGGCATCTGTCACATCCACCATCATAAAGAGGTTTTGCCTTCGGGGCAATACGACCCTTTTCCCGGTATCGGTTACAGTATTCTTGAAAGGCGCTCAAGAGCCTCCACGACTTTCTCACGGTGATTGAAGGCGCTTATGCGGATGTGTCCCTCACCGCACAATCCGAATCCCGCTCCGGGGGTGCAGACCACCTGCGCCTCCGACAGCAATCTGTCGAAGAATGCCCACGAATCGGTGCCGGTCTCAACCCAGATGTAGGGCGAGTTCAGTCCGCCTTCACAATGGTAGCCGGCTGCCTCCACGGCGGTGCGGATGAGTCGGGCGTTCTCCAGGTAGTAGTCGACGAGTTCTCGTACTTCCACGGCGCCTGTGGCGCTGTACACCGCCGCGGCTGCGCGCTGAACCGGATAGGAGACTCCGTTGAACTTTGTCGTCTGCCTGCGGTTCCACAGTGTCCGGAGCGAGTGCGGCGAACCGGTCTCGTCGTAAGCCATGCACTCCTGAGGTACAACCGTAAACGCACAGCGCACACCGGTAAAGCCAGCGGTCTTTGAGAAGCTGCGGAACTCGATCGCCACCTCTTTAGCGCCGGGAATCTCGTAGATCGAATGCGGAACCTCCGGATCCCGGATGTACGCTTCGTAGGCCGCATCGAAAAGAATCAGTGCGCGATGCTTCTTTGCATATTCGACCCACGCGGCGAGCTGATCCCGCGTAGCTGTTGCACCGGTCGGGTTATTCGGAAAACAGAGATAGACGATGTCGACTTTCGTCTCAGGAGGTGCCGGAACGTATCCGTTAGCGGATGTTGAATCAAGATAGGTCAGCCCCTTGTAGCGGCCGTCGGCAAAGCTGCCGGCTCTTCCTGCCATGACGTTCGTATCGACATAGACCGGATAGACCGGATCGGGAACCGCGATGATCGAATCGGCCGCAAAAAGCTCCTGGATGTTGCCTGTATCGCACTTTGCTCCGTCGCTGATGAAGATGTCCTCGGCGCTGATCTGGACACCTCTGGACCGGTAATCGCCCGCCGCAATGGCCGAGCGAAGAAACTCGTAACCCTGTTCCGGGCCGTAGCCGCGGAATGTCGCGTCATGACCCATTTCGGCGACGCCCGCCTGATATGCTTCAATAATTGTCGCCGGCAGTGCCCGCGTCACGTCTCCAATGCCGAGCCGGATGATCGATGCGTCCGGATGCGAAGTCTGATACTCCTGTACCTTGCGACCGATCGTCGAAAAGAGGTAACTCGATTGCAGCTTGAGGTAGTGCTCGTTGATACGGACCATGCCTGTTCTCTCCTTGTAGCCCGGTGGTTGGCCTATCCTAAGAAGAACGCTATATTTCATCAAGACGATGCATGGAGGTTCCATGGGGTCCGGAGGAGAACGATTCCCGCGCGCAACTGTTGACCGCAAAGTAGCCGAGATACTTGCCGGAGATTCGATTGACGGCCTGGGTAAACTGCAGCAACTGTCGGACACGCTTCGTGAGGTCGTGCCGCATTACAACTGGTTCGGATTCTATATAGCCCTGCCGGATAATCCCATGCTCGTTCTCGGGCCATTCTCCGGTGAGCCGACCGAACACACCCATATCCCGTTCGGCAGGGGTATCTGCGGTCAGGCTGCCCAGCAGCGTGCTACATTCCTTGTTCCGGATGTGAGTGCCGAATCCAACTATCTCGCATGCAGCCTGCTCGTCAAGTCAGAAATCGTCGTTCCGATAATCCGCGATAGCCGGGTCATCGGCGAAATCGATATTGACAGTCACCGGACGGATCCGTTTACGCCGGAAGACATCGAATTTCTTGAGCAGCTTGCCCGCAAGGTGGAACCGCTCATTCCCGTAGATTTCCCCAATTGAACCGGGAGGTACATAGTGAAACGAGTGATTGTGGCAGTACTGTTCGTTGCAGCCGGCGGTTCCGTGTTTGGCCTTGACCCGACGCTATCTCAGGCGGATCAGCTTGATACTCTCGGACACTACGAACAGGCGCGGACGCTGCTCCTGAGTATCCTGCCAGCGACGAACAGTCGTACCGAGAGGGCCGATGTCCTGTGGCGGCTCGCGCGCGAGCAGCTGAGTCTGGGCGAAGCGGATCAAAGCGCCGGCAGGAGCAACGATGTGGCAATTGCGACCTACGACAAAGGTCAGCAGTATGCACAGCAGGCAATCGAGGCAGACCCGTCGAACTCCGAAGGGTACTTCTGGAAATCCGGCAACATGGGAAAGGTCGGACTCATCAGGGGGCCGCTCAACAGTCTCGGTATGGTGCCTACGCTGCAGAGTCTGCTGTCGAAAACAGTAGAGCTCAGTCCGAACGACGACAAGGCGTACTTTGCACTCGGGCAGTTGTATGCGAAGCTCCCCGGCTGGCCGATATCGTTTGGGAACATCGATTATGCGGTCTCCCTTGCCCGCAAGTCGATCATGCTCCTCGACAGGAGGATTGCCTCGGGCGCCGAGGTGAACGTGGATTTTGATTTCTATCTGGAGCTTGCCCGGGATCTGTACCAGCGCAACTGGGATGCCGGGCACAGGCGGAATGAGCAGCAGTCGAAGCGCAAACGGTTTGCGATAAGTCCGGACATCGTCGAAAAGAGCTTCTACTACGAGGGCACTATCACGCTTTCCGACCAGAGTGATCGTGCCGAGGCGGTCGCGATTGTCAGGAATACCATTTCCATGATCCAGTCAAAAACGACGCCGCTCACAAGCCGCGACAAGTCCCAGCTTGCGGATGCTGAAAAGCTGCTTGCCGAATGGCGTTAGGCTTCGGAGCTAACTGTCGTTCTTCTCCTGATCCGGCCGTTTCATGAGGCTTGCCTTACGCACCGGCAGTGAACCGTAGCGCTCCTTCAGATTGAGCACGGCTTTCTCTACCCGCCGGTTCCTGTCATCGTCTTCGGGGAACAGCTCAGGCTGTTCCTCGGATCCTTCCGACTCCAGGCGGGCGCAGCTTACGCCGACCAATCTGACCGCGGTCTTTCCATCCCAGCGTTTGTCGAGAAGTTCAAGAACTGCGCGGTGAGCCTGCTCGGCAGAAACGAGAGGACGTGACAGGGTGGTCTGCGCGTTCGACGTTGAAAAGTCCCACAACCGCAGCTTGATGCCGATGGTGCGTGACCGGAACCCTTCATGAAGCAGCCGGAACATCACCGTATGACAGAGATCGAGCAGCGATCTGACGACAATCTCCCTATCCTCGATGTCGTGCTCGAATGTTGTCTCCGCACTGATTGATCTGCTCTTTGGATCACCTGTGAACATACCCGGATCGATCCCTCGACAGATTCCGTACAGATAGGACCCGGCAGACTCTCCAAACAGTTTTTTCAGCTCCGGCTCTGTGAGTTCCTTCAGATCGGATATAGTCTGGATTCCTTCCGCGAGAAGGTGCTCGAGTGTCCGCTTGCCGACTCCCCAGAGATCTTTCAGCCTGAGTCGCGACACGAACGCCTCTTCATCCCCCGGCGCAACTTCATAGAGCCCGTCCGGCTTACTGTATGCGGATGCGAGTTTCGCAAGGTAACGGTTCGGTGCAATTCCCACCGAGATTGCGAGTCCCTCCCGGGACCTCACATCCTCCTTCAGCCTCTTCCCGCACGCTGCCGGGGAACCGAACAGGCGTTCGGTTCCCGTCATGTCCAGGAACGCCTCATCTACCGACATCTGTTGCACGAGCGGGGAGTAGTCTCCAAATATCGTCATGATACGGCTTGAGACCTCGTGATAGCGCTGCATGCGCACCGGAAGATAGATGCCGTTCGGACATCGTCGATACGCCTCGACAACCGGCATTGCCGAATGGACCCCGAACCGTCGAGCTTCATAGGAGCAGGCGGAGACAACGCCGCGATGTCCGGGAGCGGCGCCGACGATGACCGGCTTTCCCGCATATTCGGGGTGGTCCATCTGCTCGACCGAAGCGAAGAATGCGTCCATATCAACGTGGAAGATGACCTGCATGCTATTTCCCCGGGGAGGTATCGACTAAAAGGTCCACTACAGTGCTCGTATAAAATTGATAGCCTGCAGTCACAGGCGACATGTGCTCAGGTAGTCCAAGAAATTCGGCCCTGAGTACGATAGACGGGAGATGCTCGGCCGGCAGGATGTAATCGACCCTGAGTGGATCAGGCGGATCCGCTCCAATGTAAACAGTCACCTCCCTGTTGTCCGCTGAATAGGAGAATGGGAAGTTCAGATCATAGATGACCATCGGTTTCTTCTCCGAAAGTCTCATCGAGACGTGATAGAGAACCATGGTCTCGGCAGGTGTCAGCGTCGGAGCGACTGTAAGCACCGTCTGTTCGCGGTCGAGAAAACGTCGATGAGTGGTTTCCGTGCGGATGAGCTTCGCAGGTGGTTCCAGCGCGAGCTCGTAGTGCCGCGAAGCATTGTGGAGCGTCACCGTCCGTGCACCATACCGAAAGCTGAGATTCCCGAGCGGAGCCGGGCTGTCGAATACCAGCTTTGCGCTCTTGTTCGTGGTGTCGATCCTCTCTACAACGGTAACAGGCTGAGGGTCGGCCGGGCCGTACGGTCTCAAGGTAACCAGGAGTATTCCGACGACGATCGACGC
>Ga0307377_10006108_pt1 | contig 12702 bp, 15 predicted proteins | sample TR3MG_FD_202535 | JGI IMG/M metagenome (GOLD analysis project Ga0307377, IMG submission 202535) | Soil microbial communities from Risofladan, Vaasa, Finland - TR-3 | ecosystem: Environmental > Terrestrial > Soil > Coastal area > Acid sulfate soil | place: Finland: Risofladan, Vaasa | collected...
GCATGGAAAGACCAGTGCCGTGTTTTGACTGTAAACACCTCAGAAACAACGAGGTGGGAACGTGCAAGGCCTACCCTGAGGGTATCCCCGTGGCCATCTGGTCCGGGGAGAACACACACCGGGAGCGATTCCCTGGGGATAACGGGGTGATCTACGCCCCCAAACCCGGCCGGAGGCCTTGACATTGGCACGCTAATTGCTTATACTCAGATGAGTAGGGGGGGAGAAAACCCCCCTGGGACATCGGAATTTCAAGGAGGACGCATGCAGTCAGTCTATGATTCTCAGGACGCTGTGCCCGAGGCCCTGCGCGAGGAGTACACCGAGCAGGACGGGCGGTGGGTCCTGAAGTTGGACGGCGATCACCCCGCCGTGACAGCCGTGGTGGCGGAGGCCAACCGAAAGGTGGGCGAGTTCCGCAACAACAACGTGGGCCTCAATCAGAAGCTGGAGGCCACCAGTGCGGAGCTAGAAGTCTGGAAGGGCCTGGGCCTGAGCCCCGAGGAAATCAAGGGACAGGCGGACCGGCTCAAGGACATGGAGCAGAAAGGCGTGAAAAAGGGAGACGACATCCAAACCCAGATTCAGGCCGCACTCAAGCCTGTTACCGAGGCCCTGGAGGCGGAGCGCAACGCGCGCACAGTCGCCGAGCAGACCTCGGCGCGGCAGGCCATCGAATCCACGCTCACCAAGGCGGGCGTGGCGGCTGGGGTGGCAGAAACCGCCCTGGGAGACTTTCTGGCACGGGGTTCCGCCCTGTTCCAGAATCAGAATGGCCAGCTCGTGGCCATCAAAGACGGGGCACCGATCTACAGTCCCAAGCGGCCGGGAGAGGTGCTAACCGTTGAGGAGTGGGCGTCTGACCTTCAGGCGGAGGCACCCCACCTTTATAAGCCCAACGTGGGCGGCGGAGCGGCGCAGCCCGGCAAGGGCTCACCGGCCGGCGGACCACGGAGGATAATCGCAGCCGAGGACATTAGCAACAACCTGGAGGACGTGGCATCCGGCAGGGCCACCATTCAACTGGACTAGTCCCGGAGTACAGACAACCCATTCCTGTGTGGGAGATGACCCCACACCGCTGAATGCCCCCGGAGGGGGCGGACGGCGGCGGCCCGGTGGGCCCGATCAAATCTAAAAGAGAGGGCCCACCAAATGGCCAACACAAACACACTTACGTATGTCATTCCCCAGATTCTCGCGCAGGGCCTCCTGGCCCTCCGGGAGATGGCAATCACCAGCCGCCTGGTCAACCGCAAGTACGAGACGGAGGCCGCCGGCAAGGGAAGCACCATTGACATTCCCATCCCGTCCGCCATCAGCGTGAACGACGTCACCCCGTCGTACGTGGCACCGGACGACACGGGCGTCTCCCCCACCGAGGTCACCATCACCCTCGACCAGTGGAAGGAAGCTCCGTTCTTCGTGAACGATAAGGAGTTCCTGGAGGCGCAGGAAGGCCTCCTCCCGATGCAGGCGAGCGAGGCAATCAAGGCTATCGCCAACACCGTGGACGCCGCCATCCTGGCGCAGTATGTCAACTTCTACGGCTACTCCGGCGTCGCGGCCACTACGCCCTTTGGCACCGACACCTCGGAGTTCCTCGACGCCCGTAAGGTCCTGTTCGATCAGCTCGCCCCCGCCTCGCCCCGGTATGCCATTCTGGACACCGATGCCGAGGCCAACGCCCTCGGACTCCGCGCGTTTCAGGACAACGCCTGGCGCGGTGACTCTCAGGGCATCATGGAAGGCATGATCGGCCGGAAGCTTGGGTCTGACTTCTTCGTTAACCAGAATGTCCCCACCCACACCGCCGGGACCGCCTCCGGTGCCACCACGGACGCCACCGGTTACGCTGCCGGGCTCAAGACGGTTACCCTGGCCGCGGCCGGAACCGGATCCATCCTCGTGGGCGACGTTGTCACCTTCGCCGGTGACGCGCAGACCTACACCATCACCTCCGGTGACGAGCAGGTTTCCAACGCCGGGACTATCTCCTTCGAGCCTGGCCTCAAGGTGGTTATGTCGCAGGCCACCAAGGCCATCACCGTGAAGGCCACGCACGTGGTCAACCTGGCCATTCATCGCGACGCCATTGCCCTGGTCAGCCGCCCGTTTAGCGCGTCCGACCCCGTTGGCCTCGGCTACTTCCGCTCCGCCGTGGACTCCGTGTCCGGCCTGGCCCTCCGCCTGGAGGTCTCGCGCCAGCACAAGCGGGCCCGCTTTGCCTACGACATCCTGTATGGCATTCAGACCGTTCGCCCCGAATTCGGCTGCCGCATCGCCGGCTAGTTCCCTCCCGGGGGGCCTCCGGGCCCCCCGCCTTTTGACTGGAAATCCCAGCAAGGAGTCTGACCATGGACAGCTACACCTCTGAAGGCAAAGCGGCACTTAAGTCCCGCTATGTTGACGGCGTTCTCACATTCTACCAGACGGACGGCACTGAAATCTGGTCCATCTCCCCAGTTGATGGGGCCGTCTCTTTCACGTCCGCCCCGTCGTTTGGTGGAGGAATCGCCCTTGGGGACTCCGATCCCCTCTACCTGGGCGCGGCCAATGACGTTTCGCTCCAGTGGAACGGGTCCGTTTTCCTCGTGCTCCCTGTCGCGGACGACACCGGCGCGTTTAACGTCGGCAACGGCACACTGGACATGGACTTCCGGGTCACTCTCGGTGCGACTGGCGACTACCTCCTCATGGACGTGGGAAACAAGTCCATCACCATGGCCGGCGACGTCCGTCTCGACCTGTCTGCCGCCACCGTTGCGGCGGCCAACACCGATGGCGGCGTGATCAAGGCCGGCACGTCCGGTTCCCCTGTGGTTGAGGACACGGCCAACATGAAGTTTATGTCGTTCTACTTCGACAACGGCGCGACATCCGGCGAGTCGGTCGGCCTCTACTGCCGTCAGTACGTCACCGGCGCGGGGGGCGAGGGCATCGCGGCCCGCATCTTCGGCTCCGTTACGGACGTCGCTGCGGGCAACGCACGCGGCGCGCACATCTCGCAGTCCTTCGGCGCGACCGGCAGGGTCACCGGCTCCGGCTACGCTCTCGAAACCACTCTCCACGTGCCCTCGGGCGCGGGCGCGTGGACCAGCGGGACATACGCTTCGCTGAAGGTCGCAATCAGCTCCGACGCCTCGACGTCCGACCCCGCGGGAGCCACCGAGGTTTCCTTCATCCGGATCGACAATCAGGGCGACGCGACGGGCGCGGCGGACATCGACACGGACGCATTCCTGCTTTCGCTTCAGGGTTTTACCGCCGGAGCGTCGGACCTCTTCGCTACCGGTGGAGACGTGGCAGCGGCCGCATCGCTCAAAATCAAAATCGGTGCGACCCCTTACTACATCCTGCTGGGCACCTCGCCCTCCAGCTAGGTCTAACTTTCAAATTGTTCTGAGGAGGACAAATGAAACTTTCCGTGCCGGACCGCCTGTCACTACTCAACATCCTGTCCACCGTCAAGGGTACGCTCATCACCCTCCGCGTGGTTCGGGACATGGCCGCCCTCATCGGTTTCTCGGATGACGAGGTCCGGGAGTATGAGCTACGCCAGAATGGAAACAGTTATATCTGGAAGAGTGACGCGGCGGACAAGGAAATCGAAATCGGTGAGACGGGTCGCAAGATCCTGGCAGCCGAGTTTGAGAAACTGGGGACAAGTGAGGAAATGACACTCCAGCTCCTCCCCCTGGCCGAAAAGTTCATTGCGGAACCCTCAGAACATGCAGACCTAAAGGAGGTCTAAAATGGCAAAATATGGAAGTCCGTCCGTCGTCATCACCCTGGACGATTCGGCCGGCGGCTCCGCTCGCGCCGTTACCGGTTTCGTTCTGGAAATGGGTGGCGTCAAAGTCACCGCGAATACCGAGCCCAGCACCGCTTTCGGCGACTCGTGGGAAGAGAATTTGCCCACCAGTATCAGAAAGACGGAGGAGCTTACACTCGCCGGATTTTTGGACGACGCCGCCACCACCGGCCCCCATGCGGTTATGGGGACCCCGGACATCGACCCCAACGCGGCCGCAGCTCGTGACCTCGTTGTGGATTTCGGTGGAGGTGGGGGAACCAACACGATTCTCACCGTCCCCGTTCTCCTGACCGCTTACGAGGTCACGGGTTCGGTCAACGGTTTGTCCAGATTCGTGGCCACCTTGCTTCCAACTGGCGCGGCGGTGTGGTCTTAAACGTCTTTCGGTGGGCCCTCCGGGGCCCACCACCCCTTTTTCCCCACTGTTCTGAGGAGGACAAATGAGTCAGCTCACCACACCCGTCAAGCCTAAGAGTCAGACGAGCACCGCCGCACGAGTCACCGACACCGTGGACGTGCCCATGTTGGATGGTAAGTTCTACGAGGTCAAACTGGTGGCCGGGACCGGCGCCAGCAAACGCGGCGCGCGCCCCCTGCCCACCGTCAGGGTGCAGATGCCCAACGGTAGCACCGTGGACATCAATGAAACCGACTTCGACCCCGGCATCCATCGAAAGGTGGCGGCCCCCGCCCCTGTCGCGCCCCCCGTCGCGGCATTCAAAATCCCCGAGGCCGTGGCCGTCGTGGATGCCCCCGCCCCCGAGGCGCCCGAGTATACCGAGATGAACGCCGAGACCCTCATCGAGGCCGTCATGGGTATCGAAGACCGGTTCTCCCTGGACGCCATTGAAGAGTACGAGCGGGCCAACAAGGGCCGGAAAACTGTGCTCCGGGCCATCGTGGACCGGCGCGAGGAGCTGGCCTAACTTAGGAGACCCCCATGGCCCTGACCCTGGACGCCACTGTCGGAGGCGCATCCTCCAACACCTACACCACCCTGGCCGCCGCTGAAACCTACTTTGAGGGGAAATTCCACAAAGACACCTGGACCGCTGAGACCGACGCCAACAAGAACATCGCATTGGTGGAGGCCACGCGCATCCTCGACGCGCTCTACGTGTGGGCCAAGTGGCCCACGGATCAGGACCAAGCCCTCCAGTGGCCCCGTAACGGCATCCTAGACTCCAACCGGGTCAGTCTCATTCCTTCCGATGAGCTGCCGGACGAGTTGACCTGGGCCACGTGCGAGCTGGCGCAGGCCATCCTCGTGAGTGATCGGTCTGCCGATTCTGACGTTGAGGTGCAGGGCCTCACCAAACTCAAGGCCGGCTCCGTGGAGCTGAACTGGAAGGAATCCGGCATCGTGGCCAAGGTTATTCCGGACGTGGTCCTAAACTATATCCCGGACTGGTGGGGCTACGTGTCCGACGCGAGCCCTCTCACCGTCCCGATGGCGAGGGCCTGATGGGTTTCGACGACCTGGTGCGGAACGGCATCGCCCTCGCCAACACCCTCACATCTACCCTACAGGTGCTGGTCACGCACGAGGCCTGGACGGGACAGGACGGCTACGGCAAGCCCACGTTCGCTGCCGCCATTTCGCGCACCGCCATTGTGGAGCACAAACAGCGGTGGATCCGTAACCGGGACGCCACGATCATGGCCGTTCTCCCGTCGGTGACGTTCCTGGGCCCCATCGCGGACAACGGCGCGGCCAACCGCGCCGAGCCCATTGACCCCCGGGACAGAATCACCCTACCGGACGGGACCACCGGGCCGATTCAGGATGTGAAGTTCATCATGGACCCCGCCACCAACCGGCCCTACATGTACGAGGTGGCCCTCGGGACCAACACCTCAGGGATGTCCTAAGGTGGCCCAGTCAACCGTCAAGATTACCGGCGCGGACGCCATGCGAAAGAAGCTTGCGGCCCTCGGCCGGAACTGGCAGAATGCCGTCCAAAAGGCGGTTCATCAGGAATTGACGATTATTCAGGACGACGCCATAAACCGCACACCCAAGGACGAGGGCGTACTGCGCGGCTCCTACGATCTTACTGTTTTCAAGAAAGTCCGGAGCATTGTCGGGCGTATCCTGGTGGGAGGGCCCGCGCAGGCTTACGCCCTTTATGTCCATGAGCACGGACCCCGCGCCGGAGGGCCTGGCGAGGCTTTCTTTCTGAAGAACGCCATTGACGCGGTCCGCCACACCATCTCCGCACGCCTTGGCGCGCGGATTAAACAGAATCACGGACTGAGGTAGCACATGAGCACAGCCACAGAGGTGGTAGCCCATCTCATCACCAACGGGGTGGGAACGGCCCTGGGCACCGACTGGTTTATCCAGATTCTGCCCGACAAACCGGACGTGGTGCAGTGCATCCTCCCCAACGGAGGGGCCGCGCCGCTCCGGGACCTGGGCTCCGCCGTCTGGTCCCGCGAGTTCCCTACGTTCCAGCTCCAATTTCGGGGAGCCCGAGGGGACACCGAGGCCCCGCGAATCCGAGCACAGGCGGCCTACGAGGCCGTCAGCTCCATTATGGCCAGCACCCTGTCTGGCACGTTCTACTATGGGGGGCAGGCTCTACAAGCCCCGTTTATGCTCCTGAAGGACGAGCATGACCGCACCGTGTGGGTGTTCAACGTGTCTTTTGAGAAGGAGCTGTCCTGATGGAACAGCCAACCCACGAGTGCCCGCGTTGCGGGCGGAACCAGTGGCAGGACCTATCCGGGTTTGGGTCATTTGAACCCACCTGGGGCTGTGGCTATTGTGGCCTCCCTGCCGAAACCAAAACCCCAAAGGGGAAGGAGTAAAGCATGGCACGGTATGGAAGCCCCTCCGGGGTGTTTGTTTTCGACGGTTACAACCTTCTGGCACACAAATTGCAAGGGGACCGCATCAAGCGGGCCGCTATCACCGAGCCCTACACGGGCCTCGGGGACTCCTGGGAAGAGAACATCCCGGTGGGGGTCCAGATGGCCGAGCTGGCACAGGAAGGCGCGTTCTTCACCGACACTACTGGAACGTTCCACGAGCGCCTGGGAGGCGCGTCAGGATCACCAGACTTCAACCCCAACGGGGTACCGGGGGTGGGTATCGTAGGCTTCTCAGGCGGGCTACAGGGCGCCTCCGTGTACGGATTTAGCGGTGCGCTCGGAGTCTCCTACGAAGTCCTCAGCCAAATGAATCAGCTCCAGCGGGCCAATGCCGAGTACAAGGTCACGGGGGCGATGAGCGAGGCCGTCCTGATTGCCGCCGCCCGGACCACCGTGACCACTGACTCCAACTCCACGAGCGTGGACAATTCTGCCGCTACCGACTTTGGGGGCACCGCATATCTGAACGTGGACAGCCTCACCCTGCACACCGCCACCAACCTGGTGGTCACCCTTCAGGACTCCACGAACGACTCCGACTGGTCCACCCTGGCCTCGTTCGCGGCGGCCACCGTTGTGGGCTCCGAGGCCGTGGCCGTGGCGGCCGGTGTGGGTTCCGTGGCCCAATACATCCGGGTCCTGTGGTCCTGGACCGACGGCGCGGGTGCCAGCTCCACCGCCAAAATCACCGTGGCGTTCACCCGCAACGCATCTTAAACCGACCGGGGGCCCCGTTTCGTGGGCCCCCAGCTCCTGAGGAGGGCACATATGTTCGCTAGCAAAATCACCAGCGTGGTGACACTCAAGGACGACGAGGGCAACGACCTCAACGTCAACATTCGCAAGCTGTCCCGCCGCGCCCTGGAGGCCGCCAGCATGGCGCGCCAGCGGAAGGTGGCCCAGATGGCCAAGGACATGGGCGCCGAGCTGGTGCAGGCCTATCAGGCCAAGTCCGCCAAGGACGACGCGCAGGCCGTCCTGGACCCCGCTGAGGCCCGTTTCGCGGCCTACGACGTGGAGACAGTCCTCGTCAACGGCATCTCGTCCTGGGACGCCCCTGTGGACGTGGCCGAGGGTATCCCGGACCTGGACGAGGACGCATCCGAGGCCCTGTACCGGGCCATCGTCATTCTGTCCGTGCCCACCCCCGCCGAGGCGGAGGAGGCGCAGGGAAAACTCTAGAGGAGCTGCACCGCTACCTGGACGGTAGGGGGGGCCACCACGAGGTGGTGGCCCTCTACAACGCGGCCCTGGTGGCGGAACGGTTCCACATTTCCCCCACCGAGGCCCTCAAGCGCCTCGAGGACGACCCCCTCCAGACAGACCTGCAAGCGGTCCTCCTACTTAACTACGCCGCCGCCAAGCGGGACTTCGACAACCCCAAGGGGTCCGCTAAACACTCGCCCTGGAAGGACACCTCCCTATGGGAGCGTGTGGTCCAGACATCCCATCAACTCGCCTCCGAGGAGTAAGCCCATGGCCGTTAACGTTGGAGACCTTGAAGCAACTATCCGCCTCCTGGACGAGTTGTCCCCCAGCTTGAGAAAGGTGGAGCAGAACGTTAGCGGTTTCTCCAAAAAGTCCTCTGCGCTCATGGGCCTTTTTCAGGGCGCCGGGATTCAAGCCTTCCAGCTGGTCACCCGCGCCGCCGTTTCCATGGCGCGCGACGTCCCCCTGGCCCTGTTCAAGGCGGGAAGCGCAGCCGAGGAGTCCGAGAACCTTTTCCGCGTTTCCTTTGGGAGCATGGCCAAGGCGGCCCGCCAGTGGTCCGTGGACCTTGCGGCGGCTACCGGACAAAACGAGTTTGACCTGCGGAAGAACGCCGCCACCCTCTTCGTTATGATGGAGAGTATGGGTGTAGCATCCGAGCGGGCCTATGAAATGAGCACCGCCCTCACCGGCTTGGCCGGTGACCTGGCCTCCTTCTACGACCTCCCACACGAGGAGGCCTTTGGCAAGATTCAGGCCGGCATCTCGGGCGAGGCCGAGCCCCTCAAGCGGCTGGGCATCCTGGTCATGGAGTCTACCGTCAAGCAGGCGGCCCTCACCCATGGGCTCATCAAGCAGGGCGAGGCCATGGACGAGCAAACCAAGGTGCAGGCCCGCTACCTGGCCATCATGGACCAGACGGTCAAGGCACAGGGCGACCTGGCCCGGACCATTACCTCCCCGACCAACGCCGTGCGGGCCCTCACGGCCCAGTGGGAAGCCCTCCAAATCCACCTGGGTCAGGCACTCATGCCCGCTTTCCGGGCCCTCATCACCCTGATGGGTTCGCTTCTAAGCGCGATTATGGACAACAAGGAGGCCATCCTCCGGTGGGTGCAGCTGGGCGCCATGACGTTTATTCATGCCATCAAAATGGTGATTGGTAGCGTTGAGGGTTTCCTGGAGGCCACCAAGTGGATCGGCAACCGGTTTGTGGACATGCAGGGCGGCGCCGAAATGGCCGCTGCCGGAATGACCCTGGTTAAGGAGGCCGTCACCAACCCCAGCAATGCCATGGACAATTTCAAGTCCGCTATGGCTGACATCAACGCCCGCATGGCCGAGGCAAAGGACCGGGGCAACGAGGCAATGGACGGTTACCTGGCCATGGCCGACGGCGCCCAGCAGTCCCTCCAGTCAGTCCTCGACGCTGCGAGCGCAGCGGACACTGCGAGCACCGCGTTCAGGAGCGTGCCGCCCCCCGTGCAGGACACCACCGCCGCGCTCAAACTCCAAGCCAAGGCCCTCCAAGAAGCAAAAGCCGAATACGACAAGCTGCGAGTGACCATCACCGAGCAGGTGGAAACGCAAAAGGAGCTCGAGGACGCCCTCTATCGTGACCTCGGGCTGACCCGCGAGCAGGCGGACGCCTACGCCAAACTGGGACCGAGCGTTTATCAAGTCTCGCGGGACTTCAACGCCCTTGGCGCAGCGGTGGAGTACATGGGGGGTCTCGACGCCCTGTCGGACAACCAGCTTAAAGCCCTCATTGCCAACTACGAGGCCCTGGGTGCCGCCGGCAAGCTGACCACCGAGCAGTGGGAAAAGTATGGCGCGGCCATCACCGAGGCCGGTGGGCGAGGCCTGGACGACATCATGGTCACCACGGCCGAGGCCGGCTTCGACTTCGCCGGCTCTCTGGAAATCGCGGCGGACCTCTCCACGGTCCTCGGGGACAACATGAGCAACCTGGTGGGGGACATCGCGGCCGGTGCCACCGCCGGCCTGGCCCTCGCGGACAACCTCAGAAAGGCCATGGACGCCAAGGACGAGAACGGCGACCGTAAGGGGTTCAGCGGAATGAGCACCTCGGAAAAGGCGGGAGCCATTGGTTCCATGGCCGGTCAGGCCGCCGGCATTTGGAACAAGAACAAGAAAAACCTCAGCGGGGCCAACGCCGCCATGTCCGGCGCCGCCTCGGGCGCCGCCGCCGGGTCCGCATTCGGGCCGTGGGGTACGGCCATCGGTGCGGTGGGCGGGGCCCTCATTGGGTTCTTCGCGGGCAAGAAATTCCGCAAAATCGCCAAGGACGCGGGCAAAGTGCTGGGGGTCGAGTTGAGTCAGGAAACCGTGGAGGCTATTGAGGCCACCATGGAGGAACTGGACCTCTCCGCCGCCGAGGCGGCCCTCCTCCACATCGTGGACGCGGCCGAGGACTCTGGGCGGTCCCTGGAGGAATTCGGCAAGCAACTCGGAATGCTCATGGAGGGTGTGGCCGACGAGTCCATCCCGGCCGCCGAGGGCATCGAGCAACTGGGTCTGGCCTTTTCCACTATGCGTGAGGAGGCCGAGACGGCGGGCCGGTTCGCGTCCAAGGGTATGGAGAGCATGATTGCTCAGTCCCGGGAGCTGGGTGTGGAAATCCCAGAGGTGACAGCCTACGTGAATGAACAGCTTACCTCCGCCGTAGAGGGCCTTGAAATGTTCGTGGCGGCCCTGGAGCACGTTTCCGACGAGTCCCTCCCGGAGCTGGGCGCGCAGGCCGGGGTTGTCATGGAAGGAATGTTCCAAGCCCTGGTTGCAGAGCACGGCCTCATCGGCGCCGTGGACATGCTGGGCGATTCCTTCAACGCACTCAAGGCAACTCTCACCGACACCCTTGGCGCCGAGGCCGCCAACGAGATTCTGGGCCCCCTCGCCCTTATTTTCGACACGGTCAACAACGAGCAGCTCCGCCCCCTGTTTGAAGGCATTCAGGGGATCACCCAAGCCATGGTGGGGATGGCCAATGCGGGCTACCTCAGCCGGGACATGTTCCTGGCCATGCAGGACGCGGCCGTTAACCTGTTCGATCAGGCCCTGGCCGGTGGCGCGGACCTCAACGTGGCCCTCGCGGCAATTGCCCCGGACATTCAGGCGGCCGTAGAAGCGGCTGCGCGTTTCGGGATCCCGTTGTCCGAGGACATGGAGCGGCTCAAGGCACTGGCAGAGCAGAACGGCTATACGTTCAGCACGGACCCCATGGACGCCATGCTAAGCGTCCTGGTGGCCATTGCGGAGGTCCTCGGGGCGGACATCCCGGCGGCGGCCCGCGCGGCGGGTGATGCCATTGGCGGCATCCCTGGCCCGTCCACCGGGCCCTCGCCACATGACGACCCCGGCGTGCGCGGCCGACCCGAGCGGTACCAGCAGGGTTTTTACACCCCCTCTATGCCCGGCTCCGGCGCACAGGACGGCGGGACTAACATCCGTGTCCACGAGGGCGAGGAGGTTAGTGTGACCCCCGCCGCCCTGTCTGGTGCGGGGGGCGGTGACCAACCCTTGCAGGTGGTGGTTCACATCGGCAACGAGAAACTCTACGACATGGTGACACGTGCCACTAAGACCGGACAGGTCCGCGTGTATCCAGACAGCGTAAAAGCATTTTAAGGAGACCTCATGGCCCCGATCAATCGTCTTTTGTGGCAGAACTTCAGCGCCCTGGGCTCCGCCATCCTGACCGCCTCCAGCACCGTGAGCGGCCGCTCCGTGTCATGGCTCAAGCACCAGCGTAGATCCAAGAAGTGGCGGAGCGCCACCGGGTGGGGTTTCTCCACCGGGTTCAATGACCGCCTCCGGTACGAGGAGGGCGGGGTGGCTCGCATTGCCTACCTGGACGGGGACTATTCCACCGGCGCCCTCGCGGCCACCGCCATCCAGACTGCCATGGACGCGGCCGGCGTTGACCCCCTGGAGCTGTCCCCTACCCTGTGGCTCGACGCATCCCAAATGGACCTTGCGGACGGGGCAGACGTTGCCTCCTGGGCGGACGTGTCGGGCAACGGCCGGGACCTCGACACGAGCACCGGGACCCAGACCTACACCCGGGACGCCATCAACGGCCGGCCCGCTGTCCATTTTGGCGACGACGGCTACATCTACGCCGCCGCAAGTGCAGTGCAACTGGACGACCTGTTTACTGCCGGCGCCGGGACCCTGGTCATGGTGGCATGGGTAGACACGGACCACACGGCGAACGATGTTCTTTTCTCCAGTAGTAGCGGCAACAATAACCTCTACGTTGTGGCCGGCGGGAACCTCTACGCCAACGCCTACGACGGGAGCGCGGACGCCATCACGGGCGCCGCCACCCCCGTGACAGGGGCCTGGTACGTGTTCACCTACACCTACGACGGCGCGAACGCGGACACCTACGCCAACGATCAGGACTCCGCCGCCGCTGACGGCACTGTGGCCTCGGGCGATCAGACGGCCCTCGCGGAGGACTTCCGCCTGGGCGGAGATGGTGGGAGCCCGCTCAAGGGCTACGTGGCCGAGGTCCTAACGTTCGGCGCCGCCCTTTCTGAAGAGAACAGGCGCCGGCTGGTGGCCTACCTGGAGGCCAAGTATGCCCTGAGCACCAGCACCACGGCCGCCACCTGGGCCAACACCTACACCGCCACCTACGCCGCAAGCACCTTCACCCTCGCGCGCGGGAGCGGCGCCGCCACCCTGGAGTTCCCCTGGACCACCGAGGCCGGCATCGGCCCAGACCTGGGCTTTGATACCTCGGCCGACGACACCGGAGGCACGAGCTACGC
>Ga0307377_10006109_pt1 | contig 12697 bp, 31 predicted proteins | sample TR3MG_FD_202535 | JGI IMG/M metagenome (GOLD analysis project Ga0307377, IMG submission 202535) | Soil microbial communities from Risofladan, Vaasa, Finland - TR-3 | ecosystem: Environmental > Terrestrial > Soil > Coastal area > Acid sulfate soil | place: Finland: Risofladan, Vaasa | collected...
TATCCCCCCTTAATATAGTGTTTTTCGGACATCATAAAAGGGGGTACAATACTTTAACTGAAATTTTTGGAAAAATTTTTGGAAATTGGGGTTATAGTTCTAGACTCTTTAAGTACGCCAATTTATAACTCGATTCAATTTTTTTATATAAATCTGCGGGATGGAAACCTTCAATCCAGTTCTTTCCTTTAGATATGTGATATTGTTCACACATTAAATGATGTTCTTCGCAGACGGATATGCCATTTTCTTTCGTATACCCGCCGTTTGGCATTTCATTACGGTCTATAATATGGTGTGCGTCCTTCGCGGGTTTATCGCAAAAGACGCACATCTGGTTATCCCTATTAAAGACATTCAACCTGAAGTTTAATCTTATTTGTTTTTTATTTTTCATTTGTAAAAAAGCAAAGATATAAAAAAAGGTCAGAATTAGAAAAAAAATTCTGGGAAAATTTTTAGAGATTTTTGGGTTTAATGTTGTGTCGATTATTATGGACTTTACCACAAAGATCGAGAAATTCTGGTGTTGGGTTATCACTCTTACATTTATTTACCTGAGCGGTCACTAAATTAAGGTTTTTTTTGGTATAACCTAGAGGTGGATTATCCCTATCAAATGAAATAACATTTTTGTCTTTCTTTTTAAAAGTTAATGGTTCATTCGTTAAATAGCATCTTCCATTTTGTTTTGCTAATATATCTAAAACATCATCGAATGTTAAATCAAAAACAAGATTTTTTCTGTTAGCTCTGAATTCGGCTGCTACTAATCTTTTTTTTATTATGATTGTTTTTTCTTTATTACCACAAAATAAACGTCGTAACAAATGATAGGTTTTGTTCATACATAATTAATAATCCTTTTTATTATTGTAAGTCATTAGGTATTGTTTGAGCCAATTTTTCTATTTTTTTCATTCTTTGGTTAATTTCGGCCATGTTATCAACAAGAATAGATAAGGTTGCTGACATTTCGTCGCCACGAATTCCACCCTCAGTCATCTTATTAATTATAATCTTTAGTAGTCTAATTATTTCAGCTGCGGGTTTATTTTCAACTATATTATCAACCGCGACAGGTTCTTGTGGTTTAACATTAGTTGTATCCAAAATTGGTTTTTCTTCAACAGGTATTTTAATACCGTTTAAACTTTCTTTTTTATCTTTTTTTAATTTAGTTCTTTCAGTTGATGCGGTTTTACGTTCAGTATTATGTTGATAAATTCGTGTGGCTAAATCAATGGATGGTGGTTTTTCGTCCCATTTGATATAATCTTTTCCATCAATTTTAGTAGTTGTTATAACACCTATTTCCGATAAAAAGGTTCTATTGGAATAATTTGTATCAAGATTAAACTGTTTTGATAGTGGTATTAATTTACCATTATCGTCTCGTCCCAAGTTTAGGGTCTCGGTGGCGGGTTGATAATCATCATTACATTTTTGATAGATGTCTCGGCACAAACTAATTACATTAATAAGACCTTGTTCTCTTGGAACAAATGTTTTTCCTCTTTCGTTTACTTCGATTAACATTGTTTTTAAATTTTAAGTTATAATTATTTTATTTATAGATTAAAGATAAGTAATTTTTATTATAAAACCAAATTTAATTTTGTTTTTTTTCTAATATATCATCCATTTATTAGCTTCGCTGTCGCTTAGGAGTAAGAATTTACTAAGGGGGTAAGGTAGTTTCGCGTCGGTATTTTTGACTTTAGTACCCATGAAGTCGGATTCCATATTAACATACACATCATAGAATCCATATTCATTTTTTTCTATGTGGATAACTTGGTGTATTGTTTGTAGGGGTCTTTCTTTTCTAATTGCATATAACATTAGTTCTTTATCGAAATGATCCCATATGTCTAATGGGTTGTCCAGACCAGAGTTTTCCAATAATTTCCATTTCAATTCTTGTATAACATAATCTTTGGTCTGGTTTTCTAGCATACTTATAACATCATCGATTTGAATCCATTTTGGTTTATCTTCGATGAATTCTTCGCTTATTGCGTTTATTCTGGGTGTATCATCCCCGACGAACCCGCGATCTTCTTTTTTAATATACCCTTTTGATTGTAGGTGTTTGGTAAATTCTTGAAGTAGGTTATTCATATCTATTTATTTTTTTGGGGGTATTAATTCATCAAGTCGATTTATAACACTATATTCGGTTATTTTCTCATAATTAACTTTATTGTTTTCATCAACTGTTCCTAATCGTCTTGATGAAACGCCAATAGAATGTCCATTTAACATATCTTCTTTAACAATTTTTGAATGTTCATTATCTAAAAATTCAATTGTTTGTCCATCATAAGTGTGTCCTATAACAACTCCTAAGTATTTAACTTCTATTTTTTCCATTTGTTTTTATTGTTTAGTGTTTGTTTAAAAGTGGCATAAGTAATAATCCTATAAAACCAAATAATATTATAAGACATACTACTGTTGCAAATAATGTTATTATACTTTCTTTGAAGTCTTTCATTTGTATCTCCTTTTATTAACCAAATCTATTTGCACAATATCTTAAATACACATCTTTATCTGATGTAATAAGTTCGGGCTTCCCATCCTTCTTTGCTTGTTCGGAAGGATATACATAGTATGTTGTCTGTTCTTGGAACACAACACCGTTGATTGTTATATTGCTAATCATCACTATCTCCTTTCTATTTGAGGGCTTGGTTAATTATAATTAGTACACCTACAAGGTTGTTTACATCCACACCGAATACAGTTATCTTGTTCTATTGGTGTATAATTTGTACAAGAACATGGCTTAGTACACCCACATCTTGAACAGGTATCTTGTTTACTCATTTGTCATCTCCTTTCTTGTTTAGTGCTTGTTCTAATTCTCTGATAAATTCTTTTGGTTTATAAATTACCATACAAGGTTCGTGTGGTGGTTTCCTATTAGATGGTATGAGTGGTATCAATTTACGCCAAGTATCTGGGCGAATCTTAACCCAATCACCACTATGGTCACTCTCATAATATATTTCTTTAAGAACTGATAATATATCATCCGTCTGTGGTGGGTGGGATGAATCATTCCATTGATTAATAATTTCATTAATAGAAAATAAAGCAGTTCTTGTTGCTAATCCACAATCCATACAACGTATCCCTTTATAATTTTGCTGTAATGCTCCTGTGTGATTTACTAATTTTACATTTTTACTATGACAAAGTAAACATGGTGCTAAATATATTTCGTCTTTCATTGGTCTTTCTTGTTTAGTGCTTGTTTAATGTTCAATAAGCCTTTTACATGAAACCAATACAGCTAAATTATCTGCATCAATTTCTTTTAATAATTTATTCCTATGAATTGTACAGAAGTCTTTTTTGATTAATAATGATGATTCAGATAGCTTGTATTCAACTTCAAACTTTGCATTCTTCTGACATGGTACATCTTCCCAATAAACTCTAAATTTGCTGAGTTTTCTCACTTCGGCATCACACTTACTTCTACTCATCACTATCTCCTTTCTGTTTGAGGGCTTGTTTTATTTCAGGTAGTGGCATCCAATGTGTAAAATCATAATCATCATCCAATTCACACTCAGATACTATTTTACCATCTTCTGAATAAATTATTCCATTAGTTACTGCCCATAGCCATCCATCGTTATCTGGGTTCACAATACAGGCAAGATTAACATATCCGTCTTTTTCATTACACGCCCATACCGTTTCATTATATTCAGGCAGCCTATCCTTTACGCTTATCCACTCCACCAACTCATCTGACTTCTGTGGTGGCTCAATCTGTTTTCGGCACTCAATACAATTAATGGTATCATCTAAATTTCTTGCCATCGGTTTTTGTATTTTACATACGCAATATTTATCATCTCCCTTAGATGGTAGGTGGTGTTTTACAATAGCCATTAACTCATCATGTGTGATTTTACCTTGCCTTTCCATACAGATAGGGTTATCACAATCACAATCTTTTCCATGACATCTATGTTCCCAATTACCCCTTACATTACAACCATCACATAACTTCATAGCTTTAGTCTTTAACCATTGTTTATTATCCATGCACGAAGTTTTTGTAATTCCTTCAATTCTTTCTGCATACTATCCCACGCTGATGGGTCATCCTTTCTTTCAGCGGGCATTGTGTCTGCCCATCCGTATATCAATTTATCAAGCCACTTTATAAGTAATTTTTTCATCTTAACCTCTTCCTCATCCGTATGTGGTGGGTGGGATTGTTCACATTCATTCCACACTTTTAATAATGCCACTTGAACACTTACGCTATTAGGGTAAGCTGTTTCCTTTTGAATTTCTTTTATTCTTTCTGTGTTCATATCTTTACTCCTTTCTGTTTGAGGGCTTGTTCTATTATGTTGTCAATATCTTCTAATAGATTGTCCCATGTTTGAATATTCTCTGGATGAACTGCTTTTTTTATTTTTATCAACGCCTCCACCAACTCATCTGACTTGGGATTATGCTCAAAATCAGTAATTATGCCAGATATGTCATTCCACCATTGTTTCAATTCGCTTTCCGTAGCACCATTGCCTTGCTCAATGGTATGCTGAAGCTCATTTAAAAATTCTCTTAATTCTTTTATCTTGTCTTTCATAGCTTTAAGGTAATATGTAGTTAATTTTAAATGTCGGTCCCGCGTTACATTTAGATTCTATCCATAGAACCGATCCAGTATCTAAATTGACCACGCAAATAAGTGAATATGAGTTTATATTAAGTCCAACGCAGTTCAAGCTTATGAAATATCCAGATGTAAGATAAACTTCGTCAGAGGCCGTATAACTATTCGTAGAACCACTTACAAGGTGCCAGTTATCAAGGGGGCAATATTCCCAATTTTGGTTTGGTAGTGTATATTGGAGGTATGCGATTCCTTGTACATTGGGGCGTTGTGTTGCCCACCCAACAATTTTATAGTGATAAATTGTTTTTGTGTTCTTACACTCTAATCCAAGAGTGGTAAGAAGTAGTATTATGATTATTAGTTTTTTCATAATATTAATATTTTAGTTTTAGTGCTTTTGCGATTTTTTCTCTTTTTCTTTCGATTTCGTTCATATGTTGTGTCTTCCAAAACCCTTGAACTAAATCGAAAAATATTTTACCTTTCTTTTCATTTACGGTTAATTCAATCCCTTCAACTTCAATATGGGCTCGACTCCACCACCAAGTATGGATTTTCAGATTAAATAGATTGAATCTATAATTACCATATTCTATTATATCTATATCTCCAATTTTTCCAACATTATCGATAAGTTTGTCGAGGATTGGGTCGTCATTATAGACTTTAGGTTTTCTTTTTAAATCGACTTTCATTTTATTAATGGTTTTTTTTATTCTTTTTCTCGTATAACTATAATATTGTATTCTTTATACACATACATATCTTTTGTATGGGTAGATGTTTTAGGATGGGATTTAATTACTTTCATTACAAAAAATAATTTGGACTTTCGCCTGTTATGTTCCATTCCATCGGTCCGAATACGAATACTTCATAATCGTAGTTTTCTTCATCCGTCATTGAATAGAATTTAAATTGGTATCCCAAGTTTGCACAACCTTCCCGTAATATGCTAGCGAACCTAACCCCCTCATCATCATTTTCTGGTTGATTAACTTCCATTTCATTAAGTTTAATGTTTAAATAAGGTGGTTTAGTGCAGGTTTCATCGTACCTTACAATTTTACATTTCTTTTTCATCTTATAGTATGTTTAATGTGTTATTGATTTGTTTTCTACGTTTTACTTGTTTTTCGGATTGTTGTTCTTTATATTTTTCTATTGCCGCGGAAATAAATTCTTTGCGTTTTCTTCTACTTACGGATAGTTTTTCATAGTTAACTTCCACGTTGATATAGATACCATCGGTTACACTAACGAGTAGGTTACCGATATAGAATGCAATTGTGGGAATTGACATATCAGCATTGGCGAAGCTCATTTCATTAATTCTTTCGATTAATTTATCTACAATATGATCGTCTTTTTTTGGTTTATTAAATAGTCTCATTTGTTTATTCTTTTAGTGCTTGATTAGTGGGTATCTTTTTATACACTCAACGCAAAATTTTCCATAATCCATAATAAATAATGATTCCTTAAAACCACATATATTACAATGATCCGTCTGTGGTGGGTGATGGTTACATTCTTGTCCATCTGGACTATCTAATGTTTGTGGTTCACACCTACCATTATCGCCACACTTCGGGCATACTTCATCTGACTTAGATGGTGCTGAAGTAACAACTCTATTTCCTCTTAACTGGTCAACAGTTTCAGGATATGAACTTTTCTTCTCCGTCTGTGGTGGGTGGGATTTAAAACCAGCAATAGCATCTATAATATCAGTAAGTATTGAAACAGAACAATCCACAATCAAATTATAATGATCGTTGTTCAAATATTCAATTATTTGCTCCCTTAATTCTTCGTCTTTCATTTGTCTTTATTGTTTAGTGAATGATCCATATAATTAATAAATGAACTGAATGACGGATATTGTTCAAGTGTATCCATTTCATCACAATAAGAAAACCATTGTTGTATATTATCATCAAGCCATTTAATGCTAATAGCAGCCGTCTGTGGTGGGGATAGCTTAGTAAACACAATCTTTTTTATATTATCATTTGATAGTAGTTCAAAAAGATGAACATACCATTCCTCATCCGCTTCCTTTTCAAACTGGATAGTAGGGATGTGAATAAAAACATCACCATCATCAATAGATTGATTTGGGAGAACAAACACATATCCGAAAAGAGATTCTTCATTATTAGACACAAGTTCAACATTACAACCTGCGTATATTTCGCCAACCCTCTTACCCCAATCTAAAGCATCCTCATTTATAGACCACGCCTTATTATATTCGCGAATAAGGAATCCTTTTAATTCATCCGTCTGTGGTGGAAACTCCATGTGAGTATTTGCAAAAATATCTTTGTGTTTCGGTGGTGGGTGTTGTTCTATTTCATCGTCTAATAGTTGTAGTACATTCTTTTTCAACTCACTATCAGCATAACATCTTACTACTTTTAAACGTAATTCCTTTAAACATTCACACTCTGTCTGTGGTGGGTGGGAGTTGGCAAAATCAGTCATAAGTCTTGCGACTGCATTAATGGTTGATTCAGATGTATCACCTTGCCACTTATTAGCCATAAATTCTTTTGCGTCTTTCATTGGTCTTTATTGTTTAGTGCTTGTTTAATTAAATTCCCTGTGACATAATTTACATCTATTTGTATTATCATCATCAAAATAGTTCACCCCTTTTTCTGTAAAGTTGGGCTGTTCATCCGTCTGTGGTGGGTGTTCTGTGAGATATAGAATAATCTTATCAGCAATACTTTGTGCATCAGAATTATCTATATTAGATGTGTAATCATATAGCGTACCATCCTCATCCTTATCTTGTTGATATATTGGATGCTCTGTCAATATTTTAATTATTGCGTCTTTCATTTGTTTATCCTTTATTGTTTAGTTGGGCTATATGATTTTTAAGAACTTTTATCCTATCTTTCATTGTCTGAAATATAATAGCCTTTGCCTCATCACTCAACGTCTGTGGTGAGCGTTGGTTGGCATATTCTTCCAATAGTTCAGATAACCAAATAGGTTTTTTATAACCAATTACTTTATCGTGTATTTCCATATATATTAAAAATTCTTTTGCGTCTTTCATTTGTCTTTCTTGTCTAGTGCTTGTCTTACATTTTGAGAAAAGTCTAATTCCCAATATTGGTATCTATTCATTTCTGCGGCTAATGTTCTGGCTTGTTCAATATTGTTATTAGTAATAATTAATAAGTGTTTAGCCATTTCATCATCTGTCTCATCCGTCTGTGGTGGGTTGTGGTCTTTTTTGTTTAGTGCTTGTTTACAGCATGGACACTTAGACCAATAATTCGGGTCAATTACAGCTTCTTCCGTCTGTGGTGGCAACAACCTACTAAACGCAGCCCGTAATTGCTTTGCCTGCCACTCAGCATATTCCAGAGAAGTCATACCCTCTTCGGCTTCCAACTCACGCAAACTGAATGTCTGATGCCCAATGGATAACTGTACCTGATGCCCGTTTTCTGATTCTCTAATTCCTATTTTTACATTGTTTTTAGAATTATAATCACCTAATTTTACTTCGTCTTTCATTTGTTTAGTTGTTTTCAACATCATAATCAATCCTATTTTCAAAATCTATAACCCCATCAAAAGGTATCTCTGCTATCAGCTCACCAACCACTTTGCAATATCCCATTCCGTTATTCTCACAGTATGCTTGGGCGTGTTGCATAGATATTCCTTTAACATATGGACCACCGTAAGTCTTTCGCTCTCCATCAATAGGAGAAATAGCTTGTATTTGTGTTAACCAGAGTTTCATTCATCTTCTTCTTTAGATTTGTATTCACCATCAATTAATTTGTAATATTCCCGATACTTTGGTCTTAGTTTAAATGCAATGTCATATGCGGTTTTAGATCCACCTTCTGGTCGAATTTCCATTCTTGGGTTTCCATTTATATATTCCACTTGGCCACAATTATATCCAGTATCTTCATCCGCCCATTCATAAACGAATGTGACATTTGGGAATTGTCTGCTCATTTTTTCAATGATGCGTGGTACTGATGACCACGCGGTTTCGAATGTGAATGTATTATCATCTTCCTTTTTAAAGTTATATCCATCCCATTTAGTCCCCCAGTTGTCAATATTCCAATCATACCAGTTTGGTCTACCTTCTTTTCGGCACATTTCTTTTTCTTTTTCCCCAAGGCTACCATTGAAGATATTATCGGGTTGTGGGATGACTTTATAGAAGTCTGGGAACGCATCATAAGCGGGGTTAATTTCCATTTCCCATCCATCTTGAAACCCCTGATGTTTAATGTCTTCTCCACTACCAATTCTTTCTAAAAATTCCCCGGTTTTTTCATTAAACCAAGCACAGTTCCAACCTTCATCTTCTTTTTTTTCCGTTTTTCTACAAATAATAGTACCATCGTGGGCTCTATGTAATTCTGCGGGATGGTGGGTGTTAAAAGTTTCAATTACTCCTTTAAGTTGTTTTTTATTACCCAAGAGGATAATTCTGTTTTTCACGTGATTTGGCATAGTTTTATTTTTTAAAGCTGTTTAATAATTGTTCTATCCATTCGGTGCGATCATTACAACGTTTAATATCTTCTCTTTGTTGTTGTTCGTAATATTTAATATCTCTATTTATTGCTTTAATTGTAGATTCCCTTATTTTTTTTGGGTCTGGTTTTATTTTTTTCTTTTCTTGGACTTCCCTCAATTCGTTTTCATAATATTCAGGATTCCCATCCATATCTAAAGTACTGTGTAGTTGGTCCAACATAAATTGTTTAAGTTCTTGGTGGTCTTCTGTTGGTGGGTCCCACATAATAACTTCAGCAATTAGTTTTGTTAATTTTTCGGCAATTTTTTTAGTCTTATCAATACCTTCTTTAATTTGTTCTTCACGCTCATTTAGTTCGTTCAACATATCTTGAACAATTTGTTCATCTTTTTGGTTTTTCGTTTTTTCCAGTTCAACCATTTTCCTTTTCAATGCGTCTTTATAATAGGTTGATTGTGTCGGGGGGTAGTATTCAACATCTAATGAATCTTCCCTCATATGTATTACAGCACCGAATGCCCTCATACATAATTTTGCAAAATCTTCAAGATTATCAATTTCCCCTTCAATAACGCGATGTGTGTATCCTGTTGACATAATTTTAGTTTTTTAATTAAGTTTTATATTTCTTTCAGTAAGTTTTTCTTTCCAATTTTCGAGACTTGGCACTACCACATCATTTCGACGCATATAATATCTAAATTCCCTTAATTTATTTTGGATTTTGCCATTTTGTTCATCAAGTAACCCTTTTTTATAATGTATAATACTTGCGTGGTCGCGTAGAATGAGTTTACCAATCATTTTGGTAGAGAACCCGAGGAACATAAGACAATATGTTATGTATCTTTGAACCATAATATATTCAGCTTTTCTCCTGCGGGTTTCGAGTTGTTGTTCGGTTATCCCTTCGAATTCACAAGCCATTCGTATGATGCGGGAAGGTAATATATCTTTAATATGTTGTTCCATTATTTACTAAAATCTACATTTGTTTCTAAGACTTCACTATAAGAATACAATTCGCGATATGAATAATCATCTGGTAATCTTTCTAATTTTGCAGATTTCCATTCTCTATACATCGGTTTATATTCTTCTTCTTTTTTTGCCTTTCTTTTCAAATGTTCAATTACCGCATTCAAAGCGTTTTCCGGAGTTTCAGCTGCGACCGTAAATTGAACACGCCAAAATCCATTTGGGTGTGGTCGAAAGTTGTATAGATCTTTATATCTCATAGTATTGTTTATAAATCTCCTGTTTCTACGAAATTATCTAATAGTGGTAACAATTCTCTTACTTGGTTGCGGTTCAAATGCATCCTTGTGCTGACAGAAAAGTTTTTCGGCATATCAACAACTAGATATTTTCCCATATCCTCGTTTTCGAATACGGTTAGTTTAGGGTCGTCAATACCCAACCATATTCTATCTTCCATTGCTGAAGATGATTTTTGAATGGAACATTTTTCACCATAATTATCGGTAAACTTATATATTCCAAACCCTCTTTGGGTTGTGTCGATTTCGGGTTTTTCTGCTGGTTTTTTATATTCACATATAACCCGTAAGGCTTCTCCGAACTGGTTGATTGCGTCTTCTTCATCGTCGCCCTCAGCTACGATACCCGGAATATCGTCACAGAAAGCGGTGTAACCACCATATGTGTCGTCTTCAACTAAGGTAATATCAAATGATACTGTTTTTGTTTTTTTCATTATACGATTTTATTAAATGGTGTTGGATATTTTTTTGTATATTTTTTATAGAATTTTGGTTTTTTTAAACACAGATCTGTAAATGATTCTAATGAATGTTCAATTGGTATCAGACCCCAAAGAGTTGGGGCTAATAGTGGTGATTTGGGATTTTTTGGTGGTGTCCAGCGAGAATCACAATAATTATCATAACCCACTTTTATTTCATTTTCGGTTGGTTTCATTTTGATTGTTTTCTGGTTAATCTTTCAATGATATATTTCACCATTTTAGGGGTTACGGCTTTAGCATAAATCCCAACTGGTTTATCGTAGATCACTTTTTTATCGTGCCATATTTTTAATGTGAGGTGTTGTCCATCCACCACTCTTGATGCCCAAGCGTATTCAACATCATTAACGGTTATATTTCTAAACTTTTTTTTCATTTCATTAATTTTTTAAAGTTTGGTGTTTCATATACTTTCCAATAGACACATTTTTCACCAATCATTTGTTTTTGTCTATCGAGTACCTTAACCTTTAGTGCGTCACAACGCACACAACGCTTTTTGTCTGAACGAATTCCACGCCATTTATGTCCGAATATTTTACAAGTAAACCCCATAGTTTTATATTTCTTTAATATTACCAAACAAACTTTCTATTTTTTTGATTCCAGTTTGTAATTTCTTAATTGTCCCGCAATTCTGCATATATAACCGGGATTGGTGTGCGTTTACGTCGTTAACATCATCTTCAATAACAACCATACACGGCATTACATAGTTAAATTTTTCAAGTAATTCGACATAACATTCTTTATTATCGTTAAAATAGATGTCATATCGTAGGGTTTTATGTCGTTTATTCCTAACCGATTCGTAGAAACCAATTTTTATAAGTTCTTCTTTAACCATTGTTTTTCGTTTTATATAAACCCGTCAAAATGTAGTGCGTATAAGAAACCCAAAATTACTGTCATGGTGAACAACCCAAAGTAAAAATAGAATACTATTTCTGCAATTGGATCATGTACACACATTTTTTTCATTATTTTTCTATATTTTGTCATCTTATTAAAATTCTATGTTACCTTGATTAACATTAAATGTGAATATACCTTCTTTATACCACATATTAAGAACTTGTAGTCTATCATCATAGACCGCAAGAACATTATATTTTCCTTTAACATAGTTTTCGTACATTTCTTTTTTCACCACAGTATCTTTGCGGTGGTCATTTTCAGGACGCATATGAAGTTCGTCGAACTCCATATTACCCAGTACCAACCATTTTTCGGTCAGTTCGCGACAAACATCTTCACGACCAGTAAAGAAAATGATTTTTCTACCCATACTTTTATGGTATGCAACTTGTGCCGCGACAATTCTGATAACTTCGTCTCGATCAACTTTATGCCAATCAAAATTTCCACGACCTTTTCTATGTGCCACCGTACCATCAATATCAAATATAACCGCATCTGGTATATCATCATTAATGATAGGTTTAATAAGTGGTCGATATTCGATTTTGGTAACTGGTTGGAAGTGAAACGAATCCATAAGGATTTTATAATCTTTATACATTCTTTTAATAACAGCGTCCCCTACCTTTGCGGTGCGGTTATTATCACGTTCAATTGCTTTATCCAATGAAATGTCAAACACTTGATATTCAATATCAGCGGAGTATTTGAACTCATCGATAAATTGTTGGATATATTTTTCTTTTAGGTTTGTGTTATCGATTATAACATTTAGTTTTTTTGCCAATGCGGCGTGAACCGTTTTATTATGTAG
>Ga0307377_10006110_pt1 | contig 12696 bp, 12 predicted proteins | sample TR3MG_FD_202535 | JGI IMG/M metagenome (GOLD analysis project Ga0307377, IMG submission 202535) | Soil microbial communities from Risofladan, Vaasa, Finland - TR-3 | ecosystem: Environmental > Terrestrial > Soil > Coastal area > Acid sulfate soil | place: Finland: Risofladan, Vaasa | collected...
ATCAATCAACAATTATATCATTAATATCAACCTGTTTAATCAGCATATTTGTCAAATTCATTTATAGTTTAACTAACATGGCATGTCAATAATTGGTATATGCATCGTTCGTTGCGGAAGAACCTAATGATGAAATGAACATTCGCTGGACAGCAATATTAATCCACACCCTTGGGAAGTCACATGATTTCTGAGGGTTTTTTTGTTGAGTATGCTCGATCACATCTTATTGACACCGACACGAAGGAGGAGACATGGGTAATTGTGCAGGGGTATGTCGGCATGTGGATGCGGTGTTGGAAGGAGACACTGCAAGCCTAACCTCTACTCGCACACGTCAAAAAATGGTATAATATAACTAGAGGTGCGAGCTGCGAAGCAGCACGCAAATGCGTAATGTTTCCTCTTGAAAATGGAAGCAATTTTGGCTGGTGTAATGACAAGTATATTTTCTTAAAGCTACGACAGAGTGAAATGAAGCTGCTACAGGGTCCAATAATATTTGGAAAGGGATGAGTAATTATGGCAATAAAAAAGCTTGTGCGCTTTGACTGGGCTATGAAATATATATTGCGTAATAAGGCCAATTTTGATGTACTGGAAGCGTTTATTTCCAACTTGTTGAAAGAAACAATCGTCATAGAAAATATTTTAGAAAGCGAAAGTAATCGTGAAGCTGAAAATCGAAAATTTAACCGGGTTGACTTGAAGTGTAAGGATTCACAAGGAAGACAAATTATCGTTGAAATACAAAATCAACGTGAGGCCGATTACCTACAACGATTGCTTTGGGGTACCTCAAGAGCAGTCGTAGAAGGTTTGGAGCTTGGGAAGGGCTATAACGAAGTTGTAAAAGTCATATCCATTAGTATTATGTATCATACCATGCGAGTGGATGAAAAAGAGAACACAGATTTTATCTATTACGGTACAACAGAGCTGATTGGCATGCATACGAAAAAACCGCTTATTCTTCACGAATCTAAGGCGAAACATAAAGAAACGTCGGTAGTCACCAGTAAAAATGTCTTCCCGGAATACTACATGATTTATGTGGAGAAATTTGAAGATATGATCCATGAGGATATTGACGAATGGGTGTATTTTTTTAAGCATGGTAAAATACGTGAGGACTTCAACTCACCAGGAATCCTGCTAGCGGCTAAGAAACTAGATTATCTAATGATGAGCGAGGAAGAACGACGAGGATATGACGACTACCTTGCCTACCTAGGGCAGGAGCTGGGGATATTGGATACAGCAAAAGAAGAAGGCAGAGAAGAAGGCATTTTAGAAGGTGAACTGAAAGGCAAGCTGGAAACTGCTCGAAATGCCCTGAACAAGGGATTTTCATTCGAAGACATTGCTGAGATTACTTGTTTGTCTCTGGAAACTGTGCAGAAACTTAATACAGAACGATTAAGCTGAAACGCGCCCTGCACAATTTAGACATTATTTTGACAATTGTAACGCTACGAAGTTGTTATCACTGCTCAACAGCGCTGTTGGCGCGTTGGCACTTGGCACTCGTAATGGAGTGTAATGATTGTCTTTTGGGATAGGCTATATATGTGAGGTGTGCTGAGAGCTTGCACCTTAATAATATTATGTTAAAGTATTAAGACGATAAGATTTTGATAAAGGAAGACGATAGATGCAACACGATGAATTATTGATTGGAACGATGCTTGAGGGGAAGGCTCGGTGGGTCGCGGTTAGGACGACGGATACGGTGGAAGAAGCTCGTAGACGCCATGGCATGTCCCCGGTTGCCACGGCGGCGCTGGGTAGGTTGATGACTGGGGCGCTTATTTTGGCAAGTTCACTCAAAGGGGACGAGAGTATCACTTTGAGGTTATTGGGAGACGGCCCGTTAAAGGGGGTTGTTGCCGTGGGAAATGCGCAAGGAGAAGTACGGGGGTATGTTCAGGAGCCGTTAGTGGATCTGCCGTTAAAGGACTCAGGAAAACTTGACGTGGGATCGGCGGTCGGACTCGGCGAGTTAGCAGTTAGCCGAAGTTTACAAAATGGTGAAGTTTATACTGGTATGGTTCCCATGGTTAGCGGCGAGATTGCAGAAGACCTTGTGCATTATTTGTTGGCGTCGGAACAGATTCCATCAGCTATGCTTCTTGGGGTGCTGGTGGAAAAAGATTATCATGTGGCTGGAGCAGCGGGGCTATTAATTCAACCATTGCCTGGAGCGACAGAAATGGATATCCAAGCCATTGAAAGCCAGCTCGGACAGTTATGTGCGGGGATCAGTGAACTGGTAGCTCAGAGCCAATCTATGGACGAAATGTTGGATCAATTGCTGGGACAACAGCCTTATCATGTCTTAGAGCGTCGTAAAGTAAAATTTTCTTGCACATGTTCAAAAGGACGTTTGAGTGACACCTTAGTCTCTATAGGCAAAAAAGAAATAGCAGACCTGATCACGGATGGGAAAGCCGAGATGGTTTGCCATTTTTGCAATGAACATTATTCATTTACTCTGGAAGAACTTCAGCAGATCTATGATAATGTCCGGAAATGAAAAAAGCCCGATATAATATCGGACTTTTGATTCATTAGCTAGCGCGCTGAACTTTTCCGGAACGTAAGCATCTGGTGCAAACTTTGAGTCGGGTGGGAGTACCGTTTACAATCGCACGAACGCTTTGCAAGTTTGGTTTCCAAGTTCGCTTTGTCCGTATATGAGAGTGGCTGACTTGAAATCCAGTGGTTACTCCTTTGGCGCATACTGCACAAACATTAGCCATGCTCTAAAACCTCCTTTGCAACCGAAATGACACTTATATATATTATCAAAAGTCTTACGGGTTGGCAAGGTTTCCCGGAGAAATTTATTAATGAAGAAAAAATAAGTTTTTCTTTGAACATTTTTGATTTCCTTGGTAGAATAAGGTCAACATGGTCGATGCCAGAAGGGGAGGGTCCTGTTTATGGGAAAAGAAATTATTAATAGTTTAGGTAAAATTGATATTTCCGAAGAAGTTATATCCATGATAGCAGGTGCTACCGCTGTTGAGTGTTACGGCCTGGTGGGCATGGCCTCACGCAAAATTACAGATGGATTTGCAGATTTACTAGGACGAGAAAATTTAGCCCGTGGTGTGGTAGTTTCTATTAAAGACAATGAAGTGGTTATCGATCTCTATATCATTGTCGGGTATGGTGTTAAGATTTCTGAAGTTGCGGCCAGTGTTATGGAACGTGTCCGTTATACGACTGAGAAGCTCACGGGATTAAGCGTGTCCCAAGTGAATGTGAACATTCAAGGAGTTCGCATTTTAGAGTAGGGCAAAAGAGTAGGGGGATACGGTTTTGGGACCAACGACTAAGAACATAAGTAGGGTAAACGGACAACTTTGGAAACAAATGATGGTTGCAGGGGCGAAGGCCTTAGAACTAAAGAAACACGATGTTGATGCTTTGAACGTTTTTCCTGTGCCAGATGGTGATACGGGTACGAACATGTTTTTAACTATTCAATCTGCAGCGAGGGATTCTGAAAAAGTAAACAGCCAGGCAATCAGTGATGTGGCAGCAGCGGCTTCGATGGGGTCCTTAATGGGTGCCCGCGGAAATTCTGGGGTCATTCTCTCCCAACTTTTGCGTGGGATAGCCAAAGGCTTTGAAGGGTTGCCAACTGCAGATCCCTTGCAAGTGGCTCAAGCTTTACAAGCAGGGGTGGATACGGCATATAAAGCGGTTATGAAACCAGTCGAGGGTACGATCTTGACGGTTTCGAAGGAAACAGCGAAGGCCGCGTTAACCATGGCGAAGGGGGGAGGATCACTTCTCGAGACGCTTAAAGAAGCTCACCATAAGGGCATGAAATGTTTAGCGAAAACACCCGATATGTTGTCAGTGTTAAAACAAGCGGGGGTAGTTGATGCTGGAGGACAAGGGTTCCTTATTATATTAGGCGGATGGATCGCTGTGTTAGCTGGGGAAGCGATCTCTTCAGATATTCTATCCGAATCGGGAAAAAAGACAGTTCAGAGCGTTCAAGAAACCCAAGAAATACAACGGGATTTTATGTGGATTGAAAATCTCGATTATCCCTATTGCACGGAATTTTTGGTCAAGGGGACTGATTTGCGAGTTGAGCGGATGCAACAGGATTTGAAGGACCGTGGGGACAGCTTGCTGGTAGTTGGGACACCTGAAGTAGTAAAGATTCATGTGCACGTTAGAAATCCAGGGAAAATTTTAGAATATGCTATACAATGGGGTTCGCTCCACCAAGTGCAAATTCATAATATGCTCGAGCAAAACGAAAGTATGGCCCACGCGATGAAAGCTGAAACTCAACCGTTGAAAGAGTTCGGGTTGGTTGCCGTAGTGATGGGGCAAGGTATTGCGGATGTCTATAAAAGTTTGGGTGTCGATGAAGTTGTGTATGGCGGCCAAACCATGAATCCGAGTACGGAAGACCTTGCTGAGGCCGTGCGCAAGATTTCGGCTCGCAACATATACATTCTGCCGAATAATGGGAATATCATTATGGCGGCTCGTCAAGTTAGAGATATTGTACAAGATCGTGGAGTCTATGTGATTGCGAGCAAATCGATTCCCCAAGGAATTTCCGCTCTACTTAATTTTAATACAGAAGGGGAAGTAGAGGCTAATGTCCGGAATATGGAACGAGCGCTAGGCGATGTCGTTTCAGGAGAAGTGACTTATGCAGTTCGTGATTCCCAGTTTGGGACTTTAAATATCTTGTCTGGGGATATTTTAGGGTTAGTAGAAGATACCATTGTAACTTCGGGCCAAACATTACTTGAAGTAGCACAAGCAACATTAGAAAAAATGGGTTGGAAAACGCATGATTTGGTTACCATATTCTATGGAGAAGAAACAAAACAGGAAGAGGTTGAACGACTCGAAAATTGGCTTAAGGATGAAAATCCGAACGTCGAAGTAGAGGTTCATCCCGGTAGGCAACCGCTCTACTATTATATTTTTGGTGTGGAATAGGTTACCCTCCGGAATTTTCCGGAGGTTTTTTTTATAATTAGGAGGTATCAATGTGGGTAGGAGTAATGTATTTGATCTTATTGGACCGATTATGGTTGGACCGTCAAGTTCGCACACGGCCGGAGCAGTGCGTCTGGGTGCGATGACCAGAAAGATATTGGGGGAACAACCCATAGAAGGAACGATTAGTCTACATGGCTCATTTGCAAAAACAGGGAAGGGGCATGGGACAAACTTGGCGTTGATCGCTGGTCTTTTAGGGATGGCCCCAGATGATGAACGAATTCCGGAGGCTATTAAGTCGGCAAAGGAACGCGGTCTGAGCTTCAGCTTTAAAATCGCAGACCTCGGAGATGTTCATCCGAACACGGTTAAGTTTGAACTGCTCGGAAAGACCGGATGCCATACTAAGGTTGTCGGGTCGTCCATCGGAGGAGGAGCTATTGTCATTCGAGAGGTCAATGATTTTCAGGTGGAAATTAGGGGTGACTATCCCACATTAGTTATTCTACACCAGGATCTCCCGGGACTTGTGGCGCAAGTGGCACTCCTCTTGGCAACTGCCCAGACCAACATTGCCCGAATGCAGGTTTCCCGGGAAAAGAGGGGAGCTAAAGCCCTAATGGTTTTGGAGACCGATGAGTTGATCGACGATGCCGTCCTTGTTTTAATGCGGAGACTACCAAAAATTTATCAGGTATTGGCTATTGAACCGTTGGAATAGGAGTGAAAAAATCATGCGTGCCTACGAAGATTTGGTTATTGAAGCTCAAACCAGAGGGCTGAAAATCAGCGAAGTCGTATATCAAAACGAGATGGAAAATTCACAACAATCTGAGCAAGTGCTTTTTCAACGCATGCGTAAAAACTTAGAGGTGATGCGAGAATCCGTTGCAGCCGGCCTGACTGGTGAACGTCGTTCTCTATCTGGTTTGGTAGGGGGAGATGCAGCAAAAGTAGAGGGCAGGAGGAAAACGGGAGAAAGCTTGGTTGGAGAACAAATAAGCGGTGCGATTGCCAAAGCCCTTGCAGTGGCCGAAGTTAATGCTTGTATGGGGAAAATCGTTGCGGCGCCGACCGCGGGCTCCTGCGGAGTGATTCCTGCTGTCCTATTAACCGTTGAGGAAACCCGCCAAGTCTCAGAGCAGGAACTCTTACTCGCCCTTTTCACCGCGGCTGGGTTAGGGGTGATCATTGCGGAACGAGCGAACGTCTCTGGCGCAGAGGGCGGATGTCAAGCCGAAATAGGATCTGCAGCGGCAATGGCTGCGGCTGCCGCAGTAGAATTAGCCGGAGGTACACCGAGGCAGACTTCAGACGCCGCGGCGATCGCCATGAAATCGATGCTGGGTTTAGTCTGCGACCCCGTGGGTGGGCTTGTGGAGGTTCCCTGCATCAAACGAAATGCAACGGGAGCAACGATCGCCTTGGCTGCAGCTGAAATGGCGCTTTCGGGCGTGAAGAGCGCGATTCCGATTGATGAGGTTATTGATGCTATGGGCGAGATAGGTAAACAGATGCCCTGTGCTTTGAAGGAAACGGCGCAAGGCGGTCTTGCTATGACGCCGACAGGACGCCGAATTCAGGCTGATTTTCTATGAAGGGTTCTCAGGCGCAACTCGTCTTGAATAATTTCCAGAGGGCACTATTGGCTGAAGAAAAACAGGGGTTCACAAATACTGGAGTGTTGGGAGGATTTAATGCTTTTTTGAGAGGGATCCTTCCTCGACTTGAACAGCTATTTCCTGCCCATGACATGGATTTGTTGAGGAATTTGGCACTCCAATATCCCACCTGGAGCCCGCTGCGACGAAGAGAAGCCTTTGAGGAACTTCGTCGGTTCATGCAAGAAATTACGATGGAAGCTCGAGAGAGCCCAGCACAAAATGAGCCATCAAATGCGCTGGGGAAACAAATGCTGCCGGATAAACAGGAAGTGCAGGAAGTACAAGGATACCAAGGAACACAGAAAAAACAAGAAGATAAAGAATTACATAATCCTGTGTGCGTAATAAAGAGTCACGAAATCCCTCTAGAAAAGGCCTTGAAGGGATCAAACTGGGCTTCGTTGCAAGCAAAACCTCTACAATACTTAAAAGGGGTCGGACCAGAAAGAGCTAAGCAACTTGAAAGGCTTGGGATACATAATGTACTAGATTTGCTGCAATATTTTCCTCGCCGGTATGAAGATCGCCGCAAGCAAAAGATTGCGGAGTTGAAAGAGGGTGAAATGGCGACTGTTACGGGGAAAGTGGTAGCAGGAACTATAACGAATGGCAAGATGAAAGTTGTTAAACTGAGTATTGATCAGGAAGGGCGCTTGTTCCAGGCAACATGGTTTAACCAAATTCATATTCTCAAACAATATCCTGTAGGAACGCAAGTTGTTGTAACAGGAAAGGTTCGCTGGAAACAACAGGTACCGGAAGTACTGACGACAGATATTGAAAAGGTTTATGCGAGTGATCCAGAGAATGACTCTGACTTGGGTTCGCAAACGATTTTACCAGTGTATTCAGAAACGGCACGTTTATCCTCCAAAGTAATACGTAGCTTAATTCAAAGTGTCTTGGATCAAGTTGATACAGCTTTTCGAGAGATACTACCTCAAGAAGACTTGCAGGAATGGATGGAACGGTCCCTCGCTCACCGAGAAATTCATTTTCCCGAGAATTATACAAGATTGGCCCAAGCAAGGGAGCGTCTGGTTTGGGAAGAAATTCTTTTTTTACAATTAGCGGTCGCGGGATTACGCCAGGGTATGGAACGGCTTGGAAGCCCTCCATTATTGGGGGGAGAGGAACAGATCCAGAGTTTTTACAACTCGTTGCCTTTTCAACTGACCACCGCTCAACAACGAGTTATCCAAGAAATATTACAAGATCTGGCTAGGCCACAAGGAATGGCTCGCTTGGTCCAAGGGGATGTCGGTTCCGGCAAAACGGCGGTTGCAATGGCAGCGTTACTGCGCGCGGTGGGATCAGGGTACCAAGGGGCAATGATGGCTCCGACAGAAATTTTAGCGGTACAGCATTTCAAATCGCTTGAGAAAGTGTTCACCCCTCTGGGAATTTCTGTTGTCTGCTTACTAGGGAGTCAGAGCAAAAGTGTGCGGGAGGAAATACTGGCAAAGATTGCGAATGGTGAGGCACAAGTTGTTGTAGGGACACATGCCCTTATTCAAGAAACAGTGGTATTTAAAGCGTTAGGCCTTGCAGTCACTGATGAACAACATCGCTTTGGTGTACGGCAGCGCTCGCTTCTTCAACGTAAAGGGGAAAGTCCTCACGTATTAGTCCTTACCGCGACGCCGATTCCACGGACGTTAGCCTTGACACTCTACGGAGATTTGCAACTCTCTGTGCTGGATGAAATGCCGGTTGGGAGAAAGCCTATAATAACTCGAAAATTGGCCGAACGTGCTCGCCCTAAAATGGAAAAATTTCTAGAGGAGCAAATCAATCTTGGCAGGCAAACTTATGTTGTTTGCCCTTTGGTGGAAGAATCGGAAACGCTTGATCTCATTTCGGCAACGCAGCGTGCCACAGACTTACAAGTTAAGTTCCCGAACCGTCGCATCGCCCTCCTGCACGGTAGAATGAAGGGAGCGGAAAAAGAATCGATCATGACATCATTTCACGCCGGTGAGATTGATATTTTGGTTGCAACGACCGTGGTTGAAGTCGGGGTCAATGTCCCGAATGCCACGGTAATGGTGATTGAATCGGCTGAACGGTTCGGTCTCGCTCAATTGCATCAGCTCAGAGGAAGGGTTGGCCGAGGTGGAGACCAATCTTTCTGCTTCTTGTTGTCAGGGAACATTGATAGTCGTCGTTTAGACATTCTCTGTCAAACGGAGGATGGGTTTAAGATTGCTGAAGAGGATATGCGTTTGCGCGGAACTGGGGAACTATTGGGGACTCGGCAGCACGGTTTAGCCGAATTGCGTCTTGCGGATTTATCTCGAGACGGGCAGCTTGTGGAGAAAGCCTACCAGATGGCCCAGAAAGCACTGCAAGATCCGGAAAAGTATGAGCTACTTTTTCAGGAAGTGCAGAGGATGTTTCCACCGGAGAAGATAGGGGTGCATTAAGAGTCATTTTCTTGGACCGTTCGCACCAGTTTCATTTTATTGTGCGGTCTTGCGGCGCACAATCTGGAGTATATATTCTAGTTCCGGCATCCGTATGACTACCGCTAGAAATAGGAATACGGTAGCACCAACGCAGGTGCCGATAACTAGGTTAAGTAGTGAACCCAAGAAGTTGGTACCGGCAAATGTCGATGTGAAACGGAACACCAACCACACTGCCATACCCATAATTGTCGAAGCAAGTAATATTTTGGTTAACGAAGTTATTATTCTCCGACCGTCGATATAGCCAATCTTCCGCTTTAAAAAATATAACAATAGAAGCATATTTACAATACCGCTAATCGATATAGCTAGGGCCAAGCCGCCTTGGGCTAGCGGCTTTACCAACACATTCATCAACACGATATTTACAAGCAAGGTGATTCCACTCAGCAAGACAGGAGTCCACGTGTCCTGCAAAGCATAAAAGGTTCGGGGCAAAATCACAGCGCCCGATTGTTCTACAATACCAAAGGCAAAGAAAATCAGCGACGGAACCGTAGCTAACGTATCTTGATATGTAAATAACCCGTGTTGGAATACCACGCTTATTAAGGGCTGGGCCAGAACCATCATACCTACAGAAATCGGAATAGTGACAAACATGATGCTCCGTAGTGCCAAGGAAAAGGAATCTCGGAACAACTGCCAACGTTTTAGACTGATCGCCTCAGTCAGAGTAGGAAAAATGGCAAGGCCCACGCTGTAAGCGAAGATACCCACCGGCAATTGCTGTAATCGATACGCGTACGTGAACGATGATAAACTCCCCGCTGGTAAAGCAGATGCTAATTTCTGACAAACCACCACCGCGATTTGCCCCATCCCAAACGAAAGAATAATTGGAAAGGCTAGGAAAGCAATTCTACGTACGCCAGGATGTCGAAAGTTTAACGTAAAGGTATAGTTGAAACCGGCTTTGCGTAAAGCAGGAATCTGAATAAGAAAATTACCCATTGCCCCTATCAGTACCCCAACAGCAAATCCCTTGATGCCGATAAAGGGCATTAGGATAGTGCCAAAAACTATTACGCATAAAACATAAATCACTGAACCAAAAGCCGGGGGGCCGAATATCTTTAGAGAATTAAGGATTCCCATACTAAACCCGCTTAAACTGAGCAAGATAGGTTGAAACATCAAAATCCGCATGATAGCTGTAGCTAGTTCTTTGGTTTTGAGCGGCGCATCAGGAATATATACAGCGATAATTATTGGTGCAAAGATTAAGGCAAGGATGGTGATCACACTTAGAATCACCATCACTAAATTCATAACAGCGCTAGCAATATACCAAGCTTCTTCTCTTTTTTTCTCTGCAAAATAACCTGAAAGTACAGGTATAAAAGCCGAACTCAGTGCTCCCACTACCAAAAGGGAATAAAAGAAATCAGGGACAACAAAACCTGCGATATAAGCATCCGTGACATAGTTTTTTCCAAAAAAACCGGAAATCAGGGCTTCTCGCAAAAAGCCCAATATCCGTGAAAGCAAACTGGCCACGGCGATCAGCCCGGCGGCTTTAGCGACTGATTTAGTTGTCATATTTAGGCTCCTACTTCACAATATACTTTACTATATCACCTGATGTAACATTGGTTCGGTGCAATAGTTTTATTATATTTCTTTAACAGATCCTCAAGAGCTTCATCAATTAGCTTAGACTGAGAGATCCGAGTCTCCTTAGTTAGCTCTATGAACTTTTGAAGAAGCTCATTATCAATAGTCGTCGAATACCTCTTCCGATTAATCAAGGAAGTCATTTTACTCACCTCATACAAATCTTAATAGTTAAATAAGGTTATTGCAAGTTATTTAAGGTAGGGCGAGTCGGTTGTATACTTATTTTCTATTTTTTGCAGTGTCATGAGATGATTTGCCTAGTATGAATGTAGTCAAACGGTCAAATGATAGAACCAGACTAAAGCAATCTCGATATAATCTTAGATTAGAAGATGAATTCTGTGTAAATATTTGGTATAATATGAGAGTAAGGAGGAAATCATATGCCATTATCAAAAGAGAAGAAAAAATATACTTTCGCGGATTATTTAGTTTTTCCAGATGACGAACGATGGGAGATTATTGATGGAGTGCCTTATATGCAATCGGCTCCAACTTGGCAACACCAAAGGATATCTGGAGAACTGTTTAGACAAATATCTAACTATTTACTTCACAAATCCTGTGAAGTATTTGCGTCACCCTATGATTTGCGTTTATCAGATGAAGAAATAAAAGATGAAGATGTTCCGAATGTTTATCAGCCAGATTTGGTAGTAATCTGTGATAAGAGTCAATTAAAAGGAACGGGATCTTTTGGCGTACCTAGCCTTGTTATTGAAATTTTATCGCCATCTACGGCGAAAAACGATAGGCTCTTAAAATTTAATATCTATGAAAAATTTGGGGTTAAAGAATATTGGATAGTAGAGCCTGATATGAAGCTTGTAAGCGTATTTATTTTACAGGACAACAATCGATATGGGAGGACTGAATTGTATACTGAGACAGATGATGTTAAAGTGTCAATTTTCCCTGATCTGGTAATAGATTTATATACAGTTTTTGATTTTTAAGAGACTCAGCGGGGAGCTTGCCGTGGTGGTCCCAGGACAGGCTGACAGTGTTCATGTATGAGAAGCCATCCCAACGCAAGCACGGACTTTTTCATCACTGTCGGATATTAACAAACGAGGAACCTCTAAAGGCCCCAACCAGCTTAATCGTTGGGCCTTTTTTGGTTCTATTATACTTTGAGCGTTGGCAACTTTTTCGATGCCAAATATCAATCCTAAAGCCAACGTCCCTACCTTCTAAGGCAATAAGATAGTGTTAATGCGTGCCCCAATGGACTCTCTGGGTATCAGCGAAGCAATCTCCTTGCTAATTTAGTTAGGTATCTATCCGATGTGTTTCCGTATGACGCGGACGCATCTGTCCAAAAGCCTATAACCCTAATTGCGTTGGAATCGTATTTATTGCAACCATGGAGCAACAAAATATAGGCATGAACAATTTTATCTGTGATATTTTATTAGTCAGAAGTTCCACAGTTAATGTTGGATGTGACCTTGAGCTCGGGATTTCATGGAAAAATATTGAAACAGATACTATAGTAAATCGATGTGAGCGCGAGAAAAACTAATCTCGGCACTTTAGGTTAAGACACACTTTTTGGTTATAAATTGGTCTAATTGAAATGTGTAAATCGTCGCTGAAGCTCTAATTTGACCGAAAATGAGGATTTGTACTTTTGGCTACATATAGATTGAAGTATGAATATGTGCGTGTTGCAAATTTCTTTAAGGTCTTAACCCGACTTCCCGTTCTCAATATCATAAAGATGATGTAACCCTTACAAAGTCAGGGGAAGGTTCCTTAGAGATAGACGGAAGTTTGTACTTAATTAAAAGACATGTCTATTTTTAATATCTGTACCGCGTCACATAACAGCGTGTTCCCAGTGCGTCCTGGCAGGTCGCACGTTCTAGCTGGGGAGGATCCAGCCGGGGTAAGGTCTAGCCAACCGCCCTGTATCGAGTCTTAGAGATGTTGCAGTAATGTAATGTTTT
>Ga0307377_10006111_pt1 | contig 12696 bp, 13 predicted proteins | sample TR3MG_FD_202535 | JGI IMG/M metagenome (GOLD analysis project Ga0307377, IMG submission 202535) | Soil microbial communities from Risofladan, Vaasa, Finland - TR-3 | ecosystem: Environmental > Terrestrial > Soil > Coastal area > Acid sulfate soil | place: Finland: Risofladan, Vaasa | collected...
AATTGTAGAAATAGTAGTATCATCATCTATTACTATTTGGATAATGTATAAATCTCCATCGGGGCGAACCGAAGGCATATTAGCAATAAAATCGTTTGTATGTTGGTTTTCTATTGTAATATTCGTACTTTCAATTGTAGAAGAAGATTGAAGTGATACAGGTTCATTAGTTATTTGATCAGAAATAGTACTATCATCATCTATATTTAGGTAAGTATGTGAAAGAAAAGTTAATGTATACAAATTAGAAATAAGAATTAATAAAATTAAGAGGATAAAATATTTTCTATTAATTCTTATTATTTTAAACATGTTATCCCCTAAATTTCATTATTGATTATTCTATGAACCCTTTTTCTTGTTCATAATATTTATCGAATTTTCATAAAAATTATTATAATTCATCAAAAAACACTGCTCTATCATCGCATCTTAAAAAATAATAAGGCAATTTCTATTTATATTTTTTTAAAAGAAGCTAAGTTTTAAATTATAAGTACATATAAAACTCCAATATTTTAAATGATTGCTCGTTTTGATTTTTTACTTTTTTGTAAAAAGCGATAAAACCTCTGGATTTTAGATGAGTGGAGGGATGTTCATTTAGGTTCATCCAACATGAAAAAAGATATGAACTAAATTATGGTAAAGTAATTATTTTTATACATTTTCTTTCTTTCATTAGTTTAAAACCAGTTAAGATTAATTTCTCTAAAGGAATGACTTTAGTGATGAGTTTATCAATGTCTATGGTTTTATTAGCAACAAGTTCAATTGCATCCAAGAAATCTTCAGCATAGCCTATGTACGATCCTAAGATTTGTCTCTGGTATCTCACAATGTCATTTGGTTTTATTTTTGCTTCCGCACGATAATCCTGCCCAAAACACACAAGTCGAGCACCAGGAGCCCAAATTTCAGTTGCCATTTCAAACGTCTTAGAAATTCCAACAGCATCAATTATAACATCCGCTCCCTCGTTGTTAGTAAATTTCATGATTTCTTTCTGTACATTCGTAGTATCTGGATTAATCAACAAATTCGCTCCTAATTCTAGTGCTTTTTGACCACGCCATTCATCTATTTCTACGCTGATTAGTTTTTTGATTGGATGCTTTCTTATAACCGATTCGATAATCAATCCCATAGGACCGGCTCCAATTATGACTACATTATCGGATTCCTTGACATTTGCGATGTTATGGCAGTGAACTGCACAAGAAAGAGGTTCTATTAAAGAAGCAGCGACTAAATCGATTTTTTCAGGCAGTTTAAAGAGAGAACTTCTTGGCAATACGCAGAATTTCGCAAACCCACCGTTTTGAAAGATGCCAAATGTTGTTCCTTGAGCCATATATTCACAGAGATTTGACAGACCCCTCCTACAATTAATGCAATACCCGCACTTTTCATTTGGATCAGCAACGACTTTATCACCAACTTTTAAATCTTGAACGCTCTCTCCAACTTCTCTGACTATTCCTGCAAATTCATGTCCTAAAATTGTATTGTCATTAGCAGGATGTCCTCCCTCTATTATTTTTAAATCGGTACCACAAATCCCACAAGCTTTTATCTCCACTAATACTTGATTACTTTTTGTAATATTAGGTATGTCAACTTCTTCTAATTTAATATCACCACCTAGTTCATCACCTTTATGAAATACTGCTGCTAACATTTTTTCCATTTTATTTACCTCAAAATATTCATAGGAAGCTATTGGTTATTTCCCACTAAACTAAGATTTAAGATTAAATAAAAATTTTTAGCTAAAGACTTATATTAATAAAAATTGAAATTCAATTAACTAAATAAAATTAATTTTATAAAAATATAGTTGATGAATGAATGAATGAAAGAAAATCTGAGAAGGTTCCTCTTGGAAAGAGAATTGCCTTTGCATGTGGTGAAGTTGGAGATAATACCGCATTACAAATATTCTCATTCCTTATTTTTACGTTCTACTTTGCAATTGTAGGATTGCCTGTTCTTTGGATTACTGCTGGTTTTATTTTATGGTGTTTTTGGAATGCCATAAACGACCCTCTTATAGGATATCTTTCTGATCGTACTAAAACTAGATGGGGGAGAAGAATTCCTTGGATGATAGGCGCCACTATTCCATTAGCAATAGTAATGATTTTGCTTTTTACACCACCTATTGCTCTTAATTCGGACGTAATAAACTTCGTATACTTCTTTCTAATTCTTTTTCTCTTTGATACTACTTATACTGCGTTTAATCTAAATTATAATGCTATTTTTTCTGAAATGTTTGTATCTATGGAAGCTCGGAGTTCAACAGGAAAAGTTAGGATAAGTTTTGTGATGGTTGCACTGATTTTTGCGTTTATCCTTCCCACATTAATTATAGGAGATTTCTTAGGGGGTAATCCGCAAACACCCGCAACTATAAGTAAGGCATTAGGGGAATACCAATTAACAGGAATTATTGCTGCTGTTGTAATTATTATCACATATTTCATAATTTTGAAATGGGGTGTAAAAGAACCTAAACATATCTCAAAAGACGCTGAAACCGCTATGTCTTTTGTAAAAACGCTGAAAACTACATTTAAGAATAAGGCTTTCCTATGGTTTTTAATACCTGCTTTAGGAACATGGATTGCCATAAATATTTTACCAACATTGGCACCACTTTTTATGATCCATGTTCTTGGAGTTACAGATTCGGAATTAATTGGTCTTGTTCTAGCTCTACAGTTCATTGCTGCTGCCGTTTCCACTCCTTTATGGGAAAAAATTCGTGTTAAAAAAGGAGCTCGTATGGCAGGATTGATAGGAATTGCAGCATGGATAATTCCTATAATATTTTTTGCTTTCTCGATAAACATTGAAATGGTTTTTATTGTGCAAATCTTCAACGGAATTGGTTTGGGCGGAGGATTGTACTTCTACGATCAGTGTATCGCAGAAATTATCGATGAAGATGAGGTTATGCATGGCACAAGGCGATCAGGTATTTACTATGCTGTCCTTAATTTCCTTATTAGATTATCGTATATTATTAATTTCATCTTAATAGGGATAGTCTTCAGTACAACAGATTGGCAAAACTATAATCCAAATCCGGACGTAAATACGAGATTAGGACTTCAGATATTGATAGGCGTTTACCCAGCAATCGTCCTTGGACTTTCATTGATAGGGATGTACTTCTATCCAATTAAAGGTGATAGACTCAAGGAAAACCGAAGGAAATTAACAGAATTGCATGAAGAAAAGCAAAAAAGCCTTAAATAATCTAATTATTTTTTTTTATTATATTTAAAATCCATTTTTCTGGTATTATTCTTGGCATTATTTAGTCTTCATATTTCAAAAAAAGTTTGATCATCATAGAATGGGATTTCACGCCATTTTAAAACATCGGAAGAAAAATAAAAAAAATAAAAAAAAATAAAATAAAATGTTTAATTTTATAAGTTAATTACAATCTTGCTCCGCAATAAGCACAATACACTGCGGTTCCTTCACGTTTTACGGAAGTTCCGCAGTTAGAACAATAAATCCCTTTCTCTTGAGATGGTGGTTGATTAGAAGGCGTAACTTCTACATGCTTTGCCTCGCCAGTTTTAGTAGAGAATTTACCTCTCAATTCACCTCTTGCCTTGAGATCTAATACTATTGCTCGAGCATCTTTAGTTGTTATCCCTGTATTAGTGGCGATTTGTTCAATCGAAGCCGTAGGATTTTCTTCAAATTCGAGCTTAACAACATTTCTTAGCTTGCTTCTGCTTGTAAGCTTATAAATTTGGCTCGATATTATTGATAATCCAATCGCAATCCATAAAAATCCAAACCACCACCACCAGTTAAAAACATTTTCAAGGAGAGTATTAAATCCCCACCAAAGAAACATACCGGCTATGATTAGAGAACAGATGCTAAAACCTTCTGAATATTGGTTTGATTCATAATTCATGATTTATCAATTTTACATTTATAATATTCTATACTTTTATACAAATAATTCTTACAATATGAAGATGGATGCAATATATATGAGACAAAGAGACCAATATTTAATTTATCCCTTTAAAATAAAAATGAATGTTGATCTAATAGGAATTTATAGAATAATTTTTAATCTAAAGCGCAAAATTTTGCCTCCTAAGTAGGATTCACTGACTGATTTATGATTCTAAATATCTCTTTCACTTCTACTTGGTCCTCTGTTAAAAGGATAACCAAATGTTCAAGAATTTTTATTGAAAGGATATAATAGTTATCAGAATGAGTTATATTAAAATCTGGACTGTGTAATCCTATACTTTCGGCAGTTTCTTCTGCTAATTCATAAAGCTGAGATATATTTAGTGAGATCGAGGCTTTATTAAACTCGTCCTCATTAATATATGATTTCATTATTACTCCATTCAATGACGAAATCAAGACGAAGTAAACTGATGGTCCCAATTCATTTATTAAATTGTTTAGAATTGTTTCCAAATCTATTGTCAGCGTCATCTATATTATTTTATAAATTTGAATTATAAATATGTTTGGGTGAGATTTATTTAGAGTACTAGTATCTCGTATAGTTTATTTTTATATCTTAAGATGAGCCGACTATAAACGAAAGTATTTATCAACTACCAATTCGAAAATATGGAACTGGTTCAGATCTCCATTAAAATCTTTTACATTATCACTAAATTGATCTAAAAATTCCTCTGCAATCAAATCCATATATCGCCTAAAATTGTCAGATTTAAGCGAAGAATCTAAAAGACACGCAAAAATTATGTCATCTTTGACCGAGATGATAAATTGCTGGTTTTCAAAACTTATCTCCTTAAGTGTATCTCCGGTGTTTTTTCCGATAACTTCGTTTGAAAACATTAAAATAGCTGAAAGAAAACCCCCAATCTGAATGTAATTTTCTGATATTGATGTTTTATCGTCTCTAATTTTGGTAAATAATGTATGTCCAGTCGTGCTTATTATAAAAAGAGCAGATAAGCCTTCAAAACTAGGAATTATCATATTGCACATATCATTAATCGAAGATAAAGAAGCATTAGAACAATACATTTGGGCTAACCTTTTTGAAACTGAACACATGATGTCGTAATTTGTGAGAGTATCCTTTTCATTGACGTAGAAAATTGCGATCTTTTTCTTGTCAAAAGAATAGAAATGAATAGAAACAGTGAAAATTCCAAGAAGATCAATTAACTTTCCCTCTTTCTTTTCTAAAATATCGGGACGATAAAGTGTTATAAGATCTTTCATAAGAGAACGGCTGATTCCTTTATTGTATATTATTTTAGAATTTTTTTCAGTTATTGATACTATTCCAACACCCAATAAATCCATTGCGTTTGGATTGTCCAATAATTCCTGATGACCCTTCTCTAATACTATCATTTTTTATTTTTTTTTCGTTTTTTTGTGGTAAAAAGTTTTTTTTGAAGCAAAAAAATAATGTTAGCATAATATTTGAGGTCAAAATCCTATTTAAATGTTTGTGTTTTTGTTATCAAAAAATATTTACAAAAAAGACTAAAAATAAGCGAAAAATCAGTTTATGTCTACTAACAATATGTTTTTTCTTATTTCAACATTTTATTTCTAAAGTTACTTTTGCATAACAAATTTGTGTTTAACATTTTTTGTGTGTGTTTTTTTCAATTTTTGTTTTAATCAGTCAATATATAAATTAAACTAGAACCATGATTACCGCTGGTATACATCGAAATATTATATAAAAATATATAGAATCAAGAACAAATAGACATAAAAGTGAATATATTTAAGTTCTAACCATAAAGGCTTTTAGAATACTTAAACTCGGCATGATTGACTCAAATACCATTTTAATGATACTGAATTCACTGGAATCGCCAAAAAATTCCTTTAAGTCTACGATAGATAAATTTGTTAAGATAGCAATCAAAATCGCAACTGATTCCGAAGATTTTAAAGATGAGTTAAAATTATACGACGACATAATTTACCATATCTACATCTATGATATCGATTATAATATCTGGATTAAAAAAAAAGGGACGTCCTTATCGTTTAATAATTCATTCTATGAGGAGAACTCAGAAAATGTCGAAATTCTTCATTGTATTCTTACAAAAAATATTACGAGAAAAATTTTAATCCGGAAAGTACAGCTATCTGATGCGTTTATGAGAGGTTTGATTAAGATCAACGGTAACCTATCTGACGCTATCCATGCAAGAAATTTATGGAAACTCTTTCTTGCTTGTATGGATTACTTAGCTGAGAAAAATGAGTAAAAATTCTATCTTCTCCTTTAGTGTTTTAGTAAAATTATTTAGAAACATAGAATTACTTTATCTTAAACACGATTTTATTGTTATTACGGGCCTATAATCTAGCCTGGATAGGGTGCCCGCCTTCGGAGCGGGATGTCGCAGGTTCGAATCCTGCTAGGCCCACTTCTTTTATAATAAATTTTTTACGCTCTTTCTAATAAGTAAGAGGCGCTTACTAAGAGAAGTTGTTCACTTGGAGCCGTTTTTTTTTCTTAAATATTTTTCAAAAATGCGAAAGAGCTTTATATATCTTAAACCTTGGGAGAGAGATCCTTCAACATTAATTTTTCCTTTCATAAAAGCGTCAGTACCGCTTATTTCTTCTCTTAAAATTTTTATTATTAAATCTTTAGTAAAGGTGATAGTAAATAACGCTTGGGGATTGACCCCTTTTTCGTAAAGAAGCCTGCCGTCTGACACTTCCAACCAATAATTAAAATTTACATCAAATACATATGTTTGATAAATGCCATCATAACCCATTAATTCCTCCTTAAGTTCTTCAGTGCTATTCATGATTTTTACAACCCCCTTAATGATTTTATCGAGTACGTGTTCAAATTTAACACCGTTCGCATCCAAATTTTCCAAAATCGAAATAAAAGGGTTATGACCCGACATTAGAGTAAACTAGTAGCTGTATACCTCTTCTAAAAAAGCCTTATTCCTATATCTAAAAGTAATAGAACAGCTATATATTTGTTTTTTTTCAGATAAAAGATTATCGTAATAATAAGACCGGAATTTTTTTATCTTGAAAAACTACTTTTATAAAAAAAAAGGACGAAAAATCAAAAACTCTTATTCCTTCTTGAATCTAATATAAAAGATTCCATCAATAGGGTATTTTTCTACAACGCTAAACCCATTAGAGGTACCTAGGTTTGTGTAGCATTCTAAATCTTGCTCCTTAACCCATCTTGTAACATATCCCGTTGAAATCTTTGTCTTTCTAATCTTGACTTCAAGGTACAGGCCATAAAACTCTTTTTCAGGAGTATCTCGTTTTGGAATTGGAAAATCCCAAACTACGAATTCTCCGCCTTTTTTTAATACGCGGTGTATTTCTTGAAAAATTTTTTGATGATTTTCGATGGGAACATACATTAAAGTGAAAAAAGCAGTTGCTGTATCAAAAGACTCATCTAAAAATTTCAGATCTTTTGCATCCATAATGATTTTTAAATAATCTCCAGGGGGAGCTTCTTTAAGTTCGGATTCGCGACGATCGATTGCGACTACGCGCTCACCTTTTAGTAGACCGATAATTCCTTCTCCTCCACCTCCAATATCTAAAATTCTCCCTGTTAATTCAACATCAGTTAAATCAATCTTTTGTAGTTCAATGAATTTAATATTCTCTTGTACCATACAGTGTTCAATCTTTCAATCTTTTAAAAATTTTATAGGAAAACAACTATATAAAAATGCCCTCCCTATTAATTAATGTCAAAAAATTCATTTCTTTTCGTAGGATAATAGCAAAGAGCGTAATTTAAATAAAATTTTTATATTTTGAAAGATTTTTTTTGTTATATTAATATAGATTCAATCTATTTTTTATCAAATAAGCCCACATAGTGTAGTCCGGTCCAGCATTCGGGACTGTCACTCCTGCGACCCGGGTTCAAATCCGCATGTGAAAACCACACGCGATGAAACTCCCGGTGTGGGCGCCATCTTTTAATCTCTTATATTCTATTATTTAAAACCTACACTTTTTAATATTTTTGAAAAACTGACAAAATTATTCAAATCTGAACTAGAATCCCTAAAGGCTTATAAAAACTTTATGAAATTTGTAGAGAAAACGATTAAAGGTTTTTATATCAAAATATCTTATCTATAATCATAAGTTAATTTAATACTAAATGAAAAAAAGAAGTTAAAATTTAAAAAGAGGTTTAACAATAATGGTTGACGAAGCATTACTAAAAGAAATTAAGGAAGCAATAGATGCTGGCGCTGCCGCATCTGACGTGAAAGACACTCTAAAAGTTTACGAGCTCTTTAAGCAAGTAGCTGAAGAGAACGAAGACTTAAAAGAGGAATTAGAAGATATGGATATTACTATCCAGATGAATATAACTGATGCAGATGCTAAGTTTTGGTTAAAAGCCCACGACGGTACTTTGGAATTTGGCGAGGGCGTGGTTGACAACCCATCATTTACATTCTCTGCTGCTAAAGAAATAGCTGCAGGAATGCTCTTTGGCGAGGTAGATGCAACCAGCGCGTATATGGCCGGTGATATTACCGTAGAGGGTAATTTACAAGATGCAATGGCCTTTCAAGAGATTATTGAACTTGCCTTAGAAGCTCTTGAAGATTTGTTTGAAAATTTATAAAAATCCAATATTTCCTTCAATCTTATACCAAAATCTATTTTTTCTTTTTTATTCAATTATTTATTTTTCTAAAATATGTTAAATCCAAAATTGTATACCACTTAAAATGCGACAAATTTGGTAAAATAATTCTGTGGTAGAATGGTATAAACTCGGATTTCACACTATAAATAATAAGAGAAATAAAACCTTTTTATATAGTAAAAAGTTATACATTATAGTATTTGTTTAATCGATTAAAATCTTAAATAAAATACGAAATCAAAAAAGTAAAAAAAAGGTTGAAAAATCATGGTTGATGAAGCATTAATAAAAGAAATGAAAGGGAAATTTGAAGGCGGAGCAGCTGCCTCGGATGTAATGGATACTTTAAAAGTGTTCGAGATGTTCAAACAGATTGCCGAAGAAAATGAAGACTTAAAAGAAGAATTAGAAGATATGGATATTACAATCCAGATGAATATAACCGACGCAGGTAAGAAATTTTGGCTCAAGGCTAAAGAAGGGACGCTAGAATTCGGTGAAGGCGATGTAGATAATCCATCATTCACATTCTCCGCAACTAAAGAAGTAGGCTCTGGAATGCTCTTTGGCGAGGTAGATGCAACTTCCGCTTACATGGCCGGTGATATTACCGTAGAAGGTAATTTACAAGATGCTATGGCCTTTCAAGAGATTATTGAGTTAGCCTTAGAAGCTTACGAAGATTTAGCTGAAGATTTATAAAAAGTCTATAATTTAACCAGTGTAAAACCTTTCGCGAAATCTCTATCTATTTTTTTTTATTTTTTTTATTTTATTAATTCAAATTTTATTCTTTATAGCTTCAACTCTAAAGACTTTATCATTTTTTTTTACCGGTTTATCCACTAGAATACCCACTGTTAATCGGTCGTTTTTAGTTTTAATCCGAGGTGTTTCAGTTAAGTTTTGTTTTTGTTTTATTTGTAATGAGGTAATTTTCTGTCGTAAATAGGTATCTGTATGTGTGCCAATTATAAATATTTCGTCATTAATTTTTAAACTTCCTTTTGTTAACAAGATTTTAGCTGCTTTTTTATCGGGAAAGTAAGAGAGTACTTTTCCAACTTCCACTTTTTTATAATCGGAAATGTTGCCGTCCTGTTCTCTTTGAATTTCGCTACCTTTAGGTTGCCCAAAGTAAAAACCCGTTGAGAATCCTCTGTTGTAAACTTTATTTAACCGGTTTAACCATTCATTGACTTTATCTTGTGTAAAGGACTTCTCGTAGTAAGCATCAATCGCTTCTTTATAGCACGAAGTCGTTTCTTCTACATATATTGGATCCCGCATTCGCCCTTCGATTTTAAAAGCGTCAATACCGGCTTCTATTAAATGGGGGATATATTCGATCATGCATAAGTCTTTGGAATTAATGAAAAAAACTCCATCGTAGAGGAATTCGTTTGACTGATCGTCGTACACTCGCCACATTCTCCTACATGGCTGAATGCATCTACCTCTATTAGCTGAATATTCCTGAGAGCCACAAATTTCCGCTGAAAAGTAACATCGCCCCGAAATAGACGTACATTGGGCACCATGAACAAATGTTTCAATTTCAGCCTTGTGAATTTTACTTTTAATATCTTTAATCTGATCCAGAGATAATTCTCTAGCAAGAATTAACCGTTCTGCTCCTAATTTTTCGTAAAATTCGACTGTTCGAGAGTTTGAAATATTTGCTTGGGTCGAGATGTGGAAAGATAAACCTTTTTCTTTAATCATTTCAATTACTCCAATGTCGTGAACGATAATGGCGTCTATGTTTGCTCTAACAGCAGTATCTAAAACCTCATTAAGGAGGTCAAATTCGTTTTCATACATTATTACATTCGTGGTCAGATAAGCTTTAATATTGTTCTTGTGACATTTTTTCACTATGTTTTCTAAATTTTCGAGTCTGAAATTATCACTAAACATTCTCATGTTAAAGGCTTCAACACCGAAATAAACCGCGTCAGCTTTACCTAAAACTGCGTTTAAAGATTTGGCATTTTTTAGTGGCGCCATTAGTTCTACTTTCTTTTGTTTGATTTCTGGCATTTTATTGTTATTAACGGTTAAAATTTAATTATTATAATTAGAATTAAATTAATTTATACTCGATAGAAATTAATGACAAAAAGAATAAAAAAAAATTGCTTGTATTTATTAAAGAACTGCAAACCACAAATAGAAGAGGAAAGCGCCTATAATAAAGTATAATACTGCTGAGATGTAAGTCATGTGTTTAGAATAATTGCGAAATCTTTTACCGGATTCAGTCCAAATTGTGTCTACTTGAAAGTATGGGCTTGGACCTCGTCTGTACCACCCTTGAATTCTTACTTTTTGTCCTACTAATCGATCAGCTCTCGCAAGCGCCCACCAGAAATCCATAAGTCTAAACCCAAATCGGTAATCGATGTACATCAAACCTGTATTATCCTGGAAATATAAATCCTCAGATAACCAATATCCTGCTATTCCTTTTCCTACGATTACGCCGTCAATAATGGATGGTTTGGGACGCACAGGAGACACATTTATGGTAGTAACTAATTCTACAACGTTGTTAGGCTCAAATCCGCTCCGATACATAAAAGATGTTCTACCAATAACACTAAATCCCATAACAAAAAATCCGATAGCCCATAAAAGAACTATGGTGTTAAATGTAATTAAAGTTCCAAGGGACAATAAACCGATAAAATCTAAAATCCATACCGCTGAAAGTGCGATTAATATTATAAATATTATGGTAGGTAATTTCTTTACGAAAAGATCGGTTATAAATTCACCAGCCATAGATTTGCCTACTTGAAATTCTTTGATTTTTCTTGCTTCGGAAAAATCGTATTCAATAGGAACTCCATATGTTGCACATTGTTCATTTAATCGTTGAATTCTTTTTGCAGGTAATGGATGAGTGCTGAAGATCTGAAAGTATTTTGCCCAAGGATTAAAGAGGTCCCACCCTGCAGCAGCTTCAACCGCGTACTTTGAAATTTGACCATTTCTATCCATAGTTTGAACAGCTACATCTTTAGCTTTCTTTGGATCAAAAATTCCTAAACCTCGTAGTGCTCTCACACTAGATTTTTGTTTCTCCTTAATCTCTGTTTCAGTTCCACTTGCTAGTAGGCCGTAAGCGATTTTGACGAGCGCTGTTGATAAATGATTTGGATTTTCAGTTAATTCAGCGGCATGTTGATCGGCGAAATATTCACGAATTCGACTTACGACCAGTGATATTAAGTAGCCGATGTAATAAGATATGTAAGAAACTACAGCTACAACAATTAAAGCTAAACCAATATAACTTCCTGCGTTATCATCTTTAGAGCTTCTAAAACTTGAAAACCGTGCTGTATAGTAAGACCATCTGGCTATCGTTAACAATATTAAAGGAATTGCAAATACTACCGTCATTAAAATGAAATCGTTATGCACGATGTGACCTAGTTCGTGAGCAACCACTGCCCTTTGCTCGTTATCGTCTAAGTAATGTAAGATACCGTCCGTAATTACTAGTCTTGCGCTATTCTTTGACCACCCAAATGTAAAAGCTTGAGGGTTTAAGTCGTGAATTATTCCTAATCTTGGTGGTTTGATTTCCCTGATTGCTACAACTTTGTCTATTGCATCAGCTAAGTGAGGGTATTGGTAGGCATACTCTTTGTATTCGATCCAATCGATTCTATATATCCACCCAACTATTAATGGTGAAATGCCGTATTGGAGTAATACGATCCCAACAGTAAATACAATCATTAAAAGAAGGCCCAAAAGATTACTAGGTAAAAACCAGACGCCTATAACAAAAACAACGGCATACATGAGTGCAAATAGAAACATTACTGCTATCGTTGACGCTAATTTTAATCCCATTTTTTTCACATTTTTTGTTATAATTTGTTATTATATTTTTGGAAAAATTTCTAATTGTTAAATGGAGTTATTAATAAATAATTTTATCTATTAGAATTTGTAGGTGCAGCAATTTTGGACAGATTTCGAAAAGAATA
>Ga0307377_10006113_pt1 | contig 12695 bp, 7 predicted proteins | sample TR3MG_FD_202535 | JGI IMG/M metagenome (GOLD analysis project Ga0307377, IMG submission 202535) | Soil microbial communities from Risofladan, Vaasa, Finland - TR-3 | ecosystem: Environmental > Terrestrial > Soil > Coastal area > Acid sulfate soil | place: Finland: Risofladan, Vaasa | collected...
CTCGCCGTGTCGAGCGCCACGGGCCAGGTCGCCTCGGTCGTCGAGGTCACCGGCACCCCGACCCTGATCGGCGTCACCTCGGCCACCGGGGCGGTCACCGGGTCGGCCGCCCTCACCGGCACGGCAACTGCCCTCGCGGTCACGTCAGCGTCCGGTACGGTCGCCGGCACGGCGTCCGTCGCCGGCACGGCAACCCTGATCGCTGTCACGTCAGCGTCCGGTACGGTCGCCGGCACTGTCGCGGTCACCGGCACACCGACGGTGCTGGGAGTCACGTCAGCGTCCGGCGCGGTTGCGGGCGCGGCCGCCATCACCGGCACACCAACACAACTCACCCTGACCAGTGCCCAAGGCTCTATCGCAGCCCAGACGGACACGTCCGGTACTCCTACCGTTCTCGCGATCACATCAGCCACGGGCGTCGCCACCGCCACCGCCAACATCATCGGCACGCCCACACTGATTGCTGCCGAGTCGGAGACTGCGGTTGTCACGGCCACAACCGCTGTGACTGGCACTGCAACGCTGATTGCGATCTCGTCCGAGTCGGGGCTTGCTACGGGAGCGGTCGTTGTCTCGGGCACTCCGACTCTTGTGAGCCTGACTTCGGCAGCCGGGGTCGTTGCAACTGTCGTAGCAGTCACCGGTACACCAACGGTTCTCGCGATCACTTCGGCATTGGGCACACCGCTAGGTGGAGATGGATTCGGTCAAGGCCCATTCGGTCAAATGCCGTTCGGTCTTGGCGAAGGCATCGTCGTTGTCACCGGCATTCCAACACGCATCGATCTGACATCCGCATCCGGGTCAGTGGGGGCCAGCGGAGAGATCACCGGGGTTCCCACCATCCTGACAATCAGATCGGGAAACGGTCCAGCGAATGTTGCGGTCCCCGTCCGTGGCATACCAACCTTCATTGCTTCCCATTCATACATTGGCGCAGTGACTGCCAGCGCCGCCACTACAGGCACCGCAACACGTCTTCGCATCACATCACATACAGGCTGGCCGAAAGCACCCGCACCGCTGGCCCAGACGATCCTGCCGTTCCAATTCCTCATTCGCGGCGACCAACTCGAAACGAAAACCGGCTACCGATACGCGCAGGCAGTCGAACAACGCGACCGTGACCTCGAGGACTACCTCAGCACTCTGACACCCGGTCCGGGTGGCGGCTGGATCGCGGTGCTTCCCACCGAGTTTCAGAATGGCTGGAAAAACAAAACCGGTGCTCAACCGGTGGCTTACCGAATTGTCGGTGATGTCGTCACACTGCGCGGCATTGCCGACAGTGGCTTCACCACCAACATTTTCATACTGCCCGAAGGGTATCGACCGCCCGCTGACAAATCGTTGGCAACAGTCGCAGGTGGAGCCTTTGGCGTCATCACCATCGCCGTCGCCGGCCAGGTCTCCGCGTCCGGGACAAACGTCGCCGATGGGACAACCCTCGACTGCACATTCACGGTGACGGCATGATCGACCAGCCCATGTTCATGCACAACGTAGACTCCGACCAGGCAAGGAGGAACTCGTGGCAACTCTGTCCCGTACACAAGTAGCCCAATTCCTGTATGACGCAGGATTCCGCGGCGACGACCTGATCAAAATGGTTGCCATCGCCGGCCGTGAATCCGGCTACCAGACCGACGCTCACCGCACCGATCAGGACAAATCGAAAGTCAGCGGCGATCGCGGCCTCTTCCAAATCAACTATGTCAACGACAAGGGGCTGTTGAACGCCGGGATCATCACCAGCAAATCGGATCTCTTCGACCCCGCAGTCGCAGCCCGTGCAGCCAAATGGCTGTTCGACCAATCCGGGCTGGCCCCGTGGGCTGCCGGCCCAGGTGGATGGAAACAGGGCGGCGACCCGCTCTATGGCACGAAGTACGACGAAACGAAATCGGAACTGTCGGGTTGGACCCCCGGTGCAACAAGTAGCTCATTGGAGGCACCAACTGTGGCAACCGAAACAGTCGTACGCGACACCCAATACGACCCCACCTACACCGAACCGAAAACGGATCCGAAAGCCCAAAAAGGGTTGACGGACATGCTCGGCAGGTTCGGGATCGACTACCCCAACGCGCCTCGAGCCACCCCCCAGCTTCTTGCGTTCATGCGCGGCCTCGGACTTTCCTATGACACGATTCAAGATGCGGCCCGGGTACGCACCAGTCAGGTTGAAGGCCGATCAGCGGATGCCCGACAGGATCTTCAACGCGCAGACCAACGCCAGCGTGTTGCCATTACCTCTGATCTCCAACAGAGGAACGTGCTTTCGTCTGGCGCTGCGAACACACAGTACGCGCGCCAGGCGGAAGATGTTGTCGCCAAACAGGCCGACATCACTCGCAGTGAAGCGGACGCCATCGGAAACATCAACATCGAAAAGGCAGCAGGCCAGGACGCGCTGCGAACACGAGGAACCGAAGTGATCCTTTCCGAAGAGGAAAAGCAGGCGACGGACACTGCCACATCGAAGGAACGGGTCCGCGATTTCAACGCCCGCCGTACCGAAGCCGACTATCAGGATGCTCAAGCCAAAGCGGCCCGTGACGCATACCTCGAGCAGCAAAAGGGTTTGTACACCAACGTCGGCCTCGGCGTGAGACTCTAGGAAGGGATCATGGCTGAGACACTGGCAATACCACAATCGGACGGGGCGCTCCTCGCTGCCCAAGCCAAAGCCGGCCAAGCAGGTGTCGATGCCTACGAAGCAGCCAAGCAAGAACTGGCAGCCAACTCTGGACGCACCATTCAGGGTGCCATGACCTCGGCGACGGCCCGTGGAGCTCCCTCGGGTGCGTTGCCCGAAGTGATGTCAGGGGCGCAGGACATCTCGAACCAGCGGATGAACTCGTTGACCGGGGCGCAGGCCGCATATCAGGATGCGATGACCTCGAGGGAAGCACGCATGTCCGACTATCAGGGTGCGATCCAGGGTGCCCGAGGATTGATCAAGGATCAGGTGAACCAGACGATCGCTCCGATGACAGCGCAGGCCGGGTTTGCTCTGGACGAGTTGCGTCGATCGGGAACGAATCGGGTCGATGAGATCAACGCGAACTCGGCGTTGGAGAAGATGCGGTTCGAGGCTGAGGCAGCGGCACGTCAGCAGGCATGGGAAATCGAACAGATGCAGCGGGCAGCAGCAGCCCGTAGTAGCGGCGGTGGTGGCGGTGGTGGCGGTGGTGACGATCGGGAGACAATCACAACCGAAGGTCAACTCATGGGCGCACTGGCCGGCCCAACTGCCGACTGGTTGGAGAAGGCACATGGTGCCGCACAGAGCGCACGTACCACCGCCTACGAACAGGTACGAACCCAAGAAGATCAGTTTGTCAACCCGTCAAAGTACGAGGGCACCCATGGGTGGCAGGTTCTCCCACCCATGGGTGCCGCTATCGGACCGAAGCCGACGAAACCGACGTTCAATGGGAGCGCCGACCGGTACAGCGAAGCGATGCAACGGTATAACGCTGATCTCGCCAAATGGAATGAAGCCAAAGCCGCATTCGAGCAATCCTCTGGTGATCTTGGCATGGCACCTTCAACGTTTGGGAGGCGACCGACAGACAAACCGGCTTCCGTGTTGGCTTGGGAAGCAGCCCGAGACGCACGCATCCCCGACGTGTTGGCACCCCAATCACAACGATTCCGTCAGAACATTATGGGTGGCGAATACGCAGCAATTCTCGATCCGATCGCCAACTCTGACGCCTGGCAAAACCAAGGACAACTCGACTATCAGTTTGGGCTTGGCGAGATGCCATCACAGTACAGCGCCGACATTGTGCGAAACGCACAGATTCAGGCAGCCCTCGGATTGCAGGATCAGGGCTACGACTTCTCCGGTCCTCTCTTCCAAGCCGCGATCCGTGCTGACGAGAACGCACCCACTGCTCGAGACATTCTCGGCAACCGCTACGGGGAAGGCGATACAGAAGACCAGTTGGGACGGGTGCAAGACCAGATCGATCGTGAACTGGCCGCAGAGACACGAGCCCGAACGGACTACAACTTCGCTCAAACACTCAACGCCGATCGGAGAGCGATTGAAAGCGACAACGAGGATGAGGCTGCCGCCGCATTCCAGAATGCGACCGGCTACCTGCCATCCGACCTCGACTTCGGTAACACCCGAGAAGCCGCCGCCTTCATGACCCAATACGAGGGTGACATCATTGATGCCCGCGACGCTGTGCGCGAAGTCATGGTTGGAACAAACCCGAGCGAAGCCAAAGCCAAGAAAAAGCTGATCGAAGAATTCCTCATCGATCCGTATAGCGACGATCCACAGGAGGCTGCCGCCGCCCGCCGAATCTGGAAGATGCTCGGTCTCTCTCTCTGATGCCCTACCAAATTGGTTCCCTGACTAGCACGACTAGGCCGAGAACCTCTCAACCGCGCATCTCCACAATTGGTACCGGCTACCGCTCACCGAGAACATCCAACCCTGAACCGTTCACATTCAAGAGTTCAGTGGATCGTTCCCCTGAGGGACGTAAGGCACGAATCAAAGAACGCAAAGCCCGAACCGAGCAACGAAAGCAAACACGCGAACAGGACCGGGCAGCCGGCCGTGACCAGTTCCTCGAGGACAGAGGACTCTCCGACTGGAAACCGGGTGACACATCGATCACCAGCCAGATCAGAGGTGTCATCAAATCAGCCCCATATGGGGTACTCGACTTCGCTAAAGCAGTCGGCAACGTCCCGTATAGTGCGGCCAGAGCAGGCGTCGATCTTGCACGCAACATTCCAGGTGCGAACGATCTGATCGGTGGACAATCAAACCTCGACATGTCAGGCAACTGGATGCAAGACATCCAAGCAGGATTCCGTGAGTACGTCCCGCTCGCAGCAGACATGGCAACCTCTGTCAACCAGTCGTACCAGCGCAACATCTCGCCACTCACCAATCCGTTGCTCGAGGGCCGGCCACAGGATCTTGTCAATGCGCCTCGCGAGCTCTACCGCAACTGGCGTGAACAGTCCGACCAGGGCACCATCATCCAAGCATTCACCGAAGACGCCGGCAACGCTGCACTCGTAGCGGGTGGAATCTCGGGCGCACTCGGCAAAGTCGGCACAACCCGTGGAGTACTCGCCGGTGGCGATGCACGACTGCTCGGCCAAGGAGCTCGCTCAACTCGCCCGTTTGGTGGACCATTCCTCGATGAAGCAGCCGCAGCACCAGGAATCCGCCCCGGCAATCAGTACAGCCCACCACGTCGCATCAATACGAACCCGACCCAATTCCCATTGGCCGGCGAAACCGTCGATTTCATGCCCCGAGCCGCGACCCTCCCCGGACAAGTACCCGGCCCGAACGTCGTCGAAACAGTCAACCCAGTCTCATCGATAGTCGGGTCACGCACCGGTGGTACTGGTCTGGCCGGCTACCTCGACCGGCGTGTCACTGCTGGTGTCCCGAATGTGGCTGCACCACAATCCGCACTCAACGTGCAACGAGCTGGTCAAGCCATCGGCAAGTTCGGGTTGGGTGCCGACTGGTTGGATCCGTCCACACCAATCATGGATGTCGGTATGCGCGTCATCGGGAGCGGTGGCCGACGCTATGGGCCAGGCATCACGAACTGGTTGCAACAGACACGAGAAGCGGCCCTTGCCCGCAACCAACTCGAGACTGCAAGCACCATTGCTCAGAAGGCAGCAATCGATTCTCAGCAGTTCGTGGACAAACACCTCAAGTCGCTCGGCGACGAATTCAAGGATGTCGAAACACGCGACATTTACGGCGGAGTAATCCTCGATGTACGCGATCAACGCATCGGTGAGATCGCTGCGAAGTGGGATCAGATCCCCGATACAGACAAAGCCAACGTTCTTGCCGAATACAACTCGCGTCGTCCTGACGGATCCACACCGATCACACCACAGATGATCGACCTCTTCAACGACTACCAGTCCGGTGCATTGGATCCTCGAGCAACAGCCATTCTTGACGAGGGCTACAGGTTGCTGGATGAACAACTCACTGAACACACCAACACGTCGTTGGCACTGAACAATCTCGAACCAGACCAGTTGAAGAATGCGACCCGACGATTCACTATTGACCCTGACACTGGCGCACACATCCCCGACGACACCCCACTGCTCAAACTGTCACAGACCGAAATTGAACAGGCCCGCAAAGACGGGGCTATCAACATCCCGTACCTGCCACGAGTACTCGAAGCGCAGCGTGAAAGCCTGGCCGGCCGCCGCGAAACTGAAGTCGCCAAACGTGAACCCCTGGTCGAGGAACGCAACCGGCTCCAATCGGAACTCGGATTCGCCGAAGCATCCCGCCTCGAGACGCCGCCACCTGGCACTGATGTCCCCTATGCCGACACGCTCGCCGGCCGACAGAACCTTTCCATCGCAGAACAGATGCGACTCACCGTCCTCCAAGAACAGTTGGACGCCGCCATCGAATCCGAAGCCGTCATGGGAGTCGATCAGCTTCCTGACATCCAAGCTGAGATCCGTTCGATCTCCGAAGAAATGGGACGCATCACTGATCCCGAAGCAATGGCCGAGCTCGAGGCGCGCAGCGCGCAGCTTGTCCAGGATGAACTGGCCGCAGCGAACTCGCCAACATTGGATGAATACACCGCATCGATTTCTCAGGCGCTCGCCGATCAAAAGAACGCAGCAGATGCCGCCACCGAAGGGATTGCGTTGGGAGTCAACACGACTCCAGCAGGCATGTGGGAAGGCAGCCAGGGGCCGAACGGGACACTCCCGCGAGACCAGATCGAGTCGGGAATCGTCCCACCGATCGAAGGGACCATGCTCGCCGACTCGCCGGCCGTCGAAGCAGCTATCCAAGAGGGTCGGCTCATGGAGCAACTCGACCGGGTGAACAAGGACATCTGGGTCACTGATGCCCGCATCGAAAGCTACGACCGCAAGTCACAAAACCTCGAGCGTGACCTGGGTGCCACACAGCAGACACAGATCAAGCGGATCAACGGTCAAGGTGTCACCGGTTTGCAGCAGGCCGTCATGGACATTACGGACACACCTATCGGTGAGTGGCAGCCGAACCCGGCAGGTCCGGGTGGACGAATCTCCGGTTTGCTGGGTGAACTCGCAACGAGATACCAGATTTATGGGCGGGTCGTCAACAAGATCAAGGCGATCGAAACGGCGATGCGGAAGGAATGGGATTCGCTGAGGCCAGAGGATCTCAAATATCTCAAGCAAGAGAAAAACATTCACACCTTCGAGCAGTACCGCGATTTCCTTGGTGAGCAGCGTGGCGTCGGCAAGATCAACAGTGCCGTCATGGCATTCGATGATGTGATCAAAGCGATGGAGCGCCGAACCGGTAAGGGCTTGTCCGATGCTGATGTGGCCCGCTACCGAGAGTCGCTGGTCGCTGATGAACTCGCCCGATCCCTCGAGCCGTTCAAGAATGAACGGAACCTCCTTGCCGGCTTCTCATCGTTCGAGCAGTTGCAATCCACAATCGCACACCTGCCAGAAGAACTCCGTGCCATCGCCGAAGGCAACGATGTGACCCTCCGAATCGATGATGCACACCAAGTATTCATCGACAAGTGGGAACGGCAACTGGATCAGTTGATGGACACATCGATGACTGCAACACCGGCCCGTTACCGGACTCCACTCCTCGAGGCCCGCAAATTTGTGTCATCCATTCTGCGTGAAGCACGCCGCCAATACGAACTGGTGGATCCTGACACTGGCAAACGCAGTCGGGAAGGGATGGATACTGCAAGCGCACTCGAGCTTCTGACCCGTGACAGCCCGACATCGTTTGAGGCGTACGCGACCGGTGGCAAATGGGTCGATGACGAGTTCGGTGGTGGATGGGATAAGACGACGAGTGGGATCGAGCCACAATATTTGACTGGCGGGCAGGTGCTCTCATTCAGTGACACTGCACGATCTACACGCAAGAAGCCACGACTCAAAGCTGAGAAGGCACGAGGCGAATTCAAGCGTGGCACCGGAGAACGCGTCGCCACGTTGCGCGAGTACGCAAACCTTGAAGCCGCCCAAATGCAGAAAGTCATCACAGCCCAGGGCATCATCCAGATTGCCAACAACAAAGCCTGGTCGAAATCGTTGATGCAAGTGATCGGCGATCAGGTGCAGGGTTGGCGTGACCAGGGTGGTCGAGGCACGCTCACGTTCCAAGAGATGCGGCGAATGGCGGAAGAGGCCGGCTATTCCGTTGTTGAGGGTGTCGGTGGTACCGAATGGGGCAACCCGAGTGGTCTGGACACCACCCCACTCCCACAGGTGCGACGTGATGCACGAGGCGGCATTGACGAGTCAGGTGTCACCCGCACAACAGCCATTGATGGTCGGGGCCGCAATGTTGATATCGCCGAGCTCGGACTGGCAGAGAACATGACGATCGAGGACTACGGCGATGTTCGTGTGATTCCCACCAAGATCAACGACGAGATCCAGAGCTACAAGAACCCGGATACGAACAAGGCCGTCGTCATGCTTGACCAGTTGACCCAGTTGTGGAAGACCGCGACGCTCGCCTGGTCCGCTGCATGGATTACTTACAACGCAGTCGGCAACGCGCTGATGGCAACGTTCTCGGCCGGCATGAACCCGATCGACATTGTGATCAAGATGGATCGGATCCGTGAAGCGATGCGTTCACAGGATCTTGCTCGAGGTGGCACCGGGAAACGTCCACTCCGTACCGCATTCAAGAATGAGGGGATGAGTGGGTTGCTGCCGGCGCGGCTCGAAACGCATGGCCTGTCCTGGTCTGAACGGTCGGCGATTCTGGCGCTCGGCGATCAAGAGACACGGCTCGGTCGGGCGCTCGACAAGGTATCGAACAGTGACACGTCGAGGATTGGTCGGCTCACCGAGTTCTCGTATGCACTCAACGAGTTCACCGACAACATGTTCCGCTCGGCTGTCTACCTCAACGAGCTCGAGAAGAACGCCCCGGTCATTCCCCGCGAATATTTGACGGAGACCGGACAAATCCGCACCGACCTTGACGCTACCCAAATCGCCGATCTTGAAACCATCAATGTCACTGCTCGAGATGCACAGGATCGATCGGTCAGAGCTGCACTCAACACGATGGGCGACTTCACTCGTCTGACCCCCATTGAACGTCGCTACATCAAACGGGCTGTCCCGTTCTATCCATGGCTGCGACACCAGACTGCCATGACGTTCCGTATGCCGTTGAACAACCCGTTGCGATGGGCGTTCATGGCATCACTCGACAACATCATCGGCGACGACGACGACCCATCCGCAATGGAAGAACTGGGGATCGGGACCATCACGTTCCCGGACTGGGTGCCAGGTTTGGGTGGCCGTAGCGCAGACATTGCACCGGCGTCCCCGTTCCTGATGGGAGGGATCACGTCATTCGGAGGTTCGGAAGCATCAATCTTCTCTCCGCAGGGTGTCATCGGTGTGATGAATCCGGTCGCGAAAGCCGGTCTCGGATTGACACTTGGATACGACCAGCAGGGCAACATCCTGTCTCGACCGTTGGGTGAGAAACCGGTTTCCGATTTCGGTGCAATCCTCGCTGAATCACCGTTGGCGAAGATTGCGAACAGTGCTGCCAGCAACAATTGGAGTGGCGTCGGTTGGGGTCTCACCGAAACCGGCTACTCGTTGACTGGCGCTCTATCACCACAGGCGCGAGCGATGCGCGACACGGTGCTGCTATCACCGCTTCTCGGTGGTGACCAGCGGCCACGTTACGACGACGGTTCAGTTGTCCAGAACGCCGAGAATCGTGATCTCCCATTGATCTCACAAATCTTGCGGATCGCTCGAGCCCCAGGTGTACCAACCGACATCACTCGCCGAACCGAAATCGCCCAAGAGAAGGATGATGAAACCGGTGGGTCAGCGGTAGCCCGCTCACCAGAAACACAAGCCCGCATCGATGCCCGCAAGGCGGCACGCGAACAACGCAAAGCCGCACGCGGCGGATAACTAGACTGGAGACCATCGTGGCCTACCCACCGTCCATCCCAACCAACGCACGACTGAACACGACACCACAGGTTGACAACCATCCTGCCGATCACAACGCACTCTCGAACGCACTCACCGATATTGTCAACGAGCTCGGCTCCAATCCGTCTGCCGGTTTCGCAGACCTGACAGCCCGATTGAACGCAGCAGTAGAAGCAGGCTCACCAGTCGGAGTGCTCTACCCGTTCCTTGGACCAGCAGCACCATCAGGGTACGCACTGTGTGTCGCCGGTGCGACCGCCTCGAGGAGTGCGTATCCGAAACTGTTTGCGTTGTGGGGTGTGAGGTTTGGTGCCGGCAACGGTTCGACCACGTTCGGTTTGCCGGACATGTCGTCAGTACCTCGAACGGTGACGGCTGCGGCAACAACATCTATGTGGGGCCAAGCCGCAGGCAACAACAACGCGATCGTCGTGGATCACAGCCACCAGTATGTGGATTATGTCCGCAACAACGATGGCATACCTGCAACCGCTGGCACCCATGGTCTCGCCCCGTATTGGAACGGGAACCTCGAGCAAAAATTGCCAATTGACTCCACCTATGGTGCAAGTAACGCACAACCTGCTACCGACGCCAACATGCCCGCCCACATGACGGTGAACTGGATTGTTCGGCTTGCCTGATGACCGACTCCCGTCATCTCCATTTGCGTTTCCTGCAAGGCTCATTCCTTGCTGACGACGCCACATACGGGTCGGCCACCTATGGTGAACCGCTCTACACCTATGGTCCTGAACCAACCCAGACAGTGATCCCCGGTATCGACTACGACGTGCTTCCCTCTCCCGGCTGGCATCCGCAGGAACCGGGCTGGGTGTTTCGTATCGGTGACACCACACGATTTGCGTGTGTCATCATTGACAAGGACGCTCCCGACCAACCGATCGACGTATCTTCCATCTTCCAAGCCCACCTCATCCTCAACAAAGTCTCATTTGACAGCTCGCCCTACGCCGTCCAATACGATCTGTTACCCGACCCGGCTACCAACCAGTTGTACCGCGACTGGCTCCCCCAGGAACTCATCGTCCAAGGCCGATTCCGGGTATCCATTCGCATCCTGTTCCTCTCAGATCGTTACATCAGCATCGAGGCAAACGATGAGGTGGAACTCCAAGTCAACGCAGCCGACATCGATCTTCAAGACGATCTCGATCCGCGTGGGATCCCCAGCCCGGTGATCCAATGACATTCCCCATTCCACCCACCGGTATCGGTTCGGTGATTGCAACACGCACGTTGAGTATCCGTCGAGGCGATCGGCTGCCATCCATCGTCGTCCAAATCATCGACGAATTTGGTACACCCGTTGACATCACCGGATATCAGGCGTGGATTTCTTTCCGCCGACTCGAAACCTCCGATGGGGCCGGCCCGTGGGGACTCGGCATCCAAACAATTATCAGTGACGAGACTCAAGGCATCATCTCCTACGACTGGCAACTCGAGGACACACTGGGAGCTCTCCCAGGAACCTACGAATTCGTTGTCAGCATGGTCGATCCGATCACGAAGATCGTCGAGTTCACTGCACCAACAACCCGGGACACGTTCGTCGCGATCCGTTCATCGATTCTCCCAATCGGCTACTCCGACGTGTACCTCACTGACAAGAATGATGCATTCGCAGTCAATGTGGATGGTGCATACGCACTCGGAAATCCTGACGGTTACTAAGGTGGCATGATGGCAACGTTCCAGATCCCTCAACTTCCCGATGTGTCAGATGACGCCGGTGATCGTGTCATCGTTGTCCAGTCCGATGACGAGTTGGGTTTGGTGCCGGGCTATATCCGATCGGTAAACGGTCAAACTGGGCCTGAAATCACCATCCAGATGGGACTGGGGCCGGCAGGACCGCCTGGTGAGGATGGTCTCCAGGGGGTTATCGGTCCTGCTGGTACTGATGGTGTCGATGGTGCCGATGGTCTTGGTGTGCCGGCTGGTGGAACCACGTCACAAGTGCTGGCGAAGGCGACCGATGCTGACAATGACACAGCATGGGTTGATTCCGGTGTAGTTCCGGGGGCGTGGACCGCTGTGGTGTTCGAGAACGGCTGGAGTAACTATGGGAGTAGCTTTCAGAGCGTTGAATATCGCAAGCACGGTGACATGGTGCAAGTTCGTGGGGCGATGAAGGGTGGCGACCCACTCGTAAATGTGTTCACACTGCCCGTAGGGTTCCGCCCGCCCACGAAAGTTGTGTTCAATTTCTATGCGGGTCCGGCCCATTCAGGACTTTTCGTGATCGATACCAACGGATTGACCCAAGCGAGTGTTTCCGATGGCGGGAACCTTGCCCTCGTCACAACCGACTACTCGTTCAGTCTGACGGCATAACACCCTGATGCTCTACCCAAACGGGTACGGAACGCAGATGATCTCGTTGTCTCGGATGCGGGACTTGCACGAGCCGCTCGCCCATCCCGAGTTCGCTCGTCGCTTCTTCGCCTACATGGAACACAAAGGGTTCGGCGTCGGTGGCGGGTTCCGAGCCACCCAGCCGGTCAAGCCCGGCTTCGCCCCACCGGGCCAGTCGTTCCACGAGGCGCAGACCTTCGCGTCCGGTCTGTCGGCCTACTGCGCTGTCGATCTCGTCGTCGCCGTACCGGGCGGCAAGCATCGGGCACCGACATGGGACGAGTGCGCCGACGCCCCCGACTGGG
>Ga0307377_10006114_pt1 | contig 12693 bp, 19 predicted proteins | sample TR3MG_FD_202535 | JGI IMG/M metagenome (GOLD analysis project Ga0307377, IMG submission 202535) | Soil microbial communities from Risofladan, Vaasa, Finland - TR-3 | ecosystem: Environmental > Terrestrial > Soil > Coastal area > Acid sulfate soil | place: Finland: Risofladan, Vaasa | collected...
CATTAAGGAAATATGAAAGTTCCAAATCAGTAAATCCTTTGGCCACCGTACTCTTTATGATAGCGACTTCTTCCGGTGTATATATCTGTATTTGATCAGATATTTTCTTTTCTCTTTCTGCGATTGTTGTTTCCATAGTTTTAAGTTATTTTAATAATTCAATTTGGTGTTTCTTACAAATCCGTATCATCACAGAATCACAAACCCGGCACAAAGGACATTGAGCCTCGATTTCTTCTACTTTGCCCCGGAACATTAACGATTCAGGATCATCCCTGTCAAGATTAGATTCAGGCAATAATAATACCTTCGTAGCTTCTGCTATTCTTTTGCTCGTCTCCCAATCAATAGGATATCTGGTTGTTACTTTTATTTCAGATATGTAGCTCATTAATCTTCGTATTGGTCGATAAATTCATCAATATCTATTGTCGGGAAGGGAAGTAAGGAATCATCTTGAACTTGTTTTAATAATTCTCTTAAGCCCTCTTTTGTCTTTGGCAGTTTTTTCTTATCAGAGATTATCTCAGCGAATTTGACTTGAAAATAAAGAAACCCATAACCCTTACCACAATCAAAAGAATCTCGATCTGTGTCATAATGATAATTAGGGTTATCTGGGAAAGTATGAATTTGCCCTTTTTCAAAAGCTGTTATATATTTCTTCCCAATATACTTCTCATCACATATCTTTTTTAGATGGGATTCGATTTCTTCTTCGGTGACTGATATCAGATTACATCTATTAGTTTGATACCATATTTTATAAATATCATCTTTGCATTTAAAGTCCTGTCCATAAACTTTGTCATCTTCAAAATGATGAATTAAGAATGGATAGATTTCGTTATCATTTGCTTTAAACGCACTCCATTGTCCTGCTTTAAATTCAGGTTCAGGCTTTGTTTCATAATCTTTGCAAATTGTTTCAATAGCTTTAAAGAGATCATTCTTTAAATCATCCATGTTTTTAAATATCTGTTCCATAATTTTCAGTTTTAATAGTTTCTATTTTTTTCGGTTTCAATGCCTCAAAAAGAGGCTCGAACATCTTTATAATGTCCTCGTTAATGTCAAGCTCTGGATTCATTTTGTGGCTTTTTTAATAGCTGATTTAATTTGAGATGCATATTTACCTTCATTGCCCCCGCCACAACCGAATTGAATGTTATAGTCAATATATGTAAGGGCAAGTTTACAGGCTGCCAGAAGTTCCGGTGCAGCAGCAATTAGTTTTGCATTAGCTTTTATTTCTTCATCTGATCTTGATGTTTTATGAACTAATGCCACATGGATACCAATTTCAGGAGGTTCCATTATAATATAATCTCCTTTCTCTCTTTTTGTAAATCCCCAATTTTTCATAATCTACTTTTTTAATCCCGGTGCATCAATTAATATCATTGTATCAGAAACAATAAGACCTGTACAGTCATAATATACTTTTGATCCTGCCGGTATTTTTACTTTGAATACTTCAGCTCTTTCATCAGCAGAAAAATCAATTATTCTGTTTTTTGTTAGTGATGCATGAAAACCCTGTGCTATACATATTGTATTTGACAAATGATAATATTTATTCATTGCCTCCGTGTCATTAAAATTATATTCACGTCTCTTTTTAACAAAAGTAAAATCTGTTTTTTCCACTTTGTTTATTTCCCATGTTTTTGGAAAGCATAATGATCCGATTTTGCTATCTTCAACCCTAAGCATTTTATAGGCTATTAAATCCTTAGTAAGGACTTTGGCTTTTTTCTGTCTTGTAATTAAACACATAGTTTTAAGTTTTAAGTTTATTTAACCCCGGAGCATCATCCCTGATAGAAGGTGCTACATCGGAGATAGTTGGTTCATCCCATTCAATAATATTCTTACCTGTACAATGAAAATATTCAGCAAGGAAAGTTATCAGGTCAAATTTGATACTCTTTGCTTTGCCGTTTTCAAGGTTCTGAATCATCTGCTCACCACTTTGTACGGAACTGCAAAAGTCAGCATCCATCAAAGCACGTGCAACTTTTTTCTTTGTCAGCCGATCACTGCGACCGGACTCCTGGATTAGTCTTGTGAAATTGATCTTCATAGTTTATAGATTTTTGCCAGCTGTTTGTTTATAATAACTTTCAAATGTTATCTTTCCCCTGACATAAGCACTCATAGCAGAATTAACAGGACGAATATTTCTTCTGTTTCTTCCATATTTTCTTGCTCCTTTTCCTTTCCCTGATTTATCTTTTTTTGCTGCCATCTCTTTGCGATTTTAAGTGTTATTTACATCCATTCATTATCAGGAATAACAAGCGTTTTTACTCCACCTAAAAGGCAAGTATAAAAACCATATTCTTTTATCATTGCTGATGCTATTCTGTGAGCAATATTTTTAAGACTTGAAAGTTTTACAATCTGTTCGTAATCTGTCGGAATTTCTTTTTTTACTTTCATCTTTTTTCGGTTTTAAATTTAACTTCAGGTCAAATATATACTATATATATATAACAAACAAACATTTCTTTAATTATTTTCAATATTTGGGATGAATGTCATTCACCCCGGATGAATAGCAGATAAAAAACAAGAGCCGGAATTTAACCGGCTCCTGCCCTATTTGAAATTTAAGTTTGCAAACTCCCCATGATATTTTTTTGCTGCTTCATCATAAGCACGAGCTGCCTCATACTCAGAATTAAATAATCCTAAATAAATCTGTTTATTATAATTCTGTATATCTGCTCTTATATATCTTAATCCTTTTTTATTATAATAACTAACACCAAGATATTTTGATGTTGATTTTTTCCACGATCTCCTATTTGCCTGATTTTGTTGATGCGTACAGATTCTTAAATTAGATTTCTGATTATTTAATCCATTGTGATCTTTATGATCTATTTCTAATCCTTTAGGGACATTCATAATTTCCCGATGCATTAAAATTGCTTTTTGTGTATTATTGCCATAAATATATCTTATTGCATAATAAGTATATCTTTTTTTTAAAGCTTGCCACATCCATTGATTAAGATATTCAAAATCTTCATCATCAACTAATACAGATTGTCCTTGTGTTAATTTAATCTTTTTCATTATTTATAAATTTGAAAGTCCCTCAAGTTCTGCGAGAAACAAGAGGGACTCTCTGGTTATAACCTTATATTTTATAGCGTCCTCGCAGAAACACAATACAAAGATAATAATTATTTTGATATATGCAAATAAAAACCGGGATCATCTCGTGATCCCGGCAACCTAAACTACTAAAACTATGAAAATAAAAACCTCTCAGAACGAGAGTAAAAAACTTACTGCCATTTGAATATTGGCATACCTGCTTTAAACGATAACCCCTTTTGTAGTGGTATATACCCAATCCCTATGTAAAGTTGCTCAAACGTGCCTAAAAGGCTAATTTCGGTATATTCCATGTTTTTGGCAGGAACGCTCAATCCCATATATATATATTTCATATAATGAACAGAGTTATCCTGAGTATTATTAATGATAGTCTGCGGTTGTAATATCTTATAATCAAGTTCATATTTCAGTGGTTTATTCTGGCTAATAGTTGTAAATAGATTCAATTCAAGTTTGCCAGTATCAAGTTTATACCAATGATAACGAAATATTGAGAAGTGATTTTTAAGGATTGCTGCCGTATCGACATCTTTGAAAAATGTATCTGGCGGCATGAAAAATGTATCTTGAGGTTGCCATTTAATTTTTTCTACAGGCGGTAAGTTAGCCAATGAATCAGCTATATGATGCCAGTAAGGATCATGCAGGATAACCGTATTTGTCGTTATCTCAGGACACTTAAATCGTTTTTTATGATAGTTGCATCCTGAAACAAAACAGGCGATCATCACAAAGATAGCCAGACTGCCAAATAATAAGGCAGCGTTTTTCTTTAACCAGTTAATCAGAATTTGCATCTTTCACTTTTTTACGGAATAGTTTATAAAACAAGGAGCTCAATCCCAGTCCCAGCAAAAAAGCCAGGAAGGGTTCCCCGGCCACGCTCAGGCCAAAGGGCAATTTACTAAAGAGTTCGTCGAAATTGATCTGCGTTCCCTCTCCAAGTAGCAGGATCATCAGGGCGATGTCCAGCAGGATTACCGTTGAAACCTCCGGCCAGTTATCTTTTATCCAGAATTTAAAACTAAATCCGACGGTTTTCTTCGTTCTTTTGGCATAGCGGTTGATAAAATATATCAGTATGCCGATTGCATTAAGTAAAGTATTCATAATATTTCGTCAATTTTAGTAGATAAATAAATAGCAATTCCGATCGCGATTATATACCACCAATCACAAATGAATTGCCAGATAGCTTTCAGTACCTTTTTAATCTTATAAAGTCGATATGTATTTGAGAATTTCACGATTGCAAATATTTCAGTATTCCTTTTACATGAAGATCAGCAATACACTCTCTGCCTTCATCAGAAAGCATATATTTACATTCCGTTTCGTTATCGTAAAAAAGATTCTCAGTAAGCACGGCAGGGCAATTTGTATGAACAAGGATATAAAACTTTGCTTCTTTGTCCGGGTCCTTATCAGAATAATCGGAACGCATCTTAAAACCGGAAAGATATGTTTTTGCAGCTTCAAATAAATTATCGGCAATAATATCGCTTTTTGTCTTTCCCGGTGATGTATATATTTCCCATCCCTGACCACCGCCAGCGTTGCCATGAACACTTATAAGGAAAGAATTAGGAAATAATTTATATACCTCATTTGCCCTATCACAACGGATTTTTAATGATACATCAATAGCTTCAGGAACGAGAATCTTGTTTTTTATCTGTAATAAATTCAGTTTTTGCTGAATACGTTTTACAATATCACGATTAAACTCATATTCAAAAAGCTGTATCCCTCCCGGCCAAACAGGAGAAGCCTTGCTATAAGTATCGTATCCATGTCCTGGATCTAAAATAATCATTTCATTAACCTTTTATATTCCTGTTCAAGACGTTTTAGATATAATGTATCTTCAGTAATTGGAGTAAATTGCATTGATCTTGTCGGTGCATTAATTACCCGGTCATAATAAAGAGAATCATCATATATACTTTTAACTTTATCATCCCGGATTTTATAAGTTACCTTTTGCACCACAACCCCGGTTGCAATAATAATGACTAAGCATTTAGCATATTTTAAAAGTCTATTTTTCACGATTCAGCAGATCATCAAGTTTTCCATCTATTGATTTCATCCATTCCTTCATATTCTCATTCGTTCGATTTGATTCTTCGATATGCTGGTTAAGACTATCAATTATTTTTCTGTCCTGTTTGTCAACATATTCAATTAAGGTAGCCATTTCTTCTTTTTTTTCTTTTTTTATTTCTTTTTCAGCGATTACTTTTTGAGTCATGAGGCTTATTATTATTGTTATACAGAAGGAAATTACAAATGAATCGGTTATATCAAAGAATTTCTGGCAAGCCAAAAATACTAAAACCGCTATTGCTGATGCTAAGATTAACGTAAACCATATTGTAGAAAAAAACTTATGTGGCATGGTTTTTCTTTTTTATTATATAGAAACAAAATATCAGTCCGATAAGCATAACAATTACACATATCCAACTCCATAAGTTTTCCCATTGTTCCGGTGCTAATAAATAACTGCCGGAATAACAACTTACAACATAAACCAATACTGCTATGAAATATGGTATAAGACAATAAATAAATGGCCTCATAATCCTTAAGAGAATTAAACCATAAGACATAAGAATAACAATCCCGCATAAGGAAAGAGATAATCCAGATTGAGAAATGCCCCAAATGGTATTCCATGAATCCTGAGAGATACCAAGATAACCCTTGTCGTCTGAAAAATTATATAGACAAAGCAGGATTATAAATGATGTTACAATCGAGATTGCGCCAAAGGTTATCCAATATTTCTTTTTCGATTCCATAATGCAAGTTTCAAGGAGTATACTGCATATTTAATAGCATATCCCAAGTTTGTTTTCAATTTGCCCCTTTCCGGTGTCGGTGGTGGTGGTGGTTGCGGTGGTGGTGGTATTACTGGCATAATCTTGAATTTAAGTTAATACTATTTTTACTTACTGTCATTTGTCTATATTATGTCACTATAATCTATTTTCGTAAACCATAAGTCCTGCCATGCTCCGGTTAGCGGTACTTTGGTATGGAAAATAAGCATATCACTTTCCCTTGCATAAATTGTAGGCTCATTAAAACCATACAATCCATCTTTATAGGCAATGTTTTTTACCATAGTCCATGTAGTACCATTATCTTCTGAAAGCCATAAATCAAGATGAATCCTGTTTTTTGGTTGTGAACTTCCGTCATCTGTCGGCTCTTTACGATTTGCTATTGCTATTAATTTTCCATCAGTATAACTAATCCAGATAGTAGCATTCGATGTTGTAAGCGTCCCTGATTTTGTTGGCGGATTGCTCCATGTAAGACCATCATCAGTAGATGTGCTAATCCTTGCAAAACCTGATACTGTTCTCGAAATCCTCAATATATTCCCATTCGGTAACTGACAGCAACACGATTCGGCAAGACATCTTTCCGTACCTTCTAATCCTGTTGAAATTACAGTTGCACTTATATTCCAACTATCCCCCTCATCATCAGAATATAATACCCTGCCAACCATAACCCCTCCCATAGATGTATGAACTGGGGTTGTCATTACATCAAAAGGATAAAGAAGCCTTCCCGATGCAGTTCTGAATATCCTGTGTGATCCTATTGTATAGTAATCACCTGTTGCTTCGTAATCATCACTATTATGTATCATTGACCCTGCATCAAATGCTGCCCCATTGTCAGTTGATTCAAACTGCCATATCTCAGAACAATCACTAACTTGATCCACTACCGTCCAGCATATACATATAATATTACCATTATCTTTTTTATAAAGAGAAGGAATAGCTATTGAATCAACGGTTACGGGCACTCCGATAATTTCATAAGGTGTACCCCATGTAAGTCCATCATTCGTTGAAACACAAGCCCAAATAGTAGAAGGATTTCCGTCACCGACAGCAACACCAAAATGATGAAAAGCACATAAAAGATTTCCATTTGCCATCTCTATAACAGACGCACTTGCATTACGAATGTTATATGTCGTGGCATACTGTATTACGTTTGTAGGATTCTTTGTCTGAACTAAGGCATTATATTTTGGGCTTGTACTCATGTCAATTCTTCGTTATATACCCAGAATCCAGTTATCTTTGTCGGGTCGTCATCATCATCATTTACAGGGAATATCCTGTTTTTATAACCAGTCTTAAATAAAGCCATCAGGTTATCTATGAATAAACACTCTGAAGCATGGTAACGAGATTTTGTGGAAAGATTAGTCGAATCATAATAAGTAGATGATCTTGATATATCTTCCTGCCTTGTAGTATTTGAACGGTCAAATATTTCAAGTCTTGAATCTGCGTCTGCCGTTTCATTAAATCCTATCAAACATGGAGGATACCCATATTCCTTCATAACTCCATCGGTATATCCGTCATAGCTCGTACCAACGGCATAGCCAAGTCCTGCCATATATGCATCCACATCTATCACTCCCCCTGCATCTGTCCTCGGAATAAGAAAATCAGGATTAGCAGCTTTTGTCCACGTAGTAAATCCCTTATCAATAAAATGAGTATTTGCGTTTGCATTAAAACTATAACTTATTGCTGTAGCCCACGGAATATGCGATGTGCCGATAATATCAATTACAGATGTATTAGGAGCATTAAATCTCCATTTATTTGTACCATTAAAATCTATATAATCTATAAGAAATGCACCACTTGAATAAGTTGTTGATGATCTCTTTAAACAACCGACAGTCACATTATCGCGAGCAAGAGAATCTGCCATCCATTTACCATCATCTGAACCAGCGGAAGCTGTTAAGCCTGCGCCAACTGTAAGTGGTGTGCCTCCGTCAACAGTAATCTGGTAATGCCCCCCGACACTTTCATATCTAATTGTATGCCATCCATCTGATAAAGCTACATCAGCATTGATCGCATTAGTTATTAATGGCGTTAGATTATAAACTCTTATTTTAGGTTTGCCCAAACCTACATTAACATATAAATATTTACTATCAGTAATTTCATCAGAACTTGAAAAAATAATTTGATTAGTTAATGAAGCATCTACATAAACCCTCACTTCAATATAACCACTTGCAACTGCTCCGAAATCAGCCGTAGATAAATCAAGATAATGAGTTGCATCAATCTTGGCACACATACAAAGTATTTTAGCATCAAAGGAAGCAATCGTTTCAGATATTGTTATTCCTGTCCTTCCAGAATACAAAAGTTCAGGAGTTACATCTTCTGCTATGTTTGAATAATCACTATAATGTGACCCCCTTGAAAGCCTTGCGCGCCAATAATAATGAGTCCCGGGAGTTAATCCTGTTGCATTATAATTACCATCAGCAGAAGTTCCATGTTCTGTATAATTAACCGCATCTGTTGACATTTCAAAATGAACAAGATCACTTCCCGTACCAATTATAGTCGCTGTAATTGTTTGTGTAGTTGCCCCTGTTGTAGAAGCTTCCAATAGCGAACAGTAAGCAGCCCAGTTGAAAGCACCACCGCTAAAGACGGGTAAACTTCTTCTTACAGATAATCCCGGCATTACATTCCTGTTAAATAAATTATAAAAATACCAGATGTCACTGTTATAGCGGTAAAAGAACCGGTATATTCAACATCTGTATAAAAATTCTTTGCCACAGTAGTTACCCATGTCAAAGCATTAGTAGGTATCTGTCTGGCTGTTAATACGGAAAGCACTCCATAATCACCTCCCTGGTCACCATAGATACATTTTACCATCCAGAAATTTGCTATAACCGCTCCATCGGTAGAATCAATCTGCATCCACTGTTGTCCTGTAGTGCGATTATCATGTCCTGTTATTCTTCTTCCTGCTCTACTCATTTTATGTAAAATTAGCGTTATTACTCACATAATATATTTCATTGTTATCATTAAAAAGTATTTCTACTTGTACATAATCGAAACCCGGCCAACTAAGCGCATTAACCCATATATTACCTACTGCTGGCGAATAAGTATTACCTACTTCATCTATGATGTCAATATCATCATGCAATGGAATACGTACTACTGCTCTGTAAAGTTCTCGTCCCATCGTTACAAGTATTTTAAACTTGAACTTATTGACTAATTTCTCCGCTATAAAGATACCATTTTTTTCCTCACCAATATCTATCTGTTCACTTTGAGGCGGTGCAAGTTGCGAGGGTAGCCATAGAGTCTGTGAAAAACCATCCTGATAGAGAATATCTCCGAGATCTTTTGTATTGTCGAAAGTCAATTTTATATGTGTCTCAGAATATTCACGCATGACAAGCACTTCTGATGTTGAGAAATTTGCAGCAGCTGCAACTGTAAATCTTACATAATGATAGCCGTCTCTTGTTGTTGTAAGTGTTATATCATTAAGTCCTGCTGTTGTTGCATTAGTATCAACTTCAACTGAAGCTCCAATATTATATAATCTTACTGTCGGTGTTGTTCCTGAATTAAGTGTTAAAAAGAAAATAACTTTTATATTCTCTCCTTTTTTTAAATAAAATCCGGCTACCGGATAAGATCTTGCAAAACCTGACACTGCGTCAATAGCAGAAGTTATCTCTACTCCTATAGATGTAAATGTATCATAAGACATATTTACCCATGAACTTATCAGATTAGGATAAATATCGGTTATAGCAAATATCTCTGAATAATAAACATAATTGTTTACAGTTGTCATTTTTAGATAATAATTGCCATAGGGAAGAAATTTCCTTGAGGCAGCAGTATATGATCCTCCAGAAATACCCCCTTTATATTGAAAATAACTATTTGTCAAATCATTATATAATGCAGGTGCAGTTGTTTTGTGAATAAAAAAAGTAAGAACATAATTTGATAATTCTGTTGTCAGATGACGAAATCTTATTCTTGCATTTGCATCAGTAGCAGTAATATTCATAACATAAGTGAAAATAGTCGGAGCTCCGGGATATGAAATACCAGTTCCTATTCTGACTACATTACTTATTATTGCACCAGTTGAATCTACAATATATGCCTGTGGTGCTACTCCTGTTATTAAATCCAGATTAGTATATAATAAATATGTCTCTCTATCCACTACCGAGAAAACATCACTAAAAGCATAGTCAACATCAATAGCAGTTGTCTTTGTAGCATTGAAGGAATAGCCATTAGGTGAATTAAAAACATCATAACCAGCATTTGTAACAGCAGCCCATCCTGTATTTATATGCCATATACTATTCATAAACCAATACAACAAAAGTTCTGTTTCTGTTCCATCTATGTCAACAAGTCTCATTGAACATAACTCTCCCGGATCATCATCTTCGACATTCCACTGCATAGCAGGAAGTCGCCAGCGGGGACAATGAACGGGTAACTTATTTCGTGTCCTGCGATAATCTTGTTTATCGAGAGAGTCATAAACGGGTAATGTAGTATGAATAGTTTTCATGCGTAAGGATTAAATCCAACATTAATATTATAAACACCTGTCTCCATGATATATTCTGCTTCCTCGATCCAGCCCGTTCCATTGAGCAGAGTAAAGGGCTTCTTCCAATCCAGATCCCCGGTCATGTGAAATCTGACATTATCTTGTTTGAGAAACTCTTTGACATGAATAAATGTATGAGCTCCATCATTTACAAAACCATCTTCTGCCTCAGCAAAATAATCCCAATAATTAGCAAATAGATAAGCCCATCCCAGTCTGGCATTCATATAAAAATTAGCAGGAGTTAATGTACTCGCATCAATATCTACCAGATAATTTGCACCCATAGCGATACAACGAAGAAGTATCCACCCGGAAGAAGAAGCATCATCGGGAGAATCAATGAGATATTCAAGATCACTACCGAAATATGCCAGTGATATATCTTTAGTGTTTTTACTTGTCAGCGTTGCAGAATATTCTACAGGATATGGCAACCAGTCTTCATTATATTGGTTTAACTCTTTATAATTGATCTGTGAGAAAACATCTCCTTTTTCATAACGATAAAGTCTCGCATCAACTTCAGGTTTATCTCCGGCATAAGTAGCAGAAGTTATATCAGCTTGAGAAATATAATCCCTGAACCAATATTCATGTTCTATACGAAAATAACCATCTTCATCAATATACCACCATGCACGGATTTTAATTTTCAGAAAATCCATAATATCTTTCAGAGATAATTCATAGATATCTTCATTTGCTGTGGTAAATACATCATTACAGGCAAGCCATAAATGATTCCAGTTAGCAGCCCCTTCAATGACATAATCATTTGTCGGATTAGCTGTGAAATATGTTGATATATCAGGAATATTCACTGCATGACCTGTGGGAAGCGTATCATTCCAGAGATATGAAGAAACAATAGTAAGCCCGAGATTCATAAAATTAGCATTATTAATAACCTGTGCCAAAAGACTTTCAACTAATCCTCCTGAAGATACCGCGGAAGGATAAAATATCTCATAATCAAAACTCCCTGAAGATCCTGAAATATTATCAAATTGCGCTAATTCTATAAAAGCAATACCTACACCTCCGATAGCAGCATTTTGAGTTAAAGTATATTTTCCGTTTGCATTGATTGTTACCTGGTTGCTTTTTGGTGTATCTGCCGAATTAACTATCTGCATTTTTGGCGCATCTCCGGCAATAACCTCAAAACCTGATATTAAAATAATCACTTTATCTGTATTTCCGGTAGCTGCCACAAGTTGATTTTTAGCTTTCGCCCATCCTAAATCATTATTAGTATAAGAAACACTATGAGCTATATCTGAAAATATATTAAAATCTGTATTGACAAATAAATTAGTATTTAATAATGGCCGGTAAAAACTATTTCTTATATTAAAAATATAATGCCCTCCTCTATCCTGCCATTTCTTATCATATTGTTTCAATATCTCTCTATATATATCCCTTGGCTCAGGAGTGACTTCATAGACATCTGTCTCATCTTCCAATTTTCCATCTGTAACAGGACCAATGAACTGGAACTTAGGTACTATAGAATTATTAATATCTATTCTATACCAGTAATCGGTAGCAAATGTTGCATCATTGAAAAAATCCGCAGCGATAATATCATAGACAGCCGTATTTCTTACCCTTCCTATTTTGAATTTATCAACAAAAGGACGCATAAATATCTCCCCGGATTGTCTCCGATATGTAATCTTTGGAGTATTTGTCGGGAAAAACTCCGTATAAGCTACTCCTGCATTAAATGATATGTAATAACGATCCCTCATGATGCTTTATGTATTATCCTTCTATATCCATTAGGATAAACCAAGTTTGTATCTCCGTTACTGTCTATGTAAGTTGTTATGTTCTGCCGCATCAGCTCATACATCATTCTTGTATAAGGATCTTGCCGTGCCGAAGATTTCAACTGTTCATTAACTACAGGCCATACAAGATGAAAGTTACGGTTACGCAATTCTTCGGCAATAGCCATCTTATCATCTTCATTAATAGCCTCGATCAGTCCCCTGTATTTTGAAACAGCGAGTTTATTGATCATAAACTCTCCGCCCTCGGCTTCTATTAACTCCCCTCCCCGTGAATGTG
>Ga0307377_10006117_pt1 | contig 12688 bp, 19 predicted proteins | sample TR3MG_FD_202535 | JGI IMG/M metagenome (GOLD analysis project Ga0307377, IMG submission 202535) | Soil microbial communities from Risofladan, Vaasa, Finland - TR-3 | ecosystem: Environmental > Terrestrial > Soil > Coastal area > Acid sulfate soil | place: Finland: Risofladan, Vaasa | collected...
GCTTACTTCCATCAATGGGACAAATACAAAATAGACTTAATCCTGTATTATTACTCTTGGACCAAAGAAGAATACATAAAGGCATCTGAAGGTGAAAGATTTTAGATCACTCTTAGAGCAACAATTCGCAGAGAAGTTCTACAAACACATCGAAGCGTATGAAGATGACAAGATTCCTTACACATTAGATTTAAACAGAAAGTATTATTTGCCAGACTTTCGAGTAAGCATAAATAAATACATAGAAACAAAAGGTCTCTTTACAGAGTCAGAAAGAGATAAAATGGCAGCGGTGGTAAGTCAGAACACAGAAATAACAATAGTAATGGTATTCCAAAACAAAAATACAGTAATACCAGAACTAAATCTGACATACAGTGAATGGTGTGATCAGCACAACATCACTAACTTCGGTTTTCAAGAAGAGTTGGAAATCAAAATGTGGTTACTTAAAAACAAAAGGAGAAACACAAAATGGCAACAGAATCAATGAAGGTTTATCTTAAAGGTCTCGAACACTCAGTAGAACACGCAGTAGAACAAGTTTATCTACACGCAAAAGCAGAAGTTGAGGAATTATACAAAACAGAAGCAAATGTGGCTACTCAAGTAGTAAATACGACGGTAACAAATACACAGGCAAATGTCTAACACTAACAACTTTACCTTCTTCGAACAATGTCACGGACACAATCCAGATGACAGAATCGTAGGTAAGATTGATGGTAAGATTTACTCTTGGGGTCTGATGAAAACACTATACTATGGTTCTGACAATGAATTAGACCAAACTGACCTCAAAGTAAAGAATTTCTTACAAAAAGACGATAAACTATAAATACATAATACACGGAGAAACAAAACACTATGCCAAGTAAATCACCGAAACAAAAGAAATTTATGGCAGCAGCGGCTCATAACCCAGAGTTTGCTAAAAAAGCAGGAATACCACAAAAGGTAGCAAAAGAGTTTAATCAAGCAGACAAACGCAAGAAAAAGGAGAAATAAATGGATACCGATAAAGAAACAGAAGAAAAAGGTAGCGTCGAATACTATTGTGCAGAGAACAAACGACTTAAGGATAAATTATACTACGCTATGTCGATGGTCAATAGTCTTAAGAATAAGTTATCTATAGCAATGAACTTTATAGATGATGAACACGAGATTGTTCCTTACAGTAGAATCAAAAAAGAGAATAATCACTAACCACAGGAGAAATAAATGGAAAAACACATTAAATCAATAAGCAACGGACACAATCACGACATCTGTCCTAAATGCTACGAATCAATTCCTAACATTACGGGATCTTATGAACTTGATGCAGTTATCTCGCAATCAAAGAACAAAGACATGCTTGGACGACTAAGTATGTATGTCAGTTCTGATCTTTATGATTCAAGGAAGATGGATAAATAATGACAATAACACAAGAAGATTTAGATAGATTAAAATCAGAAGATAAATCTTGGAAAGTTCTTGCTGAAATACCAACGGATCAACTATTAGATCTATTGGTAAATAAGTCTCTTGTAGAGAAAATCCTTACCGAAAATGAAGATTTTACCTACACCGAAATAGAAGAAATAAGAAAGGTATAAGACACTATGAAAAGTAATCTATTTCAACCTGGAGTTGGCACCTATGCTGAATGGCTACGCACACTTACTCCTAAAGAAAAAGAACAACATCTTAAATTAAGAGCAGAACGCAAGAAGAAACGCAATCTCGAAAAAGAGTTGAAGGAAATCTTCATGGCAAATGCTGATCAATGGATTGCTGAATTTAACAATGCTACTGTATCAATCTTAAAGAAAGCACAGGATGGTGATGTTGCGGCTTACAATGCAGTTGGAGATAGAGTATTCGGAAAACCAAAATCACCAGTAGATGTAACATCAAATGGCAATACAATAGATTCAACTTCGACTATGGTAGCAACGGCAGATAGTTTAATTGAGAAGTTAAAATCAAGAGAGAAAAAATAAGACAGCACAATAATCTTGCGGGTCCTACTCCAGTGGGTCTTTGTCGAATAGATTGGAGAATTTTAATGATGAGGAACACTATGCTGAATGGCAATACCTTTCGAAACAATCAATCAAATAGTATTAAGTAAGATGGAAAACCAAGATCTTCCGTATAGAGAAGAAAGAAAACTCTTGGTGTCCATCATCTCTTCCTACGATTGGTCCTATAGTGATTGGATAAGAGAATACGCAAAACATTATAATCTTTCGATTAAAGAAGTATTACAAATCAACTCAAGACACAGAAGATACTATGCCTAATCAGACCTATTTACACAAAATAACAGACATTACTACTTTGCTTAAAGAGTGGGACATAATAGATAACAATGGAACAGATCTATCGGCGATAAGAGCATTGTGTTTAACTGATAGGTATTATCTTCTGGTTAAAGTATTCGGCAGAACAGATTTACTTCATCCTTGGCTGTATGCTCGTTGTCGAGAAGTAGAATCATCAACGGACGGTCATCTTGACTTATGGTCCCGTGAGCACTACAAGGCGGTAGATCTTAATGAACCGGTAATTACTCCTTATGGATGGAAAAGTCACGGCGATTTAATGCCCGGAGATTATGTTTATTCTCCGACCGGCAACCCAGTAAAAGTTTTAGCAAAAACCGAAGTATTCTTAGATTCAGACTGTTATCAAATTGAGTTTGATGATCATTATAAAATAGTTGTATCTGGAGATCATCTATGGAAAATAAATAGCAATCATTATTTACAAGGTAGAGATGAGAACTATAAATCTCATCCAAAAGAAATAGTTGTATCTACTAAAGAGTTATTTAATCATAATCATCGTATTGGTAATAGAATTGCTATTCCAGTATGTAATCCAGTTATAAACATACCACATTCTTATTCTATTCATCCTTATGTTTTGGGAGCCTGGTTGGGAGATGGTTCTTCAGACGGTGGTGGATTTACTGGAGAAGATAGACAGATTATAGACGAAATACAGAATTGTGGAGAATCTGTAACATCTTATAACAGAAAACATCAGCATAGAATACAGAAATTAGATGCTCGACTAAAAGAAAAGAATTTGAAAAAGAATAAACACATTCCTAAAGATTATCTATTTGGTAGTGTAGAAGATAGAAGATCATTATTACAGGGTCTAATGGATACAGATGGATCAGTGAATACTCGAGGAACGGCGTATTTTGTAAATACAAATAAGTTATTAGCAGATGGTGTATTTGATTTATGTCAATCATTGGGTATTAAATCATACATTAGTGAGAGAAGATCATCATTAAATGGTAAGGATTGTGGTCCAGTATGGACAGTAACATTTCAAGCCTATAAAGAGGATAAACCATTTAGATTACAACGAAAACTTGATAGATGTAAATCAGGAAATAAGAAAAAAGGTTCAAATAGATACATTAAATCGATTAGAAAAGTAGATTCTATTCCTACTTCTTGTATTCAAGTAGAAGGAGAAATGTATCTTGTAGGGAAAAACCTAATACCTACTCATAATTCGACGATCATCACATACGCTGGTGCAATACAAGAGATCTTAAAGAATCCAGAGATAACAATAGGTATCTTCTCACACACTGGTGCTATTGCAGGTGAATTCTTACAACAAATCAAGAAAGAACTTGATAACAATAAGATACTACATACAGTGTTTCCTGACATACTATACAATGAAGATGAATCACCGCCGCCAGGCTCCTGGAACATGGATAAACTTATAGTTAAAAGAAAGACAAATCCAAAAGAAGGAACACTTGAGGCACACGGATTAGTAGATGGTATGCCAACAGGTAAGCACTTTGAGTTATTGATTTATGATGATGTGGTAACAGCAGCATCAGTCTCAACACCAGAACAGATAAAGAAAACAACAGCAGCATGGTCACTGTCTGATAACTTGGGTGCTCGTTCAGAAACAGGAACAACCAGAAAGTGGCACATCGGAACCAGATACTCATTCGCAGACACTTATCAAACAATGATTGAACGTGAAGTAGTAATACCAAGAATTTATCCAGCAACAGAAGATGGAACAGTAGAAGGCAAACCGGTTTTACTTACACAAGAACAATGGGATAAAAAAGTAAAGACACAAAATCCATCAGACATTGCTTGTCAGATGCTACAAGATCCATTACAAGGTTCATACAAGATGTTCGACATTCAAGACCTTGAGACTTATGAGATAAGACCACACTCACTTAACATCTACATAATGTGTGACCCAGCAAGATCAATGGGATTAGGATCAGACAACACAGCCGTCGCGGTTATAGGTGTAGATTCAACAGGCAATAAATACTTCTTAGACGGTATCAATCATAGATGTGACTTACAAGATCGTTGGAAATGGGTTCATCTTATGTATTACAAATGGTTAAGACAACCTGGTGTTCAACAAGTTAAAGTAGGTTATGAGAAGTTTGGTGCCTTGTCTGACCTTGATTACTTTAAGGAACAGATGAAACTGTCAGGCAAGCACTTTCCTATTACTGAATTATCCTGGACCGCAGGTGGTAGAGGTGAATCAAGTAAGACTGCTCGTGTTCAGAGACTTGGTCCTGATCTTAGACAACATAAGTTCTTCATACCATACAAGACAAATGGTAATAAACTTACTAAACTACAACAATCAATGATGGATCAAGGATTAGACTATCGTGTGGCAAAACCCATCAGAAAGAGAGATTCAGACAATAACATCTATGATTTAACCGAAGATTTAGTGAATCAGATCAACTATTTCCCGGTAGGTAAGAAGGACTTGATTGACGCAACATCTCGTATTTATGACATGGAAGTGTCACCACCCATCTACAATGAATACGATCCTGACCTATTAGAACCAGAATACCCGTAAAAATAAGTGATTTGTATAAATAAGACTACAATGGCAAACAAAATAAACCCAAAACTTGGACACAATGTAACTACCAGAACACTAAACTGGGGCCAGATGGTTCGAGAATCGTGGGGAACCGAATGGGATGAACGAGAAGTAATCTACCGCTGGTCAAACGGCGATGAAATGGTTGAAAATAACAACACAAAGTATGGTGTCTATGGTATAAGTATCTATGACGGCATCATAATCAGCCCAATACCAGAAGCATCAGAAATGTATCTATGCTTGCTCACTGAAGATGGCAATAGAATCAGTCTTGATGGTAGCATAGACTAAAACAAAGGATCAATAAATGGCAGATAAACAGATTTCGCAGTTACCAATAGCAACAAGTGTATTAGATACAGACATTGTAATTGTCAATAAGTTAGTGGGTGGTGTTCTTACTACAGAACAATCACCAATCAAACTATTATTTAATGCAGCTGGTGGAGATTTAATCGATGTAAATGCTTCTGGCAACTTGGTTGTCTCTGGAACATCAGATCTACAAGGGTCGGTTACATTAGGAAGCAATCTTACTATTACTGGCAATACTACAATAGGTAATACTCTAACTATTACTGGCAATACTACAATAGGTAATACTCTAACTATTACTGGCAATACTACAATAGGTAATACTCTAACTGTTCAGGAATTTACAGCAACTGGCAATGCTACAATAGGTAATACTCTAACTGTTCAGGAATTTACAGCAACTGGTAATACTACAATAGGTAATACTCTAACTATTACTGGCAATACTACAATAGGTAATACTCTAACTGTTCAGGAATTTACAGCAACTGGCAATGCTACATTAACTGGATTAACATCGTCCGGAAACATTACTGTTCAATCGGGCTCTTACTTCATTGGTGACGGAACACAGATTACCGGAATTACTGTTTCTGCTACATCAAATGGGATAAACAGCGCAACCACTGTTGTGAATGTAGCGGCTGCTTCGGCACCAACAGTGGGGCAAGTGCTAACGGCAACGAGTGGTACAACTGCAGACTGGCAATCTCCCTTAACAACAACATACTTCAACCCGGTAACTTGGAACGGTTCAACTGACCGCGTGCTAGGCATAAGTCAGCACACCTCGGACTCATTCACCTCCGCAACCTCCATGCCGCTGAACATAGCTTGTGGTGATGGGCAGATTTATGAGATTAATCTGGCAGGTAATTTCACGCCAGCAGCAGCGTCAGCGATAGATTGTACTCTTAATCCAAACAATACGACTTATACTTCCGCATTCACATCTGGATTTATTTATGCAATACTTGGAAGTCCACCAACGTCTGTGTTAAGTGTTGCAAGCTCCATGGTTCTGGATTCCTCAAGCGGTTCTGTTTATTCTTTATTGGCAACTGTTTTCACCTCAACTGCCACGAAGCAGGCATCTATAAGATCAAGAAGCGCATTTACAGGTTCAGATTACATTATGGATACTGAAACACACTGGGATGACACCACAACAGTCTGGTCATCGCTCGGCACAATCATCATGCCGAATGCGTGGACAGGGACAATAACCGTTAAAAGGATAGCATAAGGAAAAATAAAATGACATTATGGTTTAACACAGCAGATAACTCAATACACGACGACATGAATGGAGAAGCATTATCACTCCCATCTTGGCCAAAAGGTATGAGTCCGATTACTCAAGCAGAAGCAAACGCAATCTTAAATCCTCCTCTCAATGAGACTCAGATAGCAGAAAACATTAGATTACAAGCACATACATTATTGACTACAACAGATTCAACCTTCTTAAGAATACAAGAGTCAATCGTTCTCGGACTTACAACAAATACAGACCCAGTTGTTGTATCTTGGATCAACTATCGTAAAGCATTGCGAGTAATAGTATCTTCCGCTACAGCAACATCAGTATTACCAGTGAAGCCAACTTCGTATCCAGCAGGAACGTAAGATGGCGTTCAACCCTTGGCAATTTGGATCACCATCTCCAAGACCAATGGTTATGAGAGCAAGGATCTTCTTCAATGATGAGACTCAACAATGGGTTGTTCAAGAACAAATAATGGGAGCAACAATCATTATGTCAGATCCAGATAAAGACAAAGCGATAAATAAACTTAAAGAATGGAAAAATGGTAATAAGTATCAGAACCTTGATCCAGATTATTAAAAGGTAAATAATTATAATGACAATAGAACTTGCTGTTAAATCAATGGAAGGCAATGACATCATACTCGCAAAAGAGGTTGGTGACACACTACACAATAAGTATCCAGGATTTATGTGGATAATAGAGATTATAGATCACAATGTGAAGATTAGTCTCAATGAAGCAGTTCAGAATGGCTGGTGTTATTTCATAAACAGAAAAGACATACCAGATGGTTCTCCAGAAAAGTTCAAACGAGTCATTATGAGAGCAGGAGGAGAAATGCTCGAACGATTAAAGATTGATCGTAAAGCAAAACAAGAAGGTCAGAAGTTCGGATTCTTCGAAGGATCAGAATCAAAACTAAATCCTACAGCAGAAGGATTAAAACTATTACCAGGATCAAACTTTATCGTGAATCCAGACACAAAAGGACTATAAATGGCACAACGCATCCCACACAATTCGCTTTCTTATGTAAAGCCACCAGCAGCAGATAATACAGCACTTGGTTCCGCAAGAGAGAATCATACAACTGACATGGAAACAATCGACGATCTTGAATACAGCGGAATGTCTATAGATGAACAAGAGTCACAAGAGCAGAATAACTATTGGTTAAACAAAGCCAGAGATGCTTATTCAAACTCAACCGACTATGTTGATGCTTACTATCGCAAACGCTGGGAAGATTCGTTAAATGCTTTTAACAACGAACATCCTTCTGATTCGAAATACAACTCAGCATCGTTCGAGAAAAGATCAAAACTATTTCGTCCTAAGACAAGATCAATCATCCGTAAGTTAGAAGCGGCGGCCGCAGTTGCTTATTTCTCAAACTCAGATGTTATCTCAATACAATCAGAAAATCCATCAAGTATAGTTGAGAATGCCGCAGCAGATCTTATGAAGACGGCTATTCAGTATCACTTAAACAAATCAATTCCTTGGTATCAGACAGTTACTGGTGGATTACAAGACGCGGTTACTACTGGTGCTGCCTGCGCTCACATCTATTGGAATACAAAAACAAAGAATGTTACTCACACAGCAGAAGTAGATGATTTCGAACCAGTGTCAAACCCAGTATTACACAACGGCGTCGAACCACTACAAGCGCCAAGCATCTCAGATCGTCCTACTTTCGTCGGTAAGAAGACAGTTAAAACAACCGAAAAGGTTCTGATTAAAGATGAACCAATGGTAGATCTTATTCCTATTGAGAACATTCGTATTGATCCAGCAGCAAGTTGGACAGACCCAGTAAATAGTTCTCCTTATCTTATTCACCGTATTCCTATGTATGTAGGTGATGTTAAATCAATGATGGCATCTGGTGAATGGTTAAAACTATCTGAAGCAACAATCCGTTCAGCAATACAATCAAAAGTAGATACAACTTACGATACTCGTAACCGTCGTCACGGTAATCCGTATGAAACAAACGGTAAAGCAATCAGTGACTATGAAATAGTGTGGGTTCAGAGACACATTCACAGAGAAGATGATGTAGATTATGACTTTTATACTTTAGAAGACATCGCATTACTTACAGAACCAGTTCCTCTTGATCAGAATGTATTCCACGGAAAGCGTCCTTATGTTATAGGATCAGCAATCATCGAAACACACAAGGTATTTGCTTCTTCTCTTCCTGAAATTACAAGAGGATTACAAGACGAAGCAAACGAAATAGCAAATCAGAGATTAGACAACGTGAAGTTCGCAATGAATGGTCGTTGGACAGTTGTTCGCAACAAGAATGTTGATTTACAATCACTTATTCGAAACGTTCCTGGCGGTATTACACAAGCAGATAGTCTTGAAGATGTTCGTCGTGAAAATACACCAGATGTTACGCAATCATCTTATGTAGAACAAGATCGTATCAATGTAGATTTCGATGAACTTGCTGGTAACTTTGGTGCTGGAACAGTGCAGAACAACAAACAACTTGCTCAGACCGCATCAGGTATGGCTATGCTTAATCAATCAGCAAATGTCTTGGTAGAATACACATTACGAACATTTACCGAAACATTCCTTGAGCCTATTCTTAATCAGTTGGTATTGCTTGAGAAACACTATGAAACAAATGAATCACTGTTAAAGAATCTTGGTGATCGTTCTAAAGAATACAAGCGTCTTGTTCAGGAGATGCAGATGCAACAGAAAGTAGCAGGAGGAATGCCGCCTGCACAACCAGGTATGCCTCAACCACAACCAGGTCAACCACAAGGTATGAATCAAGGTATGCCAGGACAAGCACTTCAGCAACCGGTTATTACTCCAGAAGAACTTTTACAAAAAGAACTATCCGCAAGAGTAAATGTCGGTATGGGAGCAACCTCACCAGAACAAAAGATAAATAAACTTATTACTGGTATGATGGCTTATACAAACATTGCTAAATCAGGTGTTCCAAACTTGAATCTTACTGAAGTTGGCAAAGAAATCTTCGGCGCATTAGGTTACGCAGATGGTTCGAGATTCGTTACTCTTGGTGATAATTCAGAAGTTCAACAACTTAACATGCAGATTATGCAGTTGAAGAAGATGCTTATGGACAAACAAGCACCACAGAATGCTAAAGTTCAGATTGCTCATCAGAATAATCAGACTAAGTTGGCAATAGCACAGATGAAAGAAGGCAATGCCAATAACCGTAAGTTGGTAGATCATTATCACGCTTTAGTAAAAGGAGGAGTTGGAGCAGTAGCAGAATCAGCCGCTGTGAAGACAAATGCTAATGGAGCCCCGGTTCCTCAACCACCACAGCAACCGCAACAAGGATAATAATTATAAAGGAGTAGTAAATAATGGACGAATACATTGAAGAAGACATAATTCTGGCAGATGACATTAGAAAGTTCTTCAAAACACGCATTGGGCAGTATTTATTGACAAGGATTGAGGAAGAAATAGCAGAATCTACAGAAATTCTTACCTCAATAAACATAAATACACCCACAGCAACACAAGAGTTTCAAACTGCTCAAAATAGATTAAATGTAGCAAAATCTGTCGAACAGTGGTTAGGACAAGCAATAGTAGCAGGAAACAATGCTGAATCGATTTATTTCGGCGAAAATCAGTAAAAACAGTAGAAAAATACAATTTTAACTAAATAAAAGGAGAAGTAAATAATGTCAGACGAATTAGATTTAGATACAGCAGCATCAGAAGATACAAACGAATCACCAGTATTAAACAGAAACAATCCTCGCGATGAGTTTCTTAAAGGATTAGCAGATCGTCACGCAGACGAGAATGAATCAGAACTAATCTACGATGACGAAGATACTGAAGATGAATCTACTGGAGGAAACGAAGTAGATCAGGAAGATGTAGAAGATGTTAAACCAGTTCAGAAACACAAGATTAAAGTCAATGGTAAAGAACTTGATTTAACTTACGAAGAATTAGTTGAGCGAGCACAAAAAGTTGAAGCAGCAGACGAGTATTTACGCACTGCCAAACAGATTGCCGAACAACAAGAGTTTAACCAGCCATCCGATGAGGACGTTGGGGATAAGGTAGAAGATGTAGATGACCTTGCGCTTGTCCGAGCGTTACAAATGGGCACAGAAGAAGAGGCTATTGCGGCTCTTAAACAGATCAAGAAGTCACAAACTCCTCAGGTAACAAAAGAGGAGATACTTCGAGAAGTTGAGGAACGAGCAAAGGTAACTTCAGCAGCACAAAAGTTTGCGAATGACTTTCCAGACATTTTTAATGATCATAAGTTAAGAAAACTTGCTTTCGAAGAAGACACAAGACTTATGAACAGCGGAGATCGTCGTCCATACGAAGAAAGATACACCGACATCGGTAATTCAATCAGAGGATGGGTAAAATCAATAGCAACTACAGCAACAACAAGCGATAAAGTTCAACGCAAGATAAATGCACCGACTGTTCCTAAAGCATCAGGAAGAACAAAATCAGTAGATGCAGAATCAGGCGAAGAATCAAGAGAATCAGTTCTGGCTAAAATGAGATCAGCCAGAGGGCAACAAACATAATCTAACTTATAAAAGGAGAAACACATTATGGCAGGACAAGTATGGGGCGTAAACACCCTTGGTGGATACATGTATTCACGTCAATTATCAGACATTTTCCGTATGACAGTTCAACCTCTTACGAAATTTCGTCAATTCGCGGACGTTCGTGATAGTTCGCAACAAGGCAAAAAGAAAGGTGACATCTTCACTTGGGACGTATTCAGTGACGTAGTTACAGCAGGCGGTGTGTTAGCAGAAACATCAACAATGCCACAATCTAACTATACCATCACTCAGGGAACTTTGACAGTTACTGAACTTGGTAACTCGATTCCTTACACAGAAAAACTTGACAACTTGTCAAAGTTCCCAGTGCAAGAATTGATCCAGAAAGTATTAAAGAACGATGCTGCTAAGGCATTCGATCGCACAGCATGGGCACAGTTCAACGCTACTCCACTTCGTGCAATTCCTACTGGTGGAACAGATACAGCCGCAGTAACAATCTACACAAACGGAACTGTAACTGGAACAAACAGTGTTGCATTCAACAACAACCACGCTAAGTCAATCGTAGATGCAATGAAAGAACGTAACATTCCAGCGTATGTTGGTGATGATTACTACGCTATTGCTCGTCCATCAACACTTCGCACATTCAAGAACAACCTTGAAACCATTCATCAATACACCGATACTGGCTTTAAGTTGATCATGGCTGGTGAAATTGGTCGTTACGAAAATACTCGTTATGTTGAGCAAACAAACATCGTTGCTGGTAAGTCAACAGACGGCGTTAGCGGAACACCATGGACAACAGGCAAATCAGACTGGATCTTCTTCTTCGGTAACGACACAGTTGCTGAAGGTGTTACACTTCCAGAAGAAATGCGTGGTGCTATCCCTTCAGACTTCGGTCGTTCAAAAGGTGTGGCATGGTATTACATCGGCGGATTTGGTTTGGTTCATACAAACGCATTGAACGCTCGTGTAGTTGCATGGGACAGTGCTGCTTAATCAAATAGATAACCCGCCGATTAAGTTCGGTGGGTATTTATACAGATAAAAGCATACATCATTAAAATACACAAGGAGAAACACAAATGAGCAATCAAGTAACAGCAGCAATCGCATCTTTAAACGCAGATGAACACGGTAAGTCAAAATCTTACTTGAACAAGAAAGGTATCAAGCCAATGGAAGGCGGATTAAACGCTCTACCACCAGGTCAAGACATCTTCAATCAAGAAGTAGCTGATTTATCACCTGAAAGCACAATGGTATTCAAGGAAATCGTGAATTCCAAAGGGTATGCTACAGGAATTGCCAAGTAAGCATAAAATAAGAAATGGGGGCAGAAATGTCCCCCATCTTATCTATAAAGGAGTAATAAACCATGGCTAAGTTCATGCAGGAAAAGAATCAAATCTTAAACAAACCTCGTCCCCCAGAAAAAACAAAGTGGGCCGACTTAAATTCAGCATTACACCCAGCATCTGATTATACGGCAGACATGCCTCCAGGTGATGACATTATGAATCAAGATCACGTTGAGGAATTTACACCTATTTCGTTAGGTGGAGAACACTCAGTAACTGATCACGTATCCTCAGGATT
>Ga0307377_10006118_pt1 | contig 12688 bp, 14 predicted proteins | sample TR3MG_FD_202535 | JGI IMG/M metagenome (GOLD analysis project Ga0307377, IMG submission 202535) | Soil microbial communities from Risofladan, Vaasa, Finland - TR-3 | ecosystem: Environmental > Terrestrial > Soil > Coastal area > Acid sulfate soil | place: Finland: Risofladan, Vaasa | collected...
TCGCGTAGGCGCCTTCGTCATTCACGGTGCCGAGAACGGTACGGGACCCATCCTGGAGGTCTCGCCACTCCCGGTAGATCTGAAGCGGTACCCGGTCAGGACCGATCAGAAGGAAGATCCCTTTGTTGGTCTCCTCCCTCTCTGTGTGTCGAAAGAGGGGCTCAAATTCGGTGTCCTCCGAAACACGGGCTCCCCACCGTCGACACCATGCGGTGAGCCATTCGAGTGAGGATTTCTCGAAGCCCTGGTTGAAAAGGCGTTGAGCCAGGAGCTCAGCCACTTCTTTGGTGGGTACACGCGGCATCTCTACCACTTGTACCCGCCGAAAGAAGGATCACCGACCGTTCGTGAAAATCAGATTCGATTCCAAGGAAGTCGATTCCGATTGATTTCGGCACGCAGGTGGTGCCGTTCGGAAGATGTCTTGATGTAGATGCTGGGGGTGAGATCTTCCCACGGGATTTCTTCGTAGTTCGAAGCATTCCGTATGAAGAGTGCTTCCAGGTCCGTCCCATGGCGTCGTAATTCGGCCCGCAGATGATCTCCGAACCCCGTAGCTGACATCCCAATACTGGGCTCGAGGTCTGACGTGCAAAGGTTAACGATGGCTTCGGGGGTCGAGTCGATAGGGTCGCGCTCGGGGGGGCAGAACTCGACCTGGTCCCAATCGGTCTCTTCGTTGATTTGGGCCCAGACGTTGTAGGCTCGGAGGTTGCGCGCCTCAAGCTCGCGGCCAGGCCAGAATTGCTCCGCAAGTTTCTCGAGCTCCTCTATGCGACGTTCTTCACGCCGATAGGCTTGTCGTGAAAATTCACGCACCTCACCCTCAACGGTACTCCCCTGCATGGATCTGATCCATCAGGGTGACGAGGGCCTCTTCGGCTCCTTTGAGCTCCTGGTGATCATTTCCCCGGGGCTTGGCTGCTTTCAAGTGCTTCTGTATTTCCACGAGATCCTTCTGGATAAGCACCAGGAGGGCATCGCGTTCCATGTCACGCAACGGCTTGAAAGGTGTGTTCTCGGGGACACTGACAGCCGGGTTGTTGTTCCGGTGTTTGGCTTCCAAAATGTTCCCCAGGTATCGCTCCACGAATCCAATCTCGATCTCAATCAGACGTTTGGAGTCGTTCGAGATGTGGCCCATCTTGAAGACCTGTTGCTGTTGAGCGATGCGGGAATGTAGCCACGAGACGAGACCTTCACGTTCGGTGGTCAGCTCTTTCGTTTTGCCGTCCAGTTCTTTTCGCAGACAGTCTTGGCTTTCTTCTGCCCACCGGAGCTCCTGGGCAACCCTGCTGTTTTCCTCACGCAAGTAGCACAGCTCGCACAATGGGCCCGCGGTTTTGCTGTAAAGCGGAAGCTCCGTGGTGAGCTCCCCTTCGCATTTTTCACAGGTTGGGGTTTCGTCTCTCATCGCAGACCGTATTCTTTCGCCCAGTTTCGGATGGCCGTGTCCGTGACCCCGTAGTGCTCACCGAGGGCGACGTAGGTCATCGTTTCCATCTGCTTACGCAGTTTCATCTTACCGGGCTTCGGCTTCGTAGCCCCTTGAAATCGCGCCTTTTTCTGCGCCGCGATTCGTTGAATGCAACTCCGACACCGACGTTTTCCTTCAGAGTCGATGATCAGGTTCTTTCCGGAAAAAGGATGACCGTTACGGCACATCTTTTTGCGAGAGTTCGTGCCGACAGGACCCCCGCTCAACCGCGTGTGCTCGGCCGGAGTCACAGGACGCATGTGTTCCGGGTTCACACAACTAGGTTCACCGCATGCGTGGTAGAGCAGACACTTGGGAGGGATCTCGCCCTCATATTTCCGGTACGCGTAGCGAGATGCCGCGGTCTCAGGACCGTCCTCGGTGCGGAAGCGTCCGTAGCCGTTGGGGGTCTTGGCGCCGTGCCAGATCCAGCAATCGTCAACGACTTCGAGCTTCTCCCAGAATCGGTCCTCACGTTCTTCCTGGGAGAGTGCCTTCATCACCATAGTCTTCTCCACCAGGGATTTTTAACGATGGGAGCTTTCAAGGTCTCCTCGGGGTCCGGTTCGGGGTTCGGGTAACTTGGAGTCACGTCGATCGTGTTTCGGGCATGCCACGCCACCTGGATGGCAGCGGTGTGCAGCGCAGGGGGCAAGTCTTTGAGGTTGTAGACGGCATCCACTCGCCCAACCACGGCGCCATTGAGCACGAATACGATCGCGTTTTTGAGGGTGACCTCAGCACTCCCGGGAACAGTGACCTTGGAGCTCTCGACGACAGTGATGCTCATGATGTTCGACAGCCCAGCATCCCGAGTTCTGGGACGTTCCGAAACACGCCGTCATAAGGGAACACCGGTTCGCTGGTTGTCCATCCGTCAGTCATGTCATCCCTTATACCCAAATTGGAAAAGCCTCCGAGGAATCTACCCTCGGAGGCTTATTATACTGGTGTGATAGTGGAGCCGTGCGGAATCGAACCGCAGTCTTGCGCTCATTGGTAGAGACTTCTACGTGTGTAGCCGTTGATTTCTTGCCTTGCGGCTCTTGATCCCTCTTGCGCCCATCGGCAGGCTCTCCAGGGTTCCAGCCTCTTGATTGTCGGGAGCGGCCCGAGACCCGTCCGCTCCGTATCCCCGTGTGTTTAGCAACCGTCCCCCTACTCAGGGCTCCTTGGGTTAGGTTGGCGCTAGGACTAAGCCTAGGCTACGGCCGCGAGGCCGTAATCGTTGCTGTTGGCAACTGTGGTTTCTCTGTCCGTTTTTAAGCCGGCGGTTAGAGCCCCGGCACACGCGATCATCTGCCTCCGTAGCCCAATCGAATACCAGTGCGGCCCCCGATGGATTGGATATCTTAAGGATGTTCCGCGAGGCCGTCAAGCCCGACTCACTGCACCATGCCCGAGGCCGTAATTTTGCCGCCGAGGGCTCGCTCGATGATCTCCTCAGCCGCGGCGGCCACTTCCGCCTGATCCACATCTAGCCCGATCAGGAAGAACGGGGGCGGATCTGGCTCGCCGTTGTCCCGCATGATCTTGCAGACGACATACTCCCGGTCATCCTCTTCGTCGGTCGGAAACTCGGGGAGCTCTTCCTGGAAGAGGCACGCGATCTTGCCGGGCTCGAGCCCTGCGAGGACGACAGCGAGTTTCTCGGTCGTGTCGATAGGCCCGTCGTTTTCCAGGTCTTCGATGCTTTCGATGATGTTTTCGTCGTCCATGCTGTCCCTTATACCCACGGAGGGTAGGATGCCCCATGGCACCCGGAACTCCAAAGCGAACCCTCACCATGAACGGTATCTCTCAAAACGTGGAGATCCTCCGCACCGAAGCAGGCCCAGGAACCGGTGACATGCGCCAAATCGCGCGGGATGGCAACGGGAACCTGATGGCCTTCCAGAGCTACTTCGGCATCAACAGCCTCCCCACCGATACTCCCACGGGGGATCAGTGGGGCACCCTCTCGTAACTCGTCAAACCCTGGAATAAACGGTCCTGCACGTCGATTCTCCCGGCGTAAGAGGGCTACTACACGGGTTTCGTGTAAAACCTGTGACCCCTCCGTGTCTCTGACCACAAGGTCGAAACGGCCATTCAGGGAACTTCACGAAAGGACAACTACTCATGCGCCGCAAGACTCTTCTGCGGACGGTACTCACGTCTGCGCTCACCTTCTCCCTTCCCATCCTTGTTCTGACCCCGATGGTCGGTTGTGGCACCGGAGTCGCAAAACACGACAAGCTCACTGCGACCTACGTCGCTTGTGACCAAGCGTGGGCTGATCTCGAAGCCCAGTATCAGCGACGCGCCGACTTGCTTCCGCAAGCCGTCAAGATCGTGAAGGCACGGGCCGGCTCCGAGAAGGAGATCCTGACTGGCATCGTCGAAGCCCGTGCGAAGGCCACCTCGATCACCATCGACGCCAAGGCCCTCGAAAATCCGGAGACGATGGCCAAGTACCAGGCCAACCAGACCCAAGTCGCGCAGTCCTTCGGTCGTCTCATGGAGATCCACGAGAAGTACCCGGAGCTCAAGTCCGACGAAGGCTTCCAAAATCTCATGACGCAGCTCGAGGGCACCGAAAACCGGATCCTGATCGCGCGCAAGAAGTACAACCAGGCTGTTGCGGACTACAACTACGAAGTTCTCAACTCCGGAGGCAAGGTCTTCAACGCGATCACCGGTGAAATGTTCGCCGCTCGTGTTTCCTTCAAGGCCCAAGCGGGTGCTGACGCCGCACCGGACCTGGATCTCTAAGCCATGCGTGGCTTACCTCGCCCCGTGTGGCCAGCGTTTCTGGTCGCTTTGTGTGCTCTCCTGTTCACCACCAGCGCTTTCGCGGGGTTCCAGGTTCCCGCAAGACCAAGCGGTCCCGTTTATGACGGAGCCAATGTCCTGAGCAGTGCTGAAGAACGTCAACTCGAAGAAAAACTCAACAGCTTCCGAGATGACAAAGGACGACCAGTCGTCGTTGCGATCATTCCTTCGTTGGGGGGCGGCGACATCCGCGAGGTCGGGTATGAAATCGGGCAAAAGTGGGGCATCGGCACGAAAGGGAAGAACGACGGCGTTCTTCTCCTGCTCGTGGTCGACAAGGCCAAGAAGGCGGGTCCCGGGGCCACCAAATGTGGTTGTGCTTCCATCGAGGTCGGTGAGTATCTGGAAGGGGACCTGACGGACAGCGCGGTCGTCGCCATCCTCAAGAAGGAAGTGCTCAAACCCGTGGTCGCGGGCAAATTCTACGAGGCCGCGAACGGGGGCACCAACGGTGTGATGGCCGTGCTCGGCGGCGACGCCGAAGCGGCCAAAATGTACAAGAACTCCGGGGACGGTGGGAACGAGCTTCCTGACTTTCCCTGGTACGTGTGGTTCGCCATCGCCCTCCTCGCCATCTGGATCGTTTACCTGATAGCCAAGCACAGTGATGGCAGCGGAGGCGGCGGCGGCGGCGGTTACCGTAGCAGCAGCCGCAGTAGCTGGGGATCTAGCGGTGGTAGCAGCGGTGGATCGTCCTACGGCGGCGGTTCCTTTGGAGGTGGTGGTGGCTCGGTCTAATCACTCCTTCCCCGTACTCCTGTGGGTGGCCCTTTCGGGGGGTACCTTTTTCGGAGTCACCGCATGCGACAATGGGAGCCAAGCGGAGGCCGAACTCAAGAAGGAGTTGGACCGGCTCGATCAAAAGCGTCTCGATGACTTCTACGAGACGGAGTGGGTCAAGTGTGTGAACGACCTTGGAATGGACCGTTGCCGGATCATCCAGGAAACTGGCTTTCGAGAGTGTCACAACCATCGCAGCCTGGACCCGAATCTCAAGGAGAACGAGTGCGTCGAAGTTCGGTTCAAAGACAGGCTCAACACGCTTCCCAAAAAGGACGAACCGGTACCCCAATCACTCCCTGCCGAGGCACCGGAAAATGTCCGCGAACAATTCTGAGGAGCACTTGTACTACGGGGTCCTCTTTCACGAGGACCGTCTCAAGAATGTCCCCGAAGGCACCCTTCGGAAAATGCTTGAGATAGAGATCGAACGCGACGGCCTTGATATGACCGCTACCGTGTTCGTCATCGCTTCTTCACAAGCCGAAGCCCAGAAGCGCATCTCGGAGCATTTCGGATGGGAGGTCCCCGTCACTTTGGTGTCCTCCGGGTTCGCCACCATCATGTCGGGAGCCGAGGTGGCCGCCGCTATCGGGGTCCGCGGCACGCTCAACTGGCAAGAACTCGATAAGTGTCCCGAGTGTCACAGCAATCATCTCCGCCACGATGCGAGTGTGGGTGAGAGCGACTGCGTTTCCTGTGGGTGGGGAGAAGAATGGGCGACATCGTGAAACCAGGCCGTGTTCCTCACTCACCGGCCCTGGCCCGTGTGCTCCGAAAAGCTCGGGATGTTCGAGGGCTCAGTCGAAAAGAACTCGGCGCACTCGTCGACATTCCCTATTCGTTCGTGAAAATCGCCGAAGAACTCCCGAAGGGGACCCTCGACGAGAAACGACTACGAGCAGTGATGGCCGAACTTGGCATCCAGGAGATCCCCACGGGCGACGAGGGTGAGCCTTCAATCGAGCTTCGATGGAACGGCCAAACCTTGAAGACGGAGGTTCCCTTGGACATGTCTCGAGCTCTGACCGCGCAGCGCAAAACGCTCGGGAAAACCCAACGCGAGACCGCCTTCCTGGCACAAATGCACCCGTCGGCGCTGTCCTCCCTGGAACGCTCGGAACTCCCGGTGGAGAAGCTCGACACAGACGCCCTGTGTTGCCTCCTGACGGCTCTTCAGGTTGGAGACAGCTCACCCCTCGGTATCAAGGCAAAGGCCCTGGGGCTCCGCTGGGTGGCCAAGAAGCGTCTGAAAATCAACTGGGACGAGCAGCCCCTCGGAAAACTCCCCGACATCGAGATCGCTCGGAATCTGGAGGTTGCTGTGGCCGTAGTGTGGCGCGCACGGAGGGACCGCGACATCCCCGCGGTCCCTCGTTCCAAATGGAAAAAGGCCACCGGCACTTCGACGGGACTCGATCCTCACGACGCCGGGCTTCTCGAACCGGTCCCTCGTCTCGCCAACGGTCATGTGGATTGGGACAACGTGCCTTTCGGTGTCGTGCCCGATGCCGTCATCGCTCGATGGATTGGCTGTTGCAATCACACCGTTGGCTCCCATCGACGCAAACGCAAAATCAAGAAGTGCCGGTTCCGCGGACGAATCGACTGGGAAGCACAGCCCCTCGGAAAAATCCCTGACACCGTGATCGCCAAAGGGCTCGAGGTGTCAGTGACGGCGGTGGCGAGCGCACGCCGGACCCGAGACATTCCGGCCGCGCCTGCTACGAGCCGATCGATTGGGCCCTTTCGTAATTGACCCTAGAAAATCGCGCCCGGTATGAGGCTCATCCCTGTGCCGCTTTGGCTCGGATCTTCGCCTGGGTGTTTGGCCCGATGACCATCGACATCTGACGCTGTTCCATCTGCGGCTCCGCAAGCGCGACGCAGACATCTTCGAGCTCCTGGCAGATACGTGCAAGCACCGCTCGACCGGTTTCGGGATGCACGATCTCTCGCCCCCGGAATCGGACGAGCAGACGCACCTTGTGACCTGCTTCGACGAACTCCCGTGCGTGCTTGATTTTGAAAGCGATGTCGTGAGCTCCGATCTTCGGAGTCATCTTGATCTCTTTCGTCTCTTGCACGAACCGGGTCTTCTTACTTTCCCGCTCCTGTTTGGACGTGTCGTACTTGTATCTCCCGTAGTCCAGGATTTTGCATACGGGCGGCCGTTCGCTGGGGTTGATTTCGACTAAATCGAGACCCAACCCCTCAGCTCGAGCCAGCGCGTTATGGGTCTCCATCACCCCAACTTGACTCCCGTCCGGATCGATCACCCGAACTTCATGAGCGCGGATTCTTCGGTTGATACGAGGCTCTCTTGTCCCCGCTCTAGGTTTCGACTTCTTTCTGGCCAGCTTCTTTCTCCTTGCGACTGCTGTGTTTCACGCTACCGCATTCGATCCAAATGGCATCGAAAATGAAGCAGCATCCAGATTTATACTCGCACCGTACTTTTCACGAATTCAGAACTTCAGCCCACGGGGTGGCGTCTTCGTCTCATCGTCGAATTCGAGCGGATCACCATTCTCATCGTATTTCCGAGGGCTGATCCCTGATCCCTGGCAGTCGGGACACTCCGATCTGGCGACGAACAGCACGATCCAACCACGCCCCTTACAGGTCACACAACGCCGCTGCGGCTTGGTGTCATCCTCGTTGCCCATCGAACCACCGCTTCGCGATACGAGAAGGCATCGAAAGCTCCTGGTCCAGGCGCCTTCGACGTTCTTCCGACAGCTTCTCCAGGTATCCATTGCGACGCAGGATCTTGAACGCGAGGTTCTCCGTCGAAAACTCACCGCCTTTGTCGAGCCCGCACTGACGCATTTTCTTCACCCGATCCATCGTGCGATCCAAGCAGTCGTGGTCGCAGTCGTAGTTCTTGAGCGAATGGTCGATGCGCTTCATCATTCCCCGAGCTTTTCGAGCAACGGCACGCAAGTCGATATTGGGCGCTTCCCGATTTGGCTTGCGAACCCATCGGTTGTTCTTCACCGAGTAGACACCGGTGGCCTCGTGGGGCTCATGGACATCCTGGGCGTAGAGCTCGACCTCGAAAGGGCCGATGTAGACGTCGTGTTGGTCGTTCCACTCGTTCTTCTTGGCCGTCGTCAGCTCGCGAACGAGGTCTTCATTTTCATCGATCTCCTTGAAATCGAGAAGGACGTGGAGATCGACATCGCTGAACCGAGACCAGTTATAGTTCGCGAGCGACCCTGTGAGCCACACGTCACGGATCTTCGCCTTGATGCCCAAGTGCTCATAGAATCGTTTGGCGATCTCCATGAGCTTTTCGTGGACCTCGGGACGCATACGATCTCCATCCCAGACCACGGAGTTGAGATCGTGGTGGACACGAAAGCTGTCCAGTGGGAGGAGGTCGCTCATGGCTAGGAACTGAACCCACCTTCTTGGGCTGTCCACTGCACGGAGACGTTCCCGATTTCGGTGCTCCCGCTGGCGTTCGCGATCTCCAGGTTAATATCGTCGCCCGCGGGGACGAGGTTGAAACTGATGATGCTGGTCCATCCGGGTGTCTGCTCATTGCTCGCGATGTGGGCGGTCATCGCGGTGACGCTTCCGGCGTTGCGGTAGAATGTCTGAACGAAGTGGGCGCTCGCCATGTCGGAGGCCACTGTGGAGTCTTGTGCGGATACCAGCACATCAAGTTTCACGTTCCGACCATTCGTGCTTAGGGTTTTGAGGGTCACCACGACATTGCTTGTGCCACCCCCCACGGTCTCCTGCGATCCGAAACTGCGGTGTTCGACTTCGGTGCCAACGAAACCGGTCGAAGTTCGAAGCCGGACTGGACCCGACAGTCCCTCTGTGAGCAGCGAAATGGAGCTTCCGGTGTCTGCGTCGTGCGTTCCAGTTTGAAGGGTGATGGTCCCAGGGTTCCCTTGTCGAGCACTTCCCGAGATGAGGTTTATGTTGCCGCCATTTCCCGTGCTGTTTTCATCCGTGAGACTCCCCGCGGTGGCCGTGATCCCTCCCCCGTCCCCACTCGCCGAGGCGACGTCATTGTTCCCCGCGGTGAGGGCGATCTCTCCACCGATGCCGTTGGCGTTCGTCGCGGCACCGGTGTCCACGAGGAAAGCTCCCCCCATGCTTCCCCCGTCGGCCCCCGTGAACTGGAAATCCCCTCCCACCGTTGCCGAGGCACCTATTCCGCTGGTCCCCGTCGTGAATGTGAAACCACCAGCCGCACCGCCGGCATTGAGGCCCACGCCGGCCCCGCCATCCCCGGCCGTGAAAATGAAACTGCTAGCAGCACCACCGACTCCGCCACCATCGGCAGCACCACCATCCGCTCCAACCCATGCGAAGTTACCCGCCGCACCGCCGGCACCACTGGTTGCACCTCCGGTCCCACCGGTTCCAGTGGCCCATTGATACCCACCACCCGCACCTCCATCGAAAGTAGTACCACCAACGCCGCCAGATCCAGCAGATCCTTGGATGATGCCTGCGTCGCCACCCGCGTTACCAGATCCCGCAGAACCGCTCCCGCTGATTACAGAGAGGTCTGCACCGTCGTTGCCGGCCCCTGTGCCATCACCCCCGGAGACCAGAACGGTTCCCGGAGTGATTCCATTTGCACCTGAGATGAGGATCCCACCGCTTGTGACGGTGGCCAACGTCAAATTGGCGCCCGTCACCGTGAAGTTCGACGCCATAGCAGCATCGAGGCTGATTGCCTCTGATCCACTTACATCAAAATCCCCATTCGTCGTATCCGTGACGATCGTGTTGCCACCGATGTAGGCGGTCTGAAGGTTAGTGACGCTTCCGGAAGGGAGACTCCCGATGAGGATGTGCTTCTTGACGTTGCCCGCAGCACTGTCCTCGATGACCAGAAAGTCCCCGGAAACCGGAACGGCTTTGACCGCGATGGCACTGATCTCAGACGCGACGTTGTCGTGGATCGCGGTACTGTCGGCTCCGTCATTCACGGTCGGGCTTGGGTAGGACCCACCGAGGTCCCCACCGGCCGATCCCGAAGGAGGACGGCTGGCGCTCGAGTCATCAAGCGTGGCATCTGTGATAGCCGTGTTCAGTTGCGCCAGTGTCCCGGAACCGATGTTTACGATACTCGTCGAATGAGGATTCGCCGTGTCGCTCAGGTGGGATGCAACCGCCGTTGCGGTAACGGTTCCCTGCTTGATCAGTTTTCCCGTGACGCCATCAAATGCTGTTATGCGATCATCGATCACAGAGGATGGGCCAACAACGTCTCCACCACTGGTCGGAAGACTTCCGACCGTAATGTGCTTTTTGACGTTGGCCGCAGCACTGTCCTCGATGAGAATGAGGTCGGCGGAGACAGGCGTTGCTTTGACGGCAACGGCAGCGATCTCACCTGAAATGTTGTCGTGAATCGCCGTGCTATCGGCGCCATCGTTTACGGTCGGGCTCGGGTAAGTCCCGCCAAGATCGCCACCAGCGGATCCCGAAGGTGGCCGACTCGCACTCGAATCATCGAGCGTGGCATCCGTGATTGCGGTGTTTAGTTGGGCCAAGGTGCCCGAACCGATGTTCACGATGCTGGTCGAGTGAGGATTCGCGGTGTCGGTCAGGTGAGAGGCCACCGCGGTTGCCGTGACTGTCCCTTCCTTGATCAGTTTTCCGGTGACACCATCGAACGCTGCGATGCGATCGTCCACCGAAGAGGACGGCCCGACCACGTCTCCGGAACCACCCCCGGCCGTGACCCAGGAAAGAACTCCGGCACCGTTGGTCGAAAGGAATTGACCACTCGTCCCATCGACAGGAGGCCAGTCGGCGTAGTCGATCGTGATAACGCCATCCGAACCGGTACCGGCTGCGGTTCCCTTGGAAAGGATGATCGAACCCCCGTCGCCTAGGGCTGTTCCGAGAGTGACATCGCCTCCTCCGAGGGTGATCGTTCCACCGTCGCCGCTGGTTCCCGTGTTATCGCCTCCAACGATGGAAATGGTTCCGCCAAATGAAATGCCGGTTCCCGCGACGATCGAAATTGGACCGCCACCACTGCCCCCACCCGAAACGATGGAGAGAGGACCACCTCCTGCGGGACCACCCCCACTGGTGATGGTCATCGGGCCACCGGCCCCTGTACTTCCAACCCCCGACCCTAGAACTAGCGAACCACCGACTGTTCCGTCCCCGGCAAGGAACACTGCGGGACCCCCCACACCCGTGGTGCCGTTGCCGGCACGGAATTCCCCCGACCCTCCAACAACTCCGTCGCCACCGCGAAATTGAGCCGGACCACCAGCTCCGGCCACCGCATCGCCACCGCGAAACTCTCCGGAACCTCCAGCTCCCGTGGGTCCACCGTCGCCGCCACGGAATTCTCCAGGGCCTCCGGGCGCTGCACCAACGAGACCATCGCCACCGCGAAATTCTCCGGCCGCGCCAGAAATGGGCGACACCGCATCTTCCCCTCCGCGCCCCACCAGGGGTGCCGGGGTTACAGGCGGCGTGATAGAGCCGTCCTCGCCGTGAATGACGTCGCCTCCGGTGACGATGAGATTCCGAAGGCGAGTTTTGTCGAGCGTCGGCATCTAAGAGCCCTCCGCTAAAGGAAGGCCGATAGGCAGAAAAACCCCGGACGCTCTTGAGCCCGGATTTTCACGAATCAGACGATCCACCAGCCGCCTGTTGCGCCGCTGAACTCGTAGGTGAACGTGGCACCCGCTCCAACAATTGGAGTGGTTACGGCTCCCAAAACACCTGGAACCGCCGGGTCCTCGACCGTAGAACCGGCTCCAGCCGTGATGATGAGACCGAACGCCACGGACGCCGTGATGTTCTTGAAAGTCACCCGGTCTCCGGGCACCAGAGCCCCCAGGACAGGCAGCGTGATGGTGACGGCCCCAGCCGTCGGATCGTATTGGATCGTCTCTCCAGGGAAGCCAGGCCCTGCGGCGAGGCCCACGAGAGGAGGCGGCTGGAGATTGCGGGGCTGAGCCCAACTGAGGGTGCCCGCACCGTCCGTTGTGAGGGCGGTTCCGAACGCTCCATCCGCGCTCGGCCATGTCGCATAGTCGAGGATGATCGACCCGTCCGAACCCGAACCGGCCGCCGTCCCGACGATTAGGACGATGTCCCCGGCGTCCGACGTGCTGGTGCCCGACGTGACAGATCCAGAGGTGATAACGACGTTGCCCCCGACACCGGTGGCGACGCCCGCCGCTGCATTGTCCCCGGCCGTGATATTGACGAAACCGCCAGGCCCTGCGAGCCCCGTGGCCTCTCCGCCCGCAAGCGTGGACGAACCACCCCCGCTCGTGGCGTTGCTGATGGTGGAGTCCCCGCCCGTGATGGTGATGATCCCACCGGGCGCGCTCGCTGCCGCTCCCCCTCCCGTCTTCGCGCCGCCCGTGATGGTGATGGGACCCGCCCGGCCACTCCCGGCCTTGGCTCCCGCCGTGATGGTGATCGAGCCCTGGTCGTGAACGGCGGTCGTTCCGAGATCAGCTCCGCATGTGATGCTGATGAGTGTGGCGCCCCCAGTGCTGACCGAACCGTTGTTCGTGTAGTCGGTGCTGCTGATCAGAATCTGCCCGCTGGACAGGGCCCCGGTGCCGCCGTTGTTAGTGTCGATGAAAATGTCACCGGAGCGAG
>Ga0307377_10006119_pt1 | contig 12686 bp, 11 predicted proteins | sample TR3MG_FD_202535 | JGI IMG/M metagenome (GOLD analysis project Ga0307377, IMG submission 202535) | Soil microbial communities from Risofladan, Vaasa, Finland - TR-3 | ecosystem: Environmental > Terrestrial > Soil > Coastal area > Acid sulfate soil | place: Finland: Risofladan, Vaasa | collected...
CTCCATCAAATTTCTGGCGCGCGACGACGAGACGGGAAGGATTGGAACCTATCAAACCGAATTTACCATTCCGAACCTGAACAAGGTCGCTGCTCCACGCGTGCCCATCAGCTCTGTGGTGCTGAGTAGCCAGCGGGTGGACACGCACGACGCGCTCTACAACGTCACCACGGGCAAAGATCAGATGAAGAATGACGCGAAGAATCCTCTGGTCCAGGAGGGTCTCAAGCTGATCCCCAGCGTGACGCGCGTCTTTAGTACCAGCCGCGCAATGTACGTTTACTTGCAGGCATATTACGGTGGCCTGACTGGAAATGCGGCGACTTCCGCTCCGGCAAAACCTGCATCGCCGCTGATTGCCTTTGTGACTCTATATCGTGACGGCAAGAAGGCATTCGAATCGGCGCCATTAGCGGCGACTCCCGAGGCCGATAGCCGACTCGGCGTTGTGCCTCTCAGCTTCAAACTTGGACTCGGTAAGCTGGCGCCGGGCGAGTATCAGTGTCAAATCAGCGTACTCGATCCAACCAGTCACCGGGTTGCATTCTGGGTGAATCCGATCATGCTGGTGCGCTAGCAAGAGAAGCTTTAATCTGCATAGCGGTTACACAGACGCTTACCCAGGACAAGTGCACTGCCCAAACCAAGGTAGTGCAAATGATCCTGCCCTAAACCGCACTTGCATGAGCGGCGGTAAAATAGAAACCGCATCCGTCTCGCACCCCTGCCAGATCAGTTGTTCCTTAGTGTTCCCACGCACGGGAAAAAGAGAGCAGAAGAACTGTTGGAAGTTACTGAAATATCTGGTGCACGACTGGACTCGAACCAGCGACCTCGCTGTAGTTTCAGTCACGAATCTATGCCCGACACACTCCTAGGGCCATTTTCCCAACTTCAAGATCGGTTAGGCACACGTTGCTGCGCTTAATCACCGAGGCACGTGCCCACCCGGCGGGCTGTCTCGACCCATGAATGATCCTGCGGAACTGACTTCCGCTTGCCTGCGACTAGATCCAGTGGCACCGGCACCGTGCCCTCGCCCCGAGCCGCCACCATTACCCCAAACTTCCCCTCGCTGATCAGATCAGCGCAGGCGCTGCCGAGGCGCGTCGCGAGGATGCGATCCACCGCACATGGCGTGCCGCCACGCTGAACATAACCAAGAATAGTCACGCGGGATTCGAGGTGTGTAAGCTTCTCGAGTTGCCGGGCTAGGCGCTGAGTATTACCCTGGTGCCGAATCTCAAGCTCACCAATCTTGTGCTTGGCCTCGATCTTTTCATTCAAGCTCTTGGCGCGACCGAGTCTCTTTTCGGCGCGGCCAAACAGACGCGCATCTTCCTGGCTCATCGCCCCCTCGGCTACCGCCACAATGCTGAAGTTGCCCCCCCGTTTGCTGCGCCGGCGAATAGCTTCTGCGATCTTCTCCCCTTGGTAAGGGATTTCTGGAATGAGAATCACGTCCGCACCGCCCGCCAGTCCTGCGCCGAGCGTAAGCCAGCCGGCGCGATGACCCATGATCTCGACCACGATAATGCGGTGATGGCTATGAGCTGTGCTGTGCAAACGATCAATCGCTTCCGTCGCAATGTCCAAGGCCGTGGCATAGCCAAAGGTAGCGTCGGTCATGGCCACATCGTTGTCAATGGTCTTAGGCAACGTAATCACATTGATGCCGGCCCGGTGCAAGCGCAGGGCGTTCTTCTGCGTGCCGCCTCCCCCGAGACAGACAATGCAATCGATTCCCCACTTGTTGAGATTGTCCCGGATCACGCCCGTCATGTCCTTTGTGCGGCCGTTAATCACCATGCGATGCGGCTTGTCGCGGCTGGTGCCAAGAATCGTGCCGCCAATCGTGAGAATGCCGGAAAGTGCGGAGCGATCCAGATTGAGCCGCCGGTTCTCTACTAAACCACGAAAACCGTCGCGAAAACCAACGATTTCCATGCCGTAGCAGCCGAGGGCCGCCTTGCCCACGCCGCGGATGGCCGCGTTCAGTCCGGGGCTGTCGCCGCCGGCAGTAAGAATCCCTATGCGCTTTATCTTCTTGCCCATTAACAAGAAATATGCGATTCGGTGGCGTTTTGTCGAGCCAAGGTAAAGCCCCACAGCGCGCGAAGTCCAGAAACAAAGCGCTCCAGATAATCGCGGCGATATTCAATCCCTGCCCTGACAGTCTCCATCCGGATCGATGGCACGTGATAGCGCGCACTTTCTCGATCGATTCCACCTAGTAAAGTAAAACGACGTGAGTCCGTGCCTCAAGGCCGCACTACGAAGCGAGACACCGGGCTACGGGGAGTAATCAACATGGCCCTCCGCGAAGCAAGTCGTGATTTGACCGAGTCTGATCCCTCTATTGGTCCACTCACCCAGGCTGCGCTCCATGGAATCACTCGAGCCCTTGCCTCCGTGGGGCGAGCTTTCGTTTGTCTCGATCCCTCTTTTCACATTGTCCATGCCTCGCACCTTCTAGACGAACTGCTCGGAGCCGGAACGTCGAACAATCTTCGCGGTTGCCCTGTCGACAAACTGCTCGGCGATGAGCTGTTTGGCTCCTCCGGACCTCTTCGCCACGCACTTCTAAATGGGCAAATGCGGGAAGGCTGGCGCGCCACGCTCAGGTTCGGCACTGCTGCCCCCCGCCTCGTGTCCATAACAGTGGCGCCCATGCTGCGCGAGGGCTCCGCAATTTGCGATCCCCGTGTCATGTACCTGGTTCTGCTTCGCCCGGCGGAAGAAGAAGAGGCATGCCCCGACGCGCCCGCATTCTGTTCGGGCGCTGTTGCATGTTCGCCTGCGATGCAGCGGATTTTCCGCCTCGTGGAAACGCTCCAGCAAAGCGAAGCCACCGTCCTGATTACCGGTGAAAGCGGCACCGGCAAGGAAGTAGTAGCGCGCGCAATTCACCAGCGTTCCGTGCGTGGCGGGGGACCGTTCATCGCAGTAAATTGCGGTGCCCTACCGGGGGAATTGTTGGAGGCGGAGCTGTTTGGGCATGTGCGCGGCGCATTCACAGGCGCGGTTCGAGACCGCATCGGCCGCTTTGAACTTGCCTCGCGCGGTACTCTCTTCCTCGACGAAATCGGCGATCTGCCTCCACAGTTGCAGGTAAAACTGCTGCGTGTCTTGCAGGAACACCAATACGAGCGGGTGGGCGAGAGCGCGCCGCGGACCACCGACGCACGCATTATCGCGGCCACAAATGTGGACTTGCGCATCGCCCTGCGCGATGGACGCATGCGCGAGGATCTTTACTATAGGTTGTGCGTCGTACCGATTGAAGTGCCTCCACTCCGGGAGCGTCGTGAAGACATTCCCCAGCTTACTCTCAGTCTTCTCAAACGCATCAGTGGGCAACAGGGACGGGTGCACAGGATCTCCCCGCAAGCCATGCGGGCACTGCTGGATTATTCATGGCCAGGCAACGTCCGCGAATTGGCCAACGCGGTTGAATATGCTGTCGCGGTGGCGCGGATGGAGACCATCCTGCCCGAAGACTTGCCCGATGAGATCCGCCACACCTCGCAAGACAGCGGTTCGGCCCGCGCGGTATATGCAGAGGCTTCCAGTGCAATCACAGACGGATCCACGTTGCCTGATGGAGCGCAGATAGAAGCTAGGGCCTTGAAGGGGGCTCTCGAAAAACACCGCTGGCGCAGGGAAGATACCGCCAGAGCCCTCGGGCTGAGCCGCTCAACCCTATGGCGCAGGATGCGTGAACTGCATCTCCTCCAATAGTCATCGCGTAGCCACGCTTCGTTTCAGCATGCCACAATTTGTTGCAACAATCTGTTGCGTGCCGCATCATTGTCCGTCATAACGCTCTCATTCTAAAGGGCAAGCATTTGGTATCTCGCTTGCCTCTTTCTCCCTGTCGACTCCGCTCTAGCCGCAGCCTCAATCTGCAGCACTCCGAAGACGGATTCGCAGGATACCCTACGAATGAAAACATTCAGTTTCTGGAACTTGTCAGCCTCGCCCCTTCTGGCGGCGGCCGCGCTTTCACTGCTCTGCTCGCCTCTACTCCTTGCAACCGATGGACATTTTCTGCACGGCGCCGGGCCCGTCAATGAGGCCATGGGCGGAGCCGACACCGGCATCTGCCTCGATGCGACTGGCTCCATCGCATGGAATCCTGCGTGTACGGCTGAATTCAAGGGCCGTCGATTTGAGTTTCATGGCACGATCTTTTCGCCCTGGCGTTCGCTTTCCAGTACCGTGGACGCCAACGCCTTTGGCCCCGGAATGCCTGCCGCTACGCTCAGCGGAACCACGGAGAGCCACCGCGACATGTCGTTCATGCCAGGCTTTGCGTTCGTCTACCATCGGCTGGGCAGCCCGACGGCTTACCACGCCGCGATGCTCGCAGTGAGCGGTTTCGGCGTGGACTACGCCGAAAACACCGACTTTTCCAACCCCATCCTCACACCGCAAGCACCCAATGGCTTCGGGTTTGGCCGCATCCGGTCTAACTATATGTTGGTTACGGTTCCTGTTGGCTTCTCTCGGGAACTGTCTGAGCGGCTCTCAGCCGGGTTTTCTGTTGTACCGGCCCTGTCGATGCTGCAGGTGATTCCTGCGCCCTTCTCCGCTCCTGTGGCCGGTGGCAGCACCATGCCCTATTACCTTTCAGCCGGCAACAATGCACCCGCATTTGGAATGGGCTTCAACGCCGGGGTGCACTATTCGGTCAAGGCAGTAAGTGTCGGCGTCTCATATCACTCCCCGGTGTGGTTTCGAAACTTCAACTGGAATCGCAAAGATCTGAGCGGCGTCTCCCACGCGATGACCTTCAAAATGAATCTGCCCCAGTTGGTCTCTCTCGGCGCCGGAGTTGCGGTAACAAAGAGCACCCGTATCGGGGTTGACGCCCGCTGGTTCGACTATGCCAATACCGCCGGCTTCAGCAAAGTCGGGTACAACGCCGACGGCTCGGTCGCCGGATTCGGGTGGCGCAATATATGGGCGATCGGCGGCGGCGTCCGCCAGGAACTCACTCAGTCAACGAAATTGATGCTTGGTTATAACTACTCACAGAATCCGGTGCCAGCTCAATACACCTTCTTCAACACGCCGGCGCCGGCCATCGTGCAACATCACATCTCAGGCGGCATCCAGCAAAGGGTCCACAAAGTGGACATGACGATCACTTGCTATCACGCCTTCCAAAATTCGATTACCGGGCCATGGATATCGGCGCAGGGCGCGATACCAGGAACCAGTGTCACCAGCAAGATGTCAGAAAACTCTGTGACGATTGGCTTTGCAAAGAGCTTTTAGTGCATCCCGAAAGAATCTGCGAAGCAGGTCCGCGCTGTTCGGAGGCCTGCAACCCAATTCCTTCCTCTATCGAGGTGCAGTGTGGATTTTTTTGGCCTTCCTGGACCCTCGTCACTCCGTTCCGTGACGAGGGTCACGGAACGGAGTCCCCGCGACGCTCTACCCTTATCTCGTACTTGCGAAATTACGCAAATACGCATAGATCTTTGAAGGGGAGACCGGAATGAGCCACGCCATGAGAGAAGCATCGTGCGAACTGCTGGGCGGCTTCTTTGCTACTTTGGGGCACTCCACGCGTATGCGCATCTTTTGTGCGCTACAGCGCGAGGCCAAGACGGTCACGGAGATCGCCGGCGAGGCGGGCGTCTCCATCACCAACGCCTCGCAGCATTTGCGCCTCATGCGTGACCGTGGCGCGGTCATCGCCGAGAAGCGCGCGCAAAGCGTCTATTACAGGATTGCCGACCGGCGCTTCATCGAGGCCGCAATCCTCATTCGAGAGGCGCTGTCTCAACGATTTCGCGAGAACGCGGTGCAGGCATCGGCCAATGCGCCGCGACGCAAAACGCTAAGAGTTCTTCAACCCGCGTAGTCGTGGCAACTCGCGACCGCGCACATTCTTCAGGAGTCATTCAATGAGCGAAGCAGTTGCAGTAATCACGGCCGACAAAGTAATTGACGCGCGGGGCACGGCCTGTCCCGGTCCCCTGCTGGAAGCCAAGAAAGCCATGGGCACGATTAAAGTCGGTCAAATCATCGAGATCAAATCCAACGACAAGGGATCGCGGAAGGACATCGCCGCATGGTCCGGGAAGATGGGCCACGAGTTTCTGGGCATCATTGAAGCTGAGGGTCACGACCGTATCTTGGTGCGTCGCAAAAAATAGCTCCTTTGCGAATTTTCAACAAGGAATTGCCGGCTCATTCGGGCCGCGGGAATCCCATTGCCTTGTGAGAAGGTGATGGCTGTTTGAGGTGAACTATGAGCGAGCCGTTCGTTCCGAAAATTCTGGTTTTGGCAACGGAGAAATGCGCCTACCCAGGTGCCGACGCCGTGGGCAAGGCACACCTGGAGTATCCCTCCAATGTGTACATCCTGCGCGTGCTTTCCCCGGTGCTCTTTCCCGAGGACTTCTACCTGAGCGCCTACAGTCAAGGCATCGACGGTATCCTGATCGCCGCATGCGGATCTGACTGCCCGTACCACGGCGCTTATGACCGCCTTGCTGCGCGCATCGATGAACTAACATCCCGCATGAGCGCCGGCGGGCTGGGAATCGAACGCATTCGCCTCACGGCTATTTGTACGGTATGCATCAAGGCCTTCCTGAAAGAGATCGCGCTCATAAGTGACAACCTTCAGCGCCTTGGCCCGGTGGATCGGAGGCTGGCCGAGCAGCTTCGGCGTGAGTCGGTGGAGCGGCTCCAGGCTTCGGCCCGGTTTTCGCGCCTAACTCCGGCGATGCAGGGAGGTCTCTGATGAATATGCAAATCAATTCAGACTACACGCCTGATGCTCTCATTGTTGGAGGCGGAATTGCCGGTCTGCAATCAGCGCTCGATCTTGCCGACCAGGGACTGCAGGTTCTGGTTGTTGAGCGAAACGCGAGCATTGGCGGCCACATGATCGCGCTCAGCAAAGTTTATCCAACACTGGATTGCGCAAGCTGCATCACCACCCCGAAGATGTCGGCGGCGGCGCATCATCCAAATATCCAGATCGTCACCAACACTGAAGTTAAGGGGATCGACTCCAAAGACGGAATTCATCACGTCCAACTTCTGCAGAAACCTACCTATGTCAACTTCGACAAGTGCATCGGATGCAGGCTCTGCGAGTATGCGTGCGACACCGAGTATCCCGATCCGTTCGAAGAAGGCCTGGGCACGGTCAGAGCCATCGCGGTCCCCTTCACGAACGCCATTCCTCAAAAGGCTGTTCTCGATGCCGAGCATTGCGGCACGTGCGGCACATGTGCCCGCGTCTGTCCCACAAACGCGATTGAGTTCGACCAGCAACCGCGCAACCTGACCATTCGCACTGATGCGGTGATCATCGCGTCCGGATTTCACTTGAATGCGATCACAGTAAAGCCGCAATACAACGCCAGCAAGAACAAGAACATCATTTCACCGCTGACACTGGAACGTCTGCTGGCGCCGCACGGTCCTTATGGCCGCGTACTACGGCCCTCTGACGGAAAGATTCCGTCCTCCGTCGCATTCGTGCAGTGCGCCGGTTCGCGGGATGAATCGATTGGTGTGTCTTACTGCTCGCGGGTTTGCTGCATGTACTCGATCAAGCAGGCCATGCTTCTGTCTGGCTCGCTTCCGCTGGCGGATATCACGATCTACTACATGGACATTCGCGCCTTTGGCAAAGGCTATGAGCAGTTCTTCCAGAACGCCAAGGCGATGGGCATCAGTTTTGTGCGCGGGAAAGTGGCGCGCATTGATCCGGTGGACAGCGGAGACCTTTCCGTGCATGTCGAGAGTACAGAGGACGCCGAGAATCCGCTCCAGGAACATCGTCACGATCTAGTGGTTCTGGCGCAGGGAATGATTCCAGGCTGGATGCCTTCAGACTCAACGCCGGTTGCGTGCGCAAGCGATGGCTTTGTGGCGACGCCCATGCTTACCGCTCCTACAGCTACTACGGCGCCAGGAATCTTTGTCGCAGGCACCGCCGCGGGGCCAAAAGACATCGTCGACACCATTGCAGAGGCGGGCGCAGCGGCCATGCAGGTCGGTCAGTACATTTTCCAAAAGCAGGCTAAACAGAATCGATCTGAGGTTCTCGTAGGATGAGGGTGCACCCAGGCAACGGTTCTGAAGAGGGCATGTGATGAGCAATAAAGACGAACGCAAAGACCCCAGTGATTTCGAGCAACTGGAACATGAATGCGGTGAGCCTGGGCACGACGAAGAGGCCCACGTTCAAATGCAGATCGACGCTGGGAAGCTGCAAACTGAACTCGCGCAGGCGCACCAGGAGGATGCCTCGCTGCCAAGGATCGGCGTCTACATCTGCCGCTGCGGCGGAAACATCTCCGACGTGGTGGATGTGGAGCACGTGGCAGAAACCGCGCGCCTGATTCCGGGAGTAGCGCTCGCAAAGGTTCACACCTTTGTGTGTTCCGATCCAGGCCAGCAGACGATCAGCAACGACATTCTGCAGGAGAATCTTGACCGCGTCGTCGTCGCTTCCTGCTCCCCATTTCTGCACGAGACGACCTTCCGCGGAGCTGTCTCACGCGGCGGCATGAATCCCTATCTCTACGAGCATGTGAACATTCGCGAGCAGGCATCCTGGGCGCACAGGCACGATCCGGCTGGCGCAACATCGAAGTCCATTCGCATGATCGCAGCAGCGGTAGGCAAGTTGCGCTACGCTGTCCCTCTCGAACAGATCAAACTTCCAAACCACCGCCGCGCCCTGGTGATTGGCGGAGGCGTCGCCGGCATGAAGGCGGCTGCCGATCTGGCTGGCCGCGGAATCAAAGTGCTTCTTGTTGAGGCTTCCGACCATCTCGGTGGCCACCTGAACGCATTGGGACAGGTTTATCCCAGCGAAAAGTCTGCCGAGAAACTGGTTGCACAACTGGAACGCAGCGTTCTGCAGAATGCCAACATTGAGGTCTTGTTGAACAGCAAGGTAACCGTAGTAAGCGGATTCATTGGAAATTTCAAGATCACGGTGGAGCAGCCGCACACCGCCGAGGGAGCAATACCCGCGTTGCAGACAACTGTCGGCGCCATCATTATGGCAACCGGCTTCCGTCCCTATGTGCCCCAGGATGGCGAATTTCTGTATCGAACCGAACCGTGCGTTGTAACTTTACCTGAGTTTATCCAACTGATGCAATCCGCGAGCCCCGAGGCAAATCGGCTTACCTATCGCGGCCAGGCGATCCGCAACATTGCATTTCTACATTGTGTCGGCAGCCGGCAATTGGATGGCGTCCACGAACCTGGGCCGAATGGAAGGCTGAATACCTACTGTTCACGCACGTGCTGCACGACGATTCTCCAGCAGGCCCTCGCCGTGCGCAAGCGCTTTCCTCAAGTTGGAGTCTTCGACTTCAATCAGGACATCCGCACCTATGGACGCGGCGAGGAAAACTACTACACCGATGCCAGCAAAGCCGGCGTGGTCTTCTTCCGCTACAACGGCGAAGAGCCTCCGAAGGTAGAACCAACTCCGCCGAACCGGGCCAGAGATGGAGCACTCTCCGTTACCGTGAAAGATGCGCTGACCTGGGGAGAAGAACTTACGCTCGGCGTGGACATGGTTGTATTGGGAACCGGAATGATGCCGGGGCAGATTGAGGACCTGATCGAGCAGATAAAACTTTCGACCGGGGAAGACGGATTCCTGCAGGAAGTTCATCCCAAGCTTCGTCCGGTTGAGGTCGCTGTCAATGGAGTTCTACTGGCCGGTACGGCACAGGGTCCAATGAACATCCAGGAAACACTGGCTGCCGCGGGTGCGGCCGCCGTGAAGGCCGCGGCCATGTTTGCTACGGAAGACGTCGAATTGAATCCGTATGTCGCGCAGGTGGATTATTCGCGTTGTTGCGGCGAGGCGCAGTGTGTCACGCAATGCGATTACGAGGGTGCGCTCAAGATTGTGCAGAAGGAAATAGATGGCGCGATGGTGGAGCGCGCAGAAGTGAACGTGGGGCTCTGCGTCGGCTGCGGTGCCTGTGTTGCTGTCTGTCCGCACCGGGCCATCGACTTGAACGGCTGGCGGATCGACCAGTTCGAGGCGATGGTGGATGGGATTGCGGCTGACATTCCCTACCACGAATGCTCCGCAGACCTGGTCACCATCGAATAGCGCGCCCAATGTGGCAGAGAGGAGTCGAACCATGGCGATGAAACCACTGACGACGGAGCAAAAGCAGGCGCTGGCGGCGCTTCGTGCGAGTCTTGGCCGCGTAAGCGAAGAAAAGCGGAATGCACAGAAGCATCTTCTCGCTGCGCGGAAGGCAATTTTAAAGATGCTTGAGACGCAACCGGCTACTGTACCGCAAATTGCGGAGGCACTGAACATGCCCAGTGATGAAGCGCTCTGGCATCTGACCGGAATGCGCAAATACGGCAAGATTGCAGAAGCCGGCGATGATGGCGACTACCTGCTTTACGCGCCGGTCGCCTATGAAGAAAAGGCTGCCGCCAGTTACTAGAAACTGGGGGAGGAAACTGTATGCCACGGATTATGGATGTTAACCTTTTGCGGAAGATCAAACGGCATGGGGCCGGGGGCACGCTCGACGTGAGCGCTTGTTTCAACTGCGGTAATTGCACCGCGGTCTGCCCTCTGGCGAAGGACTCGACGGGTTTTCCCCGGCGCATGATCCGCATGGCCCAGGTGGGTATGGAGAAGGAACTGCTGGCGAGCGAAGACCTGTGGCGCTGCTACGCCTGCGGGGAATGCACGCAGACCTGTCCGCGCAAGGCCGACCCTGCAGAGTTTATGGCCGCCGCGCGCAGTTATGCGATTTCGCGCTATGACTTCACTGGTCTTGCCGGGCTGGCAAATCGATCCGCGATCGGCAACCTGGTTGTTTTCGCAATATTCTCCGCGTTCTTTTCTCTGCTGCTTCTGAGCAAAGGGACCTTCGGCAGCCCGAACCTGCCACTCTTCGAATTTCTGCCCGGCGTCTGGATTCACGATATTGGAGTCGTTCTCTTCACAATTGTCGGACTCAGCGCTTTCTTCGGAATCGCTTCAATGGCGATGCGCTTCTGGCGCCAGCGCCACATTGAAGGCGTTGCGCTGAATGTAGCGGCACTGCCCGGAGCAATCTTCTCGGCGCTCACAGATGCCTTGCTCCATCAACGCTTCCGTGAATGCGACAGCGAATCGGACACGTCAGCCTCCATGACACAGCCTTGGTATCTGCGACCATGGGTCGTTCACGCCACTGTCATGGGCGGATTCCTTGCCATGCTGCTCGCCACCACGCTCGACTTTCTGCTCAAGCCTATCGGCTCCCCAGTTCCGCCTTGGTATCCGATGCGTATCCTCGGCGCCGTGGGCGGCGTCGTGTGTCTATACGGTCTTGCCATCGTTCTCTTTCGGCGCGTGCAGAGCAAGGAAACGCCGTACACCAAGAGCAGCTTCGCCGACTGGTTTTTCCCTATCCTCCTGACGGCCACGGTTCTGACGGGACTGGCATGTGAAGTGATTGTCTATCTGCCTTCCCCGACTGCTGCCGGGCACTTTATCTTCTTCGTGCATGTTGTGCTGGCGATGGACGTGGTTGCCATGTTGCCGCTCACAAAATTTGCTCACGTGCTCTATCGGACCCAGGCTCTTGTTCTCTTTGCCTGGCGTCACGCCCCCGCGAAAGCCGCCGTTTCCGTTGGTGCGGCGATTTAGCGGACTAACAAATCGTCTGAAAGGAAGGCTGACCATGACCACCGCAACGCCGGAACTTGAACTTCGCGAAACCATCCAGCAGTTAACCGAGCGCGTGGAGGCGCTCGAAAAGTCCGCTGGCAACGACCGGCTCTCAATCGGAGTGATGAGCGGCAACCTCGATACAACCATCGCCGCCTTCATCATTGCGCTGGGCGCCGTGGCCTATGACCTGGAAGTGGATATGTTTTTTACTTTCTGGGCTACCGCGGCTTTGCGCGATCCTAAAAAGTCGCCCCGCAAGGGGTTCCTGGACAAGATGTTCGGCTGGATGTTGCCGCGCAGTTCCCACTCCCTGCCGCTCTCCAAGATGCAGATGGCAGGAATCGGTCCCAAGATGATTCGTTCCGTCATGAAGGCGCGCGGAGTCAAGTCGCTCGAGGAGCTCATGAAAGATGCCGCCGAGTTCGGTGTACGCATCCATGTCTGCGAAATGTCAATGGGCGTAATGGGCCTGAAGGAAGAAGAGATGATCGACTACCCAGGCATCGACTACGTTGGTGTGGGTTCATTCATCCAGATGATAGGGGAATCTAAGCAGGTGGTCTTCCTGTAGAAAAGCTGCATCGCGAGGATTATCTGGCCGTTACCCATCTCCGGTCTTCTCTTCGGTAACTTTTGCGCACAGACTTCCGCGTATCGCACACAGCGGGGCTCATCAATATAGGAAGGTGCTCTAGCTCCGTTGCCCTTTCCGTATGCTCCCGCTCACCTTGCCGCCGCCTGCCAAGCGCGGCGGGCGCGGCGGATGCGCAGCCACACGGAGACCATCGCAGAGCGCTTCGAGTGCGACCGGGCCGCGCGATGTTAACGATTCAACAAACTGTTAGCTTCGTTGGAGGGGGTGTTTGACCGACCGCATCTGGCTGTCATCCGCCTGGCGGATTTTGATCCAGGCGAGGCAGGCGGCAACTTGGTGCGGCGTATCCGACTGAAACAAGAATGCAGGGAAGAATTGCCATGTGAGCCCCAACTC
>Ga0307377_10006120_pt1 | contig 12685 bp, 17 predicted proteins | sample TR3MG_FD_202535 | JGI IMG/M metagenome (GOLD analysis project Ga0307377, IMG submission 202535) | Soil microbial communities from Risofladan, Vaasa, Finland - TR-3 | ecosystem: Environmental > Terrestrial > Soil > Coastal area > Acid sulfate soil | place: Finland: Risofladan, Vaasa | collected...
CGGTTAATTCAGTACCTGACGCATGCTCAGAATAAGCTATCGAAGTAGCTGGAGGATTTACTGAAGTAACGCCGGTAAAGATAGAGCAACTACCGGCCATTGAATTAGCGGAAGCATTAGCTACAGTTATAGTCTTACCAGTTGTATCTGCTGTACCTATTTTCCACCAAACACTTATATTATCAGATCTATTATCATTACCTGAAATAAGTTTTGTCCAGGTATTACCACCAGTATCATCATCAACTACCGTTGGGTCAGAGGTAGTGTCACGTACAGTGACACTAACAATTAATACACTATCAACAGGTACATCACCTAATGGTAGTGTAAACGATGTTGTAGCATTTGTAGAATCAAAAGTAGAGTGGTGTGCTATATTAGCCATAATTTATAATATAATAAATATACCATCAACGTCAAAATCAAACAATATACTCTCGCCGTCATTGAGCGTAATTGAACTACCATAATCATAATACGCAATCAGTGGATTAAGTGGCGAAGAAGGGGTATCATTGTAAATAATACCATATCGAAATGGCCCGACACTTCCACCCGAAGCAGATACAGTAAAAGTATATGACGGCGTATCTGGGCCTAGTTTATACTCATATGGATAACCAACGCGAACAATAGAAATATTTCCAGGAAATACCCTACTGCCACAATAAGTATAACTAATCTCTGTAATATTAGATAGAATTGTATTCGCCGTTGAAAGCGCGGGATCAGGCGCAGTATTCGTTAATGCAACGGTAATTGCATCAGTATCAAAATTATGAACACCGTGTGCAAGATGTTCTACAAAACCCTGGAATTTAATATAAGTAGACATTATGTTAGTGTTAATACTCCATTAGATCCGTTGAAACCAAATACTATAGATTCACCTTCGGGGATATTTATCGTCCCATAATCATACCAGCCAATCAATTTATCACTGGTAGAGGTATCATTGTATATTACCAAGTATCTAAAAGTAGGAATAGCGCCTCCAGTTGCAGTGATAATCATATCAGACACAACAAGTTTATAAATACCTGATGTCTGGCCTGAACTTACTACACTAATTATACGATCGACGGGAGTTGATACTACATTCGTATAACTAATTTCAGATATATTCGCCAATATAGTATTAGTGACTACGGGAACAGTATTTGTCAATGCGATCATCAATTGGTCAGAGCTGAGATTGTGTTGCTTCTCAGCCATCATATGTTTGAAGTCTCTAAACTTATTAAATGTAGCCATTTATTTTACCCAATAAAAAATCCGGCTTATATGTACCCATTGTATTGGTTAACTAAGTCGGACATATTTATTACACCTATAGGTATAATTACACCATAGATTACTTCATTATCCTAAAATCTAAATACTGTTAATCTAGCGTCACCTGAAGAAACTGTAACTAACCCCTCATTATATATAGTTAAATGATTAGAATCTACAGTTTCCCATGCAAGAACACCTTCAGCATTTATATACTTTCCCGCGTGTGTACCACTTACAGGAGAATACATTAATTCAACTATTAAATCCATAGAACTAAGATAATGATTAACAGTAACAGAACCTCCAGGAAGAATATCACCAAGAGCACCGTTTTTATAACTACCCCTATAATTCCGGGGAGAGGTACGAGAAACAGCCATACTATATGTACTCACCATATATTATAATTGTACAACTCCCCTCAGTGTCAAAATATTCAAATGGAGAAAATAGAGTCAAATGTGAGGGAAATAAATCTACAGATGCGGTACCTCCCATACACTGTGCTTCATACCAAATAGCGCCGACTGATTCAGTACCGTTGTGATTTCTAAGAATATCGCGAATAGTTAAAATCGACCCAGGTGTTGTAGCAGTCCAATATACTCCCTGTACACGAACAGGGCGATTAGAAACAGCTTCGCCCATGCGCGTCCAAGAGCCGGAAACACTGTTATACGCATTGTTTTCCGACATATTGAACGGTTGACCGCTCGATGCAGTTACTCTATAGTGAGCCATTTATATCCCTAATTTACAGTATGCCATCTTTAGATAAGATAGTTCTAAATTAGGAATATTATTGTTTGTTAATAATAACGTCAGGAGGAAGATCGTCGAAATTAAGGGAAGATTTGGTACGTAGATACATATCAGGAGGAGCATACTTAAAACGTCTTATATACCTACGAATTATTTGGTCCCACGCACAATCACAAACAATTCGATCGGGGTCAGAAGTAGACATCTTCTTTAATGTAGAATACGGAGTATATTTATTAATTGCAACGGCTTTTCTAATCTCAACGTCAGTACAATCACCTAAAATACGGAGTACATCCTTATCACATGAGCGCCATACCTCTTCACGTACTTCAGAGGACACCGTACCCAAAGCAACTTGGAGTTTTAATTCGTCAAGATCCATAACAACATTTCTTATACTTTTTACCAGACCCACATAGACAAGGGGCATTACGACTAATTTTAGCTTCTTTAACTATCGGCTTCTGCTGGCGATCCAAAATAGTAATCCCCTCAAAATGATCAACTTCGTGTTGAAAAATCATAGTCAATAACCCATCAGTAGATTCATCGAGCGCAACGGATCCTAAAACAGAGTCTTCTATAACAATTTGCTGATATCTAATTGTATTAGCAGTCTTACCAGGAATACTTAAACACCCTTCACCATACATAATAGTTTCACCACTTTTTTCTATAATACGAGTATTCAATAAACGATAATCTTTACCATTATACTTAACGAAAGCTATCTTTTTCAATATACCTATCTGGCATGCGGCAAGACCATACCCAAGAGAAGTATCAAGAGAAGCTTCTAAAATAGGCCATATTTTCTCGGCCTCTTCTAAAGTCGCATCAGTACTAGGAGTTTGAATAAGATCTAATATTTTCAATACAGGGACAGCATAAATTTCTAGTGGAGCATCTATACTATTCAGCATTTCTTTAAAACTTACTTTCTCTACCATTTCAACATTCCTTATATAAAATACTTAACAAGGGATCTTTTCTTAATTTCATAAACGCAGACGCTTTGAGCTTTCTAGCACTTTTAATACCAAATTCTCTTTCAATACTAGAGAAAGGTAATTTTTTACACCCACCCAATTCACAAAAATGTGTTAAAACAATCAATTCTTCACCAGTTAACAATGTGGATAAAGCCTCTTGGAACATTTTATCACGCTCTTTTTGAATATATTGTTGCTCAGGAGTGTCTGTATCCACTCTAGTATATTCTTGATCAAACTGAATTGTTTTAAACAAAAGAGAACGTAAATGATGCACCGCGGTCACATCTAACCCAGATTCTGCGGCCAATTCACTATCAGTAATATCTTCATTTTTAGTAAGGCGGCGAGACACATTCCACAAATCTTTTACAAGATAGACAGGTATTTTAGGAGTACCACTATATTCTCTTACGGCCTTCATAACAGATTCTTTTATCCAATGGCGCGCATAGGACGCAAACCTATTTGATCGCGCAGGATCATATTTACGAGCAGCTGTAAAAAGACCTAAAATACCATATCCAACTAAATCTTCAAATTCAAATGAAGTTCTTTTATATTTTTGAACTAATTTCAAAACAAGATAAATATTTTTCACTACAAGCTTATTGATAGCACGCCGTTTTTCAGTGTCCGGAGTAGAGGGGTTTTGAATAATATTCCCTAATCGAACCTCTTCTTGTTTTGTTAATGTTTTGTCTTCACCCGGAATTGCAATCGATTTTAATAAAACTTCTAAGCTGTTCATACTTTAACTTTACTCCACAAACTTAAACTATTCTTTTTACGCCTTAATGATAACCCTTCACTTAACAATTTCTTATACTGTTCTATTGCAGCAGGATCTTCCTCGAAAGGAACTTGTTCGCGAGGCCATTGAGAATGTACACCAGTTTCTCCAGGTTGCCATCTAACAAGTTGAGGATTCACTATTGCGGGAGAAACAGATGTAAGTGGTTTCTTGGGTTCGATTGTTGGCGCAGATACCTCCTCCGTCGCAGGTGTAGAAGTTGCTGATAGGTCTACTTCATAATGACGTTTCATATCATCTAAAACAGGACGTACTTTATTATCAAGAAACGCATTTACGTGGTTAGAGGTTATAGTACTTTCGGGATATCGGTCATTCCACACATCTACAATATAACCAGTGATGTCCTCTCCGCGTGCTTCCTTGGGTAATTGCATAACATCTAAATATATTTGTAAAAGCTCTTGCGCTTTTGAACCATACTCTCTACCAATAGTATCTACTATTTCTTGAAACCCCTTTAAATCAGGTTGTATATTTTGATCACCTTGAATTGATTCATACTCAGCTTGCTTCGTATCTAAAAACTGATTAAAACTAACATCTTCAGGTTTTTCTTCTAATACACGTTGATAATTTTTTAAGAACTCTTTCTTTTCAATGGGAGTACGCCCTTCAGGTTGGAGAACGCTATTCCATAAAATTTCACCTAAATACTCTTCCCTATTCTTATCTATCATAGAAATAATAGTTTTTGGATCATCCCCCAATAAAGCAATATCAGTATCATCTACAAATTTACTAAGAGCAGCAGGAGTATCAACTTCATGAATATTATCACTAAGAGACAATTTATGTTTATACTTCCGTATAAGATCTTCATTAGCAGGCGTCTTCGAAAGAGTTTCAATTTTCCCTTTCCATAACGGCCTCAACATTTGTAAAATAGAATGCATTTTAAACGCATTAGATTGTACATAATCTTCTATAGGTACACCTTGCATTCGTTCAAGTATTGATAGACCACTTAATACATCTAATTCAGGTGAAATAGTACCTGCGCCTGTCTCCACGGCAGGAAGCGCAGTAGGATCTTCAAGTTTATCTAACCGGGTCTCTTGTCTACCTTCTTCAGAATACATAGGTTCATCAAGAGATTCCATCTCCTGTCCTACAATTACATCATCTACATAACGGTTTACAAATGCAGGAGCTATTTTAGATATATATTTAGAAAAAGCATTATATAAATCATCAGGAGAAACATCAGGTCCACCCATCACAAAAGGATCTTGATACTGACTCTTTCCCTTAAACAACGCAGAAGAATTCATTAAATGATTAACAGTTTTCTGAACCATATCATTATAATTATCTGCATCAACAAAAACATCTTCGGGGGGTTCTTCTCCACCTTCAACCATTTGCTGCCTGCGTTTACTCTGCTCTGAAAAAGGAATATGGGAATTAGGATAAACTCCATAAGAGCCAAATCCGCCCTGTACAGCGTCTGTGACCATTAAATAAACTTGTTCTTTTTCTAATTGTAACGCATCACGTTCAATATCTGTCCGTACCTGTTGTACTTGATCCATATCATATGTTTCAGTGGGTTTTCCTGTAGGAGCCCCTAACGCAGCGCCTTCAGGGGTATTCGGTATTCCCACAGTACGTTCTTTAGATTCAGAAGAAGGTGTACGGTCATAAGGAAATGGCCACGACGGATCATCTTTAAATACGCGCCAAACATCATCGGGATTATTAAAAGTCTTTTTAGAATATTCATTTATTAAATTTTTATAATACTCTTCTGTCGCAGTGTCTCCTTTACTCATCGCATTTGTCATAATGACATGCCAAGACTCTTTAAGACGATCCATAAGAGCTTGTGCAACATAACGGGGATGAACTACTTGATCACGAACCCGATCCAACATATTCTTCGGACTAAATTCATATGGTCCAACAGCACGTTTACGTAGTAATCTTAAATTAGTCGGGAGTTTTCTCAGATTCAGCATAAGTACTGACCTCCGCATCAATTTTATCTAAATCAATCCCCGCACTCTTATTAAGAGCACGTAATTCCGCAGCTTCTTCATCATTCTCTTGTAGTATCTCCCTACTTGCTTTAATCAATTGATTATGTAATTGCATAGACTGAATACGAGAGGCTTCGGGGCTACTAGGTACTCTCGGAGCTGAAGGACTACCTGTAAACTGATTTTTACCTACAGGAGCATTAGGAACCATTGCAGGACTCCCCATAAGATTACCCCCACCTGTACCACCTAATGGAGGAGCGCCTCCGGGTGGAATAACAGAGCCACCTGGTCCGGGCGTGCCTCCTGGTCCGCCGGGTGCTCCAGGAGCACCTGGTTGAGGTTGTCCTGGTTGCGATCCCGGAAAAGGTATACCCTCTTCCGCAAACTTTTTTTGATATTCTTTAGTAACTCTACCTTTAGCAAGTTGATCATCTAAAGTATCTTGGTGTTCACGTGCAATCTTCGCACGTTCAGTATCTCTATCCAGTTTAGCAGCATCATAAAAAGTACTATCAGATATTTTACGCTGCCCAGGTAACATTCTATCCAAATTCATTAAAAAGTTACGGTATTGTACATCTGTTGAAAGAGATAACAAATCCCAATCTAATTTAGGATGTTCATACGACACATATTTAGAAGAAGCTAAAATATTACGCCTGTGGTGTAAAGAACGAACAAATTCACTATTAGCCTGATTATCAAAAGCAGTAGAGTGTTTTTGTAATTCTTCTTCTACTTTTGCAAGATCATTATCAGGACTACCATATTTTTTACCTTTATAATAAGAACCAGCAACTACATCATTTGTTTTATAGAAACCACATTGTCTGGCAACAGGTTCAAAAACACCTTGATAAACAAACTGCTGTAAAGTATTCTGAAAATGTAAATAACGCTGACGTAAAACTTCTAATTGAGCGTACGCAGAAGCATATGAGCCTGCACCAGTTAAAATAGATTCTGAAATACCAAGACCAATAAGCTTCCATTTCATAATACGATTAAATTCATTAGTAAGATTCCAAATCTTACCAGAAGCCCCATAGAACTGGATATCAATTCCCCAATGATAGACAATCGTAAAGTTAGGATCCACTTCACGTGCACTTAACATTTCACGAACTTCATCTAATTCTTCATCCTGGGGGACCCACCCCGATGCGGGGTCGCCAATCTTAACTACGGTAATTGGAATTGTCTGCCGCGTAGCAATAGCAAAATTTGCCATAGACATTCTATCTTCATATATTAAACTTTTTAATATACGTTTAATAATAGAACGCCCTAATGTTTCATATGGAGATTTATTGTGTGCAACATGAAATACGTTCTGTGGAGATAGAGGAATTTCTTGCCCCATACGAACATACTTAATAATCTCTTTTGGTAGTTGGTCATAAAGAAATTTTGGTTGTCCAGTATTAATAACTTTCTTTAAATGTTCATCAGGTTGTAATTTAATAAAAGGTTTTTGATTTAAATATGTCCCCTCTACAGTAACATAATCAGGATTCAAAATCACAAACTGATCCCACATACGATCATCGACATTCCACGCACCGTATGGAAAAACATTCCCTATGCGCCAATATTCTAATGCAATATCAAATAACAACTTTTCCATTTTAATACGTGACCACATTTCCTCATAATGCCCTTGAATAACAGTATCAGCGTGTTCTTTCATAGATACGCGAGAAAGAGGAAATTCACAGTGAAGCCGTAAGCAATTCCCGACCACAGGATCAGTATCATCAAAGAAACGATACAACCCATTCAAAGTTCTTAAATCTGTAGGAATACTTAAAGTAGTAAAAGAATAACGGGGATCATTAAAAGTAGGAGCAGTACGACTAATATCGGCTGTAGCAGTAGCTGTAACACTCCGGGCGCGCGCAATTCTATTTTGAGCATTAGAAAGAGATGAACCTGTTCGAGGATGAACGCGAGGCACTTGTACAAGATCTGTAGGAGCCCCTGGTACAAGAGAATCACCAAAACGTCTAATTCGTCCACCGGGTATTAAATAGCCCATTTATTGGGTATCCTTTTTAATTTGAGTTGTTTTAACCCACCCATCGGCAGTCAAACTCCTTGCAATGGTATACGTATTCTGTATTACAATACCCAATTGGGCCAATGCACGGACAAGGTCATTATGTAACGCACGTACAACATCGTCATTACTTTTAGGAGACAATCGAGTGAACTGACGTTTTTTAGGTGTTATTACATCAGCCATTCTACCCTGCTTAATAGGGCGAGAAGCTCCTTTACTGTTATTATAGTTCACTTTCGACGGGCTCCTGTATACAGATAACATCGCGCACTTTAAGATCGCTATTGGTTATTAAATTATAATCGTGAAGCAGTACGTCTAACCGACTAGTAGTTTCCTTTTTAACATCTTCATCTTGAGTGTCCTTAAGTATAATCAAACAATCACCAATATCACACGCAATATCGTCAAGATTTACCTGTTTCATAATAGAATCAAATGAATCAGGCATACCAGAACGAATACCAACCTTTTTAATTAGATAAACAGTAAGGTCAATATTAGATTTCAACACTTGAAGGTACTGTTCAATAAAAGGTGATGTTCGGTAATCAGGTAAATTAACACATTGTTCTAAATAAACAACAGTAGATTGAACAGAAGAGAGAAATTCCTTAAAGATAATTATTTGTTTTTGAGGAGGAACATCTTCTAAAATAGAAGAAATTACATCACGGTACAACCAAGTAATACGCCCTCTTATCCATTTATCTTGTATACGAAATTTACGAAATATACTAGTTAGAAAAGTAGAAGTTTTATACATTCATTTCATTCTACCTCATCAACTCGACGGTTAGTAACACGTAGTAATTCAATTCTAATACGTACACCCACATCTTTTAAAGACATATTAGGTCTAAGAGGTAAACCGAACTTACGTTGGAGGCGCATTACTTGGGTACGTATATCTTCTTTCTTTCCAAGACGCACTAATTGGTATTCCAGTTGAATAAGCTCGTCCTCTGTTTTAGGGATAAATAAATCCCGCAGGTCCTCAGGAATAGCCTTGACCATTTTTTGTACAAAAGGAGCTGTTTTAAGATCCATAAATCACCTAATAATCATTTATACAATTATAAAATAGTTCGATTATCGCGATATTACTTTGTAAGTAGCCCGGACAATATCATCGTATTCAGCAACAAACATATCAGCTATATTACGAGCCCACTCAATCCACTCAGGTAAGGGATATGCAAATACACCATCCGCAAGTCCAATTGCAGGTACGGGGCAACCTTCCCCAACATGTATATTAATCCCCACATGAATTAACCCCCCAAATAAAGATACCGTCGCAATAGATACACTTAACTTACGGTCAAAAATAAATATATCATCCCCTGATACCCTTATATTAAACCTACCACTCCCACCAAGATTAGACGCAATCATACTTATAAAAAGACGCTGCCACACAACAGCTTCCTGTATACCAATATTAGGAATTTCAATAATAAAATGTACCATATCAGCAGACTTAATAAAATCATCATTCACAGAATCTTCTAAATCAACGAGGTGAGTGCTTACATCCGCAGCCCCTGTAAAGAAGCATATACTGGGGCCAAGTACGCCCTTCTGTTCATACGCAAACGCGTGCTTTAATTGACTACCATCGTAATCCATTTTACCTAAACAAACTGTTTCCATATCTTACCCTTTCAATTACAATAACGGAAAAAACGTTTTAAATTATACCGCAACAAATAAACATTCTCTATCACATCATCTGGATATACACCATCACCTATCCCTGCCTGTGATGTCAAATTAATCTCTTCTCCCCTTTTCGTAACTTTAACAGGAAGAGAAGAATCGATAGTCTTGACATTAGGTAATGTACACAAAGTTAAAATATCAGAAGCAACAGGTAAACCCAAAATATGCACGTTCTCCCACTCTGGATGAGACTTTATAAGTGCAATCCTATCTACATCACTAACATACGGAACACCTATCCATGGAATATCATGAGCTTCATAAAAAGCACCTAAAGTATGCGCAACATCCATTGAACCATTCGCTTGTATAACCCCCATCAATTGAGTTGTAGGAAATATTAAACTATTTGTCACCCAAACAGACATAAATGATCTAAATCTATCAAGTGTTTTTCGCGGATTTCTCAAAACATCTGGAATTACAACTACATTTGGTTGAAGAGCTTTCGCAATCTTAAGATAATCATAATCAGATATCGATTCACCCAATTCAAACGCACCGTTATCCAAAATCATAAATCTATCTTTAGGTACATTCTTATAGAATTCAAAATACTCTGGATGAGATACACAAGTACTTGCAATTACAAAATCATAATCAAATTGATCATATAAATCAAGATGTGCTATAGGAAGTTCAACACTACACTTCATCAGGGTCATCTCCTTTATCAAATAAATCAGCTGCGTCAGTTATTTCCAACGCAATCGAATCAATTTCATTATAATATCCAGCTAAAAAAGAATTAAAACACGCAACAGAGCAAAAGTGGATGTACCATGTTAAATTATAATATCCCGCAAAATGATTATTACATACATCGCACTTTTGATCTAAAGGTACACGGACAGTATTAGGAGGTAAACTAGTCATCTGTATCACCAAAATCCAATTTAAGTTGAGGATAATCTTCTAACAAAGCAAATGTCTTTTTAAGAGACTTTTGACGTAACTCTCGAGATTTATACATAGAATCTTTCAATGCATCCCGCACAGTTAGTTTATCTTCAAATATAGACAAATACATAAAATCAATATCAGGTAAGTAAAGATTCTTCGCGGCTGCTTTACGAACTACAGTAGATGTATGATGCGCTGCCCAGTGAAGTATTGCACGATCTTGCGTGTGTTTTACAACATCTGCAATAGCAATAGGAGAAGTTAAAGAACCTACAGCAATTTGAATAAAAAGTTCTTTTTTATCCATCTTCACCACCAAACCCTATTCTAGAAGGTTCTTGTCTATTTTTAATTGAATTCACAGCATCTAAAAATAAATCAGTAGTCAATATCACTAACCCATCTGAATCTACTGCCCCCTGTGAAATTGCATCATTACATGCAGTAATATAAACTTCTTTTAAATGAGCCCCAGTATAATTTACAGGTGTAACTCTAACAATAGCTTCAAAATCTATATTAGAACACTTTTTACCTTTACACAAGCCCTTTAACATTTCTGCTTTTAATTCAGTAGATGGAGAATTAAAAGTAAGAGTCCTATCAAAGCGCCCGGGCCGATTTTTAAGGGCATTATCTAAAGCTTCAACATTATTAGTAGTACATAATACAATAAGATGATTATTTACTTCAGCCCCATCCAACTTATTCAATAACATAGGAAGTAACGGCGAACCCAAATCACGGTCTTTCATATAAATATCTATATCTTCAAACAAAATTATAATACGATCAAACTGTGCAGCAAATTCAAAAATCTCTTGAAGTTCACAAATACTCCTTAATCCAATAATAATCATAAAAGTAGTTTTCAAAGTACGTGCAAGTACCCGCGTAAGATAAGTCTTTCCGGTACCTGGAAGGCCGACAAAAATTACCCCTCTCTTAGTAGGTATACCATTTAACCTTTTCACATTGAGAGCATTTTCATCTACATAATCAATTATATTTATTCTTATATCTTCTTTCAAATCACTGTCTAAATAAATATCATCAAAAGAAACATCGGGTAATTGAAGTAATGTCCCTTTATTATCAAATACTTTCCCTCTATAATAATTATACTTCTTATAAGCTTCGTTTAACATACTATTAAAAGTTGCAAAATCAACAGCGTTTTTAACATAAATAATCCATTCTACAGATTCAGGATTACGTTCTATTGTTAACACTATATTTACAGTTTCTCCAGTAGAATTTAAAAATTCAATTACAAACCTACCCGAAAACGGAATATTCACAGTAATATCATCATCTATTTTTAAATCAGAAAGAACTGCAGAAGAGTCGAAAGAATATAATAATATGTCGCCTACCTCAACCATCTTATAAAGAGCATAAGAGTAAATATTCGAAAAAAGTAATGAGTAATAATGAGTATAATTACAAGGAGACTCGCCGAGAAAAAGACAAATTTCAATTCCCGGATACATATTATCAAAATGATTAATATCTGCAAGCGATGCGTTCTCCCACGTTTTACTATGATCAAACTGAGAATAAATCTTTTTTACAGCAGGATGTTGTGCTAATTGAAAATATTTATTGTCAGGTTGTATCAAAGGATTATTACTACCACAGGGGCCACAGTGATCACAAGGTGGTGCAGATACTTCACGGTTTGCAAAAATATCACCTTTCATTAATTAAACTCCTCTCTTTACACCGTCCCAAATATGAATATGCAAACGAGTACAAAACCTATACCCCTTATCTACACACAACTTTACAATTTGTTGAGATCTATTAGTTATTTCTTCAGTAGTTCTCCCTTCAGGCATCAATAACACCTTATCAGCAGGAATTTTATACATCTTACACAACTCCTCAATCTCTTTAAGATCAGTGTAATCACTTACAACAAACTTAAAATAAGCACCACGAATAACAAAAAACGTATAAGCGCTATCTTTTCTTCGCGCTTTTAAAGAATTCCCACTATTATTGAGCTTCGGCGATACATTATATTGATTAATATGTTCATTCACCTGATCTGTAGGAATAATTGTCCCATTCGTTTCTACTTCTATATCAAACCCTTTTATACGCAATAAACTCAATAACCTAACGAACGCACTACTTTTCTGCTGCATAAGAG
>Ga0307377_10006124_pt1 | contig 12680 bp, 11 predicted proteins | sample TR3MG_FD_202535 | JGI IMG/M metagenome (GOLD analysis project Ga0307377, IMG submission 202535) | Soil microbial communities from Risofladan, Vaasa, Finland - TR-3 | ecosystem: Environmental > Terrestrial > Soil > Coastal area > Acid sulfate soil | place: Finland: Risofladan, Vaasa | collected...
ACACCTGGCACGTCGTTGCCGGATATCGTTTCCTTGAGCGTGAATACGCCAAGCGGGGTGATCGTCGTCGGATCCATCGCCTCGCTGAAGGTTGCGGTCACCGTCTTGACGGACACGACGTTAGTAGTGCCGTTATGGACTTTGGTCGGCACGTTTATGTCGCCGTTGCTCGGGTTCGACGAGATCACCGTGGGATTGGTGGCTGCAGCGCCCGGAGTGCCGGCGGCGCCCGGGACAACGACAACCGGAGCGCCTACGGTTACGGTTACGACGTAATCCGCGAATGTGCCGTCTGCCGCTGTTACCCTGTATGTCACCGGAGTGGTGAAGTTATTCCCTGGCAAAGCGCCGCTGGTCTGAACCGCCGCGCCCACCTTTACGTTTGCCCCCGTGGTCACGAATGTCGCAACCAGGGCGGTCAAGTCTGTCCCGTTGGGCACGGTCACCGCGACCGTCTTGGCCGCTTCGTTTATCGTTCCTGCTGCCCCGAGATACCCGGCAAACGAATAGGCGGTGATGGCCTTGGCGGAGTTCTGCGCCACGGTTACGGTGACGGCATAGCTCGCCGTCGAGCCGTCTGCCGCGGTTACCGTGTAGCTCACCGGAGCGGTGAAATTGTTCACCGTAGCAGTGCTCGTCTGAACCGCCGTTCCCACTGTTACGCTCGCCCCCGTGGTCGCGAAGGTCGCAGCCAGGGCCGTCACGTCAGTCCCGAACGGGACGGTCACCGCGATCGTCTTCGCCGCTTCATTAACGATTCCTGCAGCACCGGTGTACCCGGCAAACGAATAGGCAGTGATGGCCTTGGCGGAGTTCGGCGCCACGGTTACGGTGACGGCATAGCTCACCGTCGAGCCGTCTGTCGCGGTTACCGTGTAGGTCACCGGTGCGGTGAAGTTATTCGCCGTAGCAGTGCTCGTCTGAACCACCGTTCCCACTTTTACGCTCGCCCCCGTGGTCGCGAAGGTCGCAGCCAGGGCCGTCACGTCGGTCCCGAACGGCACGGTCACCGCAATCGTCTTCGCCGCTTCATCGATCGTTCCGGCAGCCCCTGGATACCCGGCGAACGAATAGGCGGTAATGGCCTTGGCCGAGGCCGAGCCCGCCGTCACGGTTACCGCATAGGTCGCCGTCGAGCCGTCGGCCGCGCTTACGATGTATGCCACCGGCGCGGTGAAATTGTTCGGTGTTGTGCCGCTGGTCTGCGCTGCCCCGCCGACCTTTACGCCGGTCCCTGTCGTGGTGAATGTCGCAACCAAGGCCGTTAGGTCGGTTCCGTTCGGCACGGTGACAGCGATGGTTTTCGCTGCTTCATTGATCGTAGCTGCGGCTCCAGGATAGCCGGCGAAGGAGAAGGCCGTAATGGCCTTGGCCGAGACCGAGCCCACCGTTGCGGTTACCGTATAGGTCGCCGTTGTGCCGTCCGCCGCGCTTACCGCGTAGGCCACCGGCGCGCTGAAGTCATTCTGCGTTGTACCGCTTACCTGCGCCACCGCACCGACCTTTACGCCTGTCCCTGTGGTGGTGAAGGTCGCAGCCAGTGCCGTTACGCTGGTCCCGTTCGGCAGGGTCACGGCGATGGTCTTGGCCGCTTCATCCACCGTTCCGGCAACCCCGGCAAGCGAAAACGCTGTAATTGCCTTGGCGGTAACCGAACTCACGGTTACGGTCGCCGTATACGTCGCAGTCGAGCCGTCTGCCGCGGTGACAATATAGGCCACCGGGGCGGTAAAGTCGTTCGGCGTCGTGCCGCTCACCTGCGCCACCGTACCTACCTTTACGCTTGCTCCCGTGGTGCTGAAGGTCGCAGCCAGTGCCGTTACATTGGTCCCGTTCGGCACGGTCACCGCGATGGTCTTGGCCGTTTCGTCTATCGTCCCGGCAACCCCGTCAAGCGAATAGGCGGTAATGGCCTTGGCATTCACCGTGGACGCCCCCGCACCGCCACCGCCCAGGATTGGAGATTGCCCGCCGCCCCCGCCTCCGCATCCGGCGACCAGGGCGCCCACCACCAACGCCATCAACCATGGCAGGAAGCTGGAATAGCCAACGAATTTGCTCATGTTTTTCATCTGCGTACCCTCTTCGTCTGAACCAGAAAACCACTGATGTAATCGACCCACAGCTTGTCAGCGTGCATACTGCGTGTTCTGCACAATCGCAACGCGCAGGACTCCACGGGCAAAGTATTCCCCTCCGCCTCAAACAGTTCTGTGCGGTGGCGTACATAAGCAGGACAATCTGTACTCCCGGACGCGTACAGCGGATGCTGACTCACGCCTATAAAAAGCTGTAGTGACGCATGCGAATGGCTGTGTGGCGCGGACCGGCATGCAAATCCGGACGATTTGTGCGCTCACATACCGACAGCGGGCCACGACGACCGTCGCGGGGCAGCAGACAAAACGGAGACGCATATCACCGCGGGCGAGCGTGGCAGATGTGGCCCTAAGCAGCGAATTCGACTTGACGATATTCCGGAAGCAATCGATCGTACTCCCGTTTGACGACCGCATAGCACTCGCATGCCCGCGCTTCCAGTCCGGGGCGATCGAGTACCGCAATGCGGCCGCGGCTGTAACGGAGCAGTCCCGCTTTTTGCAGATTTCCAGCGGCCTCCGTGACCCCGCCGCGGCGCACGCCCAGCATATTGGCGATCATTTCCTGGGTCACCGCCAGTTCGTTGGAGGGCAATCGGTCCAGATTCGACAGGATGTAGCGGCATATCTGCTGCTCCAGCGAATGGTGCCGGTTGCACACCGCGATCTGCCCGGTTTGCGCCATCAGCGCCTGGACGTAGCGCAGCAGCAAATGCGACAATGGGCCATAGCGATTGAACTCGTGTTGCAACTGATCACTCGCCAGCCGATAGGCGTAGCCAGCGCTCACCACCACCGCCTCGCTCGGCAGCCCCCCCCCCAGGAACGAGCCGATGCCGACCACGCCTTCGCGACCGGTGACCGCGAACTCTGCCGTCGCTCCATTCTCGGTCAAGCAGTACCGCGAAACGATGCCCGCGGTGAGGAAATAGAGGTGCCTTTCCCGCTCACCGGCGCGATGAACGGCCAAACCCGGCGGCAGAGCAACAGGCTCCAGATGAGGCAGCAGGCGCTCATAATCCATCGGCGGCAGCGCTGCCAGAAGTTGATTGTGCCTGGGTTTATACTGCGCGCATGGCTCATTCCGCCAGTATCCGGACGCGAAGCACGTCTCCGCATACGGCCGAACCGAATGGAGTTCTGACATTGGGCCTCCCTGAAAACGCCCTCGCCCGTTGACCTACAATTCGACTGTACTCAGCGCATTCGTCACCGCCGATGATTTTGATCAAACTTTGTGTTCGCAGGGGGTAGGGCGATTCCTACAAGTATTTATACGGACGGGGCGCAGTTTCCTTGCGCGCCTTTGCCAGTTCGGCTGCCGACAGGTACAAGACAGTCGACTCGTACCTGGCGTGTACCTGGCGTCACGGGCGCAAGCTGCATCAGGATTGACATGAAAGGCAGGTAACAGACCCTGAACATGAAATTTCTTAAACGCCTGCTGATCGCCATCGCGCTGCTGCTCCTGATCGCGGCAGTGTTGCCGTTTTTCATCTCGCTCGACGATTACATTCCGCGGATCGAGAAAGAGGCATCCGCCAGGCTCGAACAGCCGGTGTCGATAAAGAGCATAAAGTTCGCGGCCCTGCCATTGCCGCATTTGCGGATCGACGGCATAGCGGTCGGCGCGACCGATGAAATCAAGCTGGGGAAAGTGACGGTGACCCCCGATCTCTTTTCGTTGCTGCAGCCGACCAAGGTCATCAGGCGCATCGACATCGATTCCCTGGCTCTGACGCGCAAGGCGATCGACGAAATTCCGGCATGGATCACGCCCAAGTCGCCACAACAACCGCCGCCATTCCGGGTCGAGAGCATCCGCTTCAATAACGCATTGGTCGATTTCGGCAAGACGCGCCTGGGTCCGTTCAATGCACGCGTCAACCTCGACGCCAAGGGCGAACCCGAGGACGTGTCGATCAGCACGCAGGACGGCAGGCTCAAGGCGTTCCTCAAGCCTCACAAGTCAGAATACTTGATCGATGCCAGCGCAAAATCATGGACATTGCCGGTCGGGCCGGCGCTGGTGTTCGACGAGTTGATCATCAAAGGGGTGGCGACACTCGACCAAGTCAAGCTGAACGAGGTAAGCGCCAGGCTCTATGGCGGCACCGCCGTTGGAAAAACGACTATCAGCTGGAAGAAAGGGCTGCGACTCGAAGGCAGATTCACGCTTAACCGGCTGGAGCTGCGGCAAGTCGCCCCCTTGCTGTCACCGGGTACTTACGTCAGCGGCCGGCTCAGTGCGAAACCGGTCTTCTCGGCTGCGGCGGCCTCCGCGGATCAGCTTGTCGCTGCGTTGCGGCTGGAGACGCCGTTTAACGTGCAGAACGGCGCGCTCGGCGGTGTCGACATACACAAAGCCGCCACGAGTCTGATCAGGCAGGGAACGCGCGGCGGGGAAACACGCTTCGATGAGTTGTCCGGACATCTTGTCATGGAGCGCGGCAGCTACCGTTTCACGCGACTCAAGATCGCCTCGGGCGTGCTGGCCGCCGACGGCAATGTGAACATCTCGCGGACGAAGGAGCTGTCGGGGCGTATCAACGCCCAGGTGAAACTGGCGGGCACCAGCGCCGATGTGCCGCTCGACGTCGGGGGGACGCTAGCCGCGCCGCTACTCTATCCCACTGCCGGCTTTATCGCGGGCGCCGCGGCCGGCACCGCCATTCTGGGCCCGGGGCTGGGCACTACGGTGGGTGCGAAAATCGGAGGCTGGGTCGAAAACGTGTTCGGCAGGAAGGGCGCGAACCAGGCGAAAAAATAGTCCGCGTCCGGCGTTCGACCGCCGCGTTAGACGTTCGAACGGATTTCGCCGTCGACGATCTTGACTTTATCCCCCGTGCGCCAGGTCGGCGCGCTCGCTTGACTGATGACGCGGCTCGAACCGTCATTCAGGCGCACGGTGATCTCGTAACTCTTGGTCGCTCTCACCCGCTTCTCGACCTCGTTGCCGGCCACTGCGCCGCCGACTACGCCAACCACGGTCATGACATCCTTGCCGCGACCGGCGCCGACCTGGTTGCCGAGCAGGCCGCCCAGAACGCCGCCGCCTACTGCGCCAAGACCGCTGCCCTGGCCCTTTGCGTCGATTTCGCGCACGGATTCGACCACGCCGCATTCGGCGCAGGTCGCAACTACCGCGATCCGCGCCGGAGCGTTATGCACCTCCTCGGCGGGATTCGTTGCATTCGATGCCATGGCCCGATGCGCTTTGACGGCGGGGGGCGGCGCGGCGTTCGCTGCCTGCTGCTCGATCACCGCCTTGTCACCGGTAGCGCTCATCGAGTTCGGGATCCAGCCCATCACGGCGGCAATGCCTACGGCGCAGAACACGGTCAATGCGACGCCCGCGATCCAAATTATGGCTTGGGGCAATTTGCCGGATTGCGGCTCAATTTTGTTGGCTTGCGTTTCCATGCGGACTTCCTTCTGATTGAAGCGATGCCGAACGGCGCTCTCGTCGATACCCCGAAGGGAGAACACCGCTCGATCGGCCCTGCGCTTGCATGGCCTCCATGGCGCGCCAGGATTGCCGCTCGACTAGCGGGCGATCCTGGTGCCGATGACTTCGATATCGACGCGACGATCCGGTTGCAGGCAGGCGATCACTTTCGCACTCTTGGGGCCGGTGCAATCACCGGCCTTGGTAACCGGGTGCATTTCACCCTTGCCTTCGGTATAAATGCGGGCGGCGTCGACGCCGTTGCTTACCATATAGGTTTTCACCGCTACAGCGCGCCGCTCCGACAGGCGCTGGTTGAAGCGCTCGCTGCCGATACGGTCGGCATAGCCGATGGTCATGATGGTGTCGGGGCTGATGTCCCGGAGTTTGCCGATGAAGGTATCCAGCGCCTCACGCCCGGCCGGACGCAAAACGGCCTTGTCGAAGTCGAACAGGGTATCTGCGTCCAGGGTCAGCTTTTCGGCCACCGGGATGGGAGCGGGAGGCGGCGTTATCGCCGCAACCTGCTCGGGCGCCGGTGCGGGCTGCACCGCCGGCGCGACCGCAGCCACGTAGTTGGGGTCGCATTCGGCGCTGGGCGCCGGGGCCGGGCCAAAGCCGGTGTGCCAGCACAAGCCGGTGCCGCTCTTGACTATTGAGCCGCTGCCACTGTCATCGTGCAGGTAGGCCCTGCCGTCCGGATTTTGCGCGAACGCAGCTCCGGACAGGATGCCCAATGTCAGGGCGCACGTTACCGCCAGCCCGGTTTGCTTCTTGTTGAATGATCTTTTCATGGTGTTTCTCCTGGTGAACAACGCCTGCAGCTTCCATCCCCATTTCCAAAACCGCAAATCACGGTAAGAAAAACTGACTGGCAATGAAACATTGTCCGGCAACAGTACCGGAGCGATCTGGGCGGTAACGCACATAATTCGAAATATTTCGTCGGGCGTCAGTGGTTCAGCAACAACTGCAGGATGACGCCGGTGGCGATCGCGACCAGAACATAGTCGCCGCCTGTCTGCACCCAATGGTAACCACGCGGCGGGGCGCTCAGGTGATGGCCGCGCCAGTCATTGACCACATACTGCCGGTTGCGGTATTCGCGCGGAAGGCGATCGCCCCTGCGGAAATCATGATTCGGGCCTGCGCCACGTTCGTCCCATCGGCCATTCTTGTAGTCCGCGCGACCGCGGTGTTCGCCGCGATCCTGATGGCCGCCGCGTTGTACCTGTGCATTGCGGCCGCGATCGTTGCGATTGCCGTGATTGTCGGCGAACGCGACTCCTCCTGTTGCCAGGGACATCGCCAGGATGGCGGATACAACTGCTTTACTGTTCATAGCGGACTCCATTTGGTTGGGAAATGCGGTATTCGCCTCGCGCACTTTGTCGTGCATGTCGTGCCGACCCAGTGCCGGCCAGTTCAGACGATAGGCTTATGCGCGGACAAATTCTGTGCGCCAGCGCACCTAATTCAATGGCACCTTGATTTCGAAGCGTGCATGCCGTGTGTTTGTGGGAGGCCCGCCCCCGGGCCGATCGGTGCCCGCTTGTGGCAGCTGTCGGGGCGGGGGCGCCCCTCCTACATTCGGGCGCCTCCCTTAGATCGATGCGCGCCAGAGATGACGCTTGCTTACCAGGTTGTTTCGCAACTAACGTGTCATCGTACTAGGCTGTTGTTCGCCGGTGCGTTCGGGCAATGGACCCTTTCCCACGGGCGTCGATCAGGATCGGTGCGACAATATTTTGGGGTAACATTGAACGCCATGACCGAACCAGTGAAACTCCCCGAAGGCAGGGAACCGGTGCTGCGGGTGATGCCCATGCCCGCAGACGCCAATCATCACGGCGACATTTTCGGCGGCTGGATCATGGCGCAGGTCGACCTCGCCGGCGGCATTCTCGCCGGACGCCATGCGCGCGGCCGCGTGGCTACCGTGGCGGTGAATTCCTTCCAATTCAAGCAAGCGGTGCAGATCGGCGACCTGCTGTCCTTCTACGCCGAGATCGTGCGCGTGGGCAACACTTCGATCACGATCAACGTCGAGGTGTACGCGCAGCGCAACCCCGAGGAAATCGAGGTCGTCAAGGTGACCGAGGCGACGCTCACCTACGTCGCGACCGACAAGAACCGCAAGCCGCGCCCGGTGCCGCCGCTGCCGTCAAACAAATAGAGAGGGCATTCATCCCATGAAAGAATTTCGAGACAAGGTAGCAGTCATCACCGGCGGCGCGAGCGGCCTCGGGCGCGCGATGGCCGAGCGCTTCGCGCGCGAGGGCATGCGCATCGTGCTCGCCGACGTCGAGCCCAATGCGCTCGCGAAAGCCGAGGCCGAAATGAAGGCTGCCGGGGCGAAAGTCATCGGCGTGCGCACCGACGTTTCCAAGTCGGCCGAGGTCGAGGCGCTGGCGCAGAAGACGCTTGCGACCTTCGGCGGCGTGCACCTCGTAGCCAACAATGCCGGCGTGGCCGAGGGCGGCAATGTCTGGGACAACACCGTCGCCGACTGGGAGTGGGTGCTGGGCGTCAACCTCTGGGGCGTGATCCACGGGGTGCGCGTGTTCACGCCGATCATGCTGCAGCAGCAAAGCGAAGGCCATATCATCAATACCGCCTCGGTCGCGGGCCTGCTCTCGCCGCCCGGCATGGGCATCTACTGCGTGTCCAAGCATGCAGTGGTGGCGCTTTCCGAATGCCTGCACCAGGACCTGGCGCAGAAGTCGGACAAGGTCAAATGCTCGGTGCTGTGCCCGGCCTACGTGCCCACGGGCATCGCCGACTCGGGACGCAACCGCCCCGCCGCGCTGAGCGAAACCCGGCACAAGAGCGCGGCCGACCTCGCGCTCGACGCCAGCCTGAAAAAAGCGGTCCAATCGGGCAAGCTCACCGCCGCCGACGTGGCGCAGAAGGTCTACGAGGCGGTGCACGACGAACGCTTCTACATCCTCACCCACCCGAAGATCAAGCCCTCGATCCAGTGGCGCATGGAAGACATCCTGCAGGAGCGCAACCCGACCAACCCAATGGGATGAGCGCGCCCGTGCGCAGTTGTGACGGCTGCACCGCTTGCTGCAAGATCCTGAAAATCCGTGAGCTGGACAAACCGGCGAACACCTGGTGCGAGCATTGTGAAATCGGCGTCGGCTGCGGCATCTACGATACCCGGCCCGAGTCGTGCCGGGTGTATGAGTGTGTCTGGCTGCAATCCCAACGAGGAGGCAAGCCGCTCCCCCTCGAACTGCGGCCCGACACCTCGCGCGTGGTCATCGGTGTTACGAACCACGGCGACGACCTCGTTCTGTACGTCAGCCCCGACCGGCCCGATGCGTGGAAACGCGGCGGCATCGCCAGGTTTGTCGCCGAGATGCGCGCCAAGGGCTTTGCCGTCCTGGTCAGCTGCGGGGACGCGGTGCAAAAGCTGTAGGCGGCCTCCCGGCCGCTCGCGTTCGCGCGCCCGCCCTTACCCCTTTTTCGCCCGCGCCGCCGCTGCCATCGCCTCTGTCGCCACCTTGCGGTCGTCGTTCATCTTCCTAAACGCCGGGCGCTCGTTGAGCATTTTCAGATAGGGTTTCACCGGGGCGCAGTCTTGGAGCGCGTCGCGACCGTAGACGATCTTGCTCGCGAGCGACACCAGCGGCAGATGCACACCCGCGGCGCAGTCGGCATAGCTCAGCTCGGCGCCGGCGATGAAGGGCGAGAACTTCGCGAGTTGCTTGAACGCGCGCACGCCCTTGGCCAGGTCCTTCTCCACATGCTTTTTGATCTCGTCCGAGACCGTGCCGCCGAAGAAGGCCTGCGGGTACAAGCGCCTGGCGACCAGCTCCATGTGCAGTTCGATGACGGTGATGAGTTCGCGCACGCGCGCGCGTTCGAACACGTCTTTCGGGTAGAGCGGATGCTCCGGATAGTGGTCTTCGAGGTATTCGCAGATCACCTGCGACTCGCACAAAAACTGGCCGTCGATTTCAAGGTAGGGCACCTTGCCCATGGGCGAGCGCTTCAGGTAGTTCTCGTCCTGCGAGGTCATGCAGAACACCTCCTCGAACGGAACGCCTTTTTCCAGCAGCGCCACCTTGACCTTGTTGTAATAGTTGCTGACCGAAAATCCACCCAGCTTCAACATCCTTGCCTCCCGTCAATTGCTTACGCGCGTCTCTAATAACGCCGATTTTGAGTGCGCTGCAAAAATGCAACCTCAAGAATTGTCATTCCGAGCATAGCGAGGAATCTGCTTTTGAATCACCGCAAAGCGGATTTCTCAGCCTTCGAGTTCGGAATGACGATTTATCGAACTCCCTTTGTATCAGGCTGTCTTGGCCGACTTGGGCACCGTCATGTGCTTGGCCAGTTCCAGCTTGGCGACGGCGTTGCGGTGCACCTCGTCCGGGCCGTCGGCGAAGCGCAGCGTGCGCGAATGCGCGTACATCATCGCCAGCGGGAAATCGTCCGACACGCCGGCGCCGCCGTGCGCCTGCATCGACCAGTCGATCACCTGCAGCGTCATGGTTGGCGCGAGCACCTTGATCATCGCGATCTCGGCCTTGGCCACCTTATTGCCCACGGTGTCCATCATGTAGGCGGCGTTGAGCACCAGCCAGCGCGTCGAGTCGATCATGATGCGCGCCTGGGCGATGCGCTCGCGCGTGACGCCCTGCTCGGCGATGGTCTTGTGGAACGCGACCCGCGACAAGGAGCGCTTGCACATGAGTTCGAGCGCGCGCTCGGCGACGCCGATCTGGCGCATGCAATGATGGATGCGGCCCGGCCCGAGGCGGCCTTGCGCGATCTCGAAACCGCGGCCTTCGCCGAGCAGGATGTTCGACGCCGGCACGCGCACGTCCTTCAGATGGATTTCCGAGTGTCCGTGCGGCGCGTCGTCGTAGCCGAACACCGACAGTTGCCGTACGACCTTGACCCCGGGCGCGTCGCTGGGCACCAGGATCATCGACTGCTGGCTGTGCCTGGGCGCGTCGGGGTTGGTCCTGCCCATGAGAATGTACAGCTTGCAGCGCGGGTCGCCACCGCCGGAAGACCACCACTTGCGGCCATTGATGACGTATTCGTCGCCCTGTTTCTCGATGCGGCACTGGATGTTGGTGGCATCGCTCGACGCCACGTCGGGCTCGGTCATGAGGAAGGCCGAGCGGATTTCGCCGCGCAGCAGCGGCTCCAGCCACTTGCTCTTTTGTTCCTCGGAGCCGTAGCGCTCTATGGTCTCCATGTTGCCGGTGTCCGGCGCCGAGCAGTTGAACACCTCGGCCGCGAACGTCACCCGACCCATGATCTCGCACAGCGGCGCGTACTCCAGATTCGACAGGCCTTCGGGCGCGCGCTTGGAATGCGGCAGGAACAGGTTCCACAACCCGGCCGCGCGCGCCTTGGGCTTCAGTTCCTCGACGATCTTGGTCGGGATCCATGCATTGCCCTTCTTCCGGTTTTCCAGGATTTCCTGGTGGAAGCGGTGCTCGTTCGGATAGATGTGCTCGTCCATGAACGCGATGAGCTTGGCCTGCATGGCCTTGACCTTGTCTGAATATGCGAAATCCATGGCTTGCCTTTCCTGAAGTGAAAGTGGTGCGGAAGCCGCCGGGCTATTTTCCGGCGGCGATGACTTTTTGCGCATACTCCCAGGCCATCTTCGCCAGGGGCAGGACGCGCGCGCCGGCATCGGCCGCATGCGCGCTGGCGGCGGTGCCGTCCACCGAGCGCTTCTTGATGCCCTGCAGGATGCCGGCGATGCGGAACATATTGTAAGCGAGGTAGAAATCCCAGTTGTCGATGCGCTCGCGCCCGGTGCGTTTGCAATAGGCGGCGACATAGTCGCGCTCAGCGGGTATCCCGAGTGCCTGGAGATCGAGCCCGCCGATGCCGCGGAACTGCCCCGGCGGAATGCGCCAGCTCATGCAGTGGTAGGAAAAATCCGCCAGCGGGTGGCCCAGCGTGGAAAGCTCCCAGTCGAGGATCGCGAGTATGCGCGGCTCGGTCGGGTGGAAAATCAGGTTGTCCATGCGGTAATCGCCGTGCACGATCGCGGTCTCGTCGCCGGGCGGAATATTATTCGGCAGCCAGGCGATCAGATTGTCCATCTCCTCGATCTTTTCCGTTTCGGACGCCTGGTACTGTTTGCTCCAGCGCCCGATCTGGCGCGCGAAATAGTTGCCGGGCTTGCCGTAATCGGCAAGCCCGATGGCGGCGTAATCGACGCGGTGCAGCGCGGCGATCACGCGGTTCATTTCGTCGTAGATCGCGCCGCGCTCGGCCTTGCTCATGCCCGGCAGCGCCTGATCCCACAGCACGCGGCCTTCGACGCAATCCATGATGTAGAAAGCGCGCCCGATCACATCCTCGTCCTCGCACAGCGCATAGGTCCTGGGTACCGGGATGTCGGTCTTGCCCAGCGCGCTGATTACGCGGAACTCGCGGTCCACGGCATGCGCGGAGGGCAGCAGCTTGGCCGCCGGGCCGGGCTTGGCACGCATTGCATAGCGCTTGCCGCCGGCCGAGAGGCGATAAGTCGGATTGGACTGGCCACCCTTGAACTGCTCGACCTCGAGCGTGCCGGAGAAGCCTTCCACGTGCGCGCGCAAGTACGTTTCCAGGCGGGCGACGTCGAAGCGCTGCTTCTCCGCCACCGGCTTGGTGCCGATGAACTGCTCCATCCACTAATCCTCTCGTTTATTGCAGCTGATTCGCCCCTAATCCTAGCACGGCAAGGCCCCTGGCCCGAAGCCGCAAGATCAAGCGCATGAATATGCGGACGATATGGATTTGCGCTCGCAGGCTGCCTGCGGGCATACTGAGCGCGCGCGGAAATCTTTCGCAAAGGATAGCTTATGTTCCAAGCCGGCCTGTTCAAAGGCAAGCGCATCCTCGTCACCGGAGGCGGTACCGGCCTGGGCCGCGAGATGGCCGACAAATACCTCGAGCTGGGCGCAGACCTGTACATCTGCGGCCGGCGCAAGGAAGTGCTGGAGCAGACCGCAAGCGAGCTGATGCAAAAGCACGGCGGCTCGGTCAAGGCCCATGGCGTCGACATCCGCAATGCCGAAGCCGTGGACCAAATGATAGAGACGATCTGGAACGACGGCGGACCGCTCACCGGCCTGGTCAACAACGCCGCGGGCAACTTC
>Ga0307377_10006128_pt1 | contig 12674 bp, 25 predicted proteins | sample TR3MG_FD_202535 | JGI IMG/M metagenome (GOLD analysis project Ga0307377, IMG submission 202535) | Soil microbial communities from Risofladan, Vaasa, Finland - TR-3 | ecosystem: Environmental > Terrestrial > Soil > Coastal area > Acid sulfate soil | place: Finland: Risofladan, Vaasa | collected...
CTCACCGCCTTGTCTCCCGTATCAATTCTGGAAAAATTCCATTAGGGGTATGTTTTATTAAAGCCGCATAAGTTATACACGCCCCCTGAGTCGTCTTTATTGTTATGCGATTGCCCGAAGCCCAAACTTCTATTGATGATACGATATGCCCTTTAAGCTCTGTTTCTAATAAATCTGGTTTGTAATCTGTACTCATACTCCTCCTTTTTAAATTGCATTAGATTCGACAACCTCAATTTTCTTCTTTCCAGATACACCCGAACCGTTGCATTTTTGACATTGATAACCCCATGCATTTACAAAGCCAGTTCCAAAACAATTTTTACATGGTCTTTTAGTCCCAACAACTTTCGCTGTCATAACCTCTCCCTTGCCCTTGCATATTAAACACTTTTCTCCTCTTTTAATTTCAACTATCTTGTTCTGCAACTGTTCAAAATTCAAATGATTAGCGTTTCCTGTTTCCTGTAAATGCCTTAACCACGCCATTAGTTTTTGCCAACGCCTTGAATTACTCATTTCTCCACCTCTGGCTCAATAACTGCCCAGTCGTCATATCCTTCTACTTCACTCCTATCTACAACCTCAACTGGTAAATGATTTTTTGTTGTTTGGCGAGTATATTTTATTTCAAATCCACCATTGTCTAATTTATATAACATTGCGATATACTTAACTCCAAAAGCATTTATTCTTCCAGCTTCTCCTGTTCTTGATTTAAAACATGCGTCAGGTATTCTCATAAGCATTTCTCCTATTTGTTAAAATTCTTGGTAATGAATATCCCGAATCTACGACAAATATTTTCCCGAACAATCTTTTTGTTATAACAAAATAATTATCATCAACAGTTTTGCATGATTTACAAAATGGCAATAATAACTTATGCCACCATTTTATATACTGAAAACATGTTTTATCAAATATTCTATCGTTATTTCCTGTATTGATTACACCAAAAGGCAGTTCTTTTTTACATATTGCACAAGTTAAAGGATTAAATTTATCAACTGCGATAAACCTACCAGGTTTAATTTTATGGTCGCATATACACCAATCTTTCATTACTCACTCTCCTTATTGGATTTCACATACCAGTATTCACCGAGGATTGGGTGATGTTCTCTGTATATCGTATCAACATTTCCAAAAACCTTTTTTAGTGTTTTCATAACTGCTTCTGCTTGCCATTTTAAATAAGGGAATGGTGGTTTAGATAAAAATAAATCTGCACAATACAAAACTTTCTTATCTCCAATCGTATAATATTGCATTATTTTACCTCAAAATACCCATTGTTTTTAATCGTTTCTAATGCGTTTTGTGTGGTTATCATCAGCAGTTGCTACCTCCTTGTTCACCTATTTAAACTCTATCATCGCTCACCGCCTCTTCGGTTTCTACGCCTTCCCGATTTTATCAATCAGCGGTTTTATGCTTTCTGTTGTTGCTATCTGTTTAACTTTAAACTTCCGCCCATACCAGTTCCTCAACACCCGCTCGATTTCTTTAGCGGTCAGGTATTCAAGCTCTTTGGGCAGGGTTATTTTGGTTGTTATGGTTTTCACTACCGCCTCCTGTTAGTTAAATTCTTCCATGGTAATTTTTATCTTAGCTTTTTTTGGTTTGAATTTTCCTTCAAATTTAAGAACATAATCTCCATGGGGGGAACAAACAACTACCTTTTGCCCTTTTTTAGCGGAAAAACACCATGTAGATAACATTTCTTTAAACAATGTATATTTGCCTGCTTTATATCCATAAAAACTCGTTAACATTTTTTTCTCTTTCATCACACATCACCGCCTGTTAGTTAGTCTGCTTTTTCTTTACTTTCCAATTACTTTATTTTTCATCTTCCTGCTCGTGTTTCTCTGCTCTGCAAAGAGTAGTTCTCAATCTCAGAATGTAATCTTTTAGTTCTAATTTTTCTAAAATTTCTTTGTCCGACAATGTATCATTAAAACTTCCTAATATAGATTTTAAGTGTGTTGGAATATTCCATTTTTGTGACAGAATACTTATTTTTAATATAATTTTGTGTAGGATTTCTTCTCTTTTTAATGCTTCCATAGCATCACTTAACACAGGAAGATAACAACCCGAATCAATATTTATCTCACGATTCTGCACCCATTTAATTAAAATTTCTAAATGGTGCTTTGCGTATTCTTTTTTGTGAAAATGTTTCTTGACATTCTCAAACCCATTACAATCGTAAATTTCCCAAGATGGCAGAATTTCTAAATTTTTAAATACACAAAATCCATATTCATTACAACCACATTTTTTACATATAGTTTTTTTCTCCATCACAACCCCTCCTTCAGTTTTACCCATCACTTCCGCCTCTCGCATATCTCGTCTGCCTCGTCAACATAAATTGTATCTAACTCAACTCCATTTACGGGGTCATCTTTTTGTGCCAATGCTACCGTAATTTCTTTCTTGCAATCAGGGCATAGTATTTTGAATGTTTTCATGCTTGCTCCTTGCGTTGGTTAGTAATTGGCTTCTTTAACTTCTACTTTTACAACTACATACGGAGTTGTTCCGCTCTCTTTTTTATGTCTTTTATTAAAAGAAAGGCAGGCACTTTCAACCATTGCCTTAAACAGACCCAATATAAGAATGCAGTCCTTGTTTTCAACTAAAAGACCGGTACTTGCATCTTTAATTGCATAATATTTATGTGTCATATTTCCTCCTTCAGTTTTACCCATCACTTCAGCCTCACTCGCCGGCTTCTTCCTCTGCCTGTTCTGGCACTATAAATTCTTCAATCATTTTAGTTGCAGTTATTTTAAATTGCACTTTTTTGCATATTTCAATAATTTCATCATTGCTTAAAACATGACCCAAATATATGGCTATTTCTCCTGTTTGCAGTATCTCTGCCGACATCTCAAATCCACTTTTTTCTATAGCACAAAACTTTTCATAAACTTTTTCTGTTGTCGGAAAACATTCCCATTTCCATTTTGATTTTCCATCTCCACTTTGATGATAGTTCTTAAAGTTTATCAAGCAATCTGTCGGCTCAAATCTACTATCAACACATTTTGAACACGGGGGATTTATATGACAACTACAACTTAAATCATTAGGAATAGAACAATTCTCGCATTCTTCGCTATCCTCATCGTGTATACAAAAATCGCATGATTTGTCATAATTGTTTCTAGCGTTATACATCTTCTCGAAAGCTTTTCCCAAGTCGTCCCCTGTATATAAAACGCTTCCATTATCAAATTTTTGTATCATCATTTCACCTCCAGACGTTTTGCGATTGCTTTTATCGTAGGTTCAATCCAATCATTTTTAAAAAATATTTCCCTAATTTCGCCCACATCTGGCATGAATTTCTAATACCAAATTAGTTATCTTGTTCTCTAACTGTATCAACGCTTCTTCGTGGCTTCTTGGTATTATGTTGTGTTTAAACATTATTTCGTCCAACCGCTCAAGAATCCATGCGTCATAGTCTGAAACAGCTTGATTGTATCCAACCTGTTCAGTTTTAGACCAGCCAGTTTTCTTTTTCCAATTTATGATTTTCTGCTTAGGTTTGTTCATTAAGATTGTCCTCTTGTATAGGCTTGTGTTCGTACCTCATACAAACTCCCATTCTTTAATGTTATTCTTTTCAGCAAATTCTTCCCAATCCTTTACAGCTTCTTTTTCCGTTTTCCAAATGCCGTAATGATTAAAAATTTTACGCTTAACTGCAAAATTAGGATTGACAAGTTCTGTAGCGTGCCATGAATAAGTGCTTGCGCTGAATAAGCCTATTTTAAAATGTATGTCTACTACCCATTTACTGTTCATGCTTTTTCCTTTCCAACCATTTATGGTCGCCACATAGCCATGCAACAAATGCGAATATACACATGCTCACATAACCAGATGCCAAGAAAATTATAACTACTGGCAAAGTGAATGTAGCACCAATTATTTGTAGACATAAAATCGCTTTGTTTGTTTTCATTGTTTCTCAATATTTTCTTTTAAAGACCTTAGGCTCCATGCCAATCCCAATAAATATCTGTCGCTCACTGTCGCTCCAGTCATAAGCCGGCTTAAAGTTTCCGAACATATTTCGCCCAGCCTGTTTCCCTCTATTGCACATGATGAAAAAGATTCCAATGCCATGCACAATTGAGAATGCGTCATGTTTTCAGAAATCCATTTTTTGGCATCATATGCTGAAGGATGCGGTTCGGTTTCTTTTAGTGTGCCTCGTTCTTCAGACATTTTCTATCGCTCCTTTTTTTTCTGCTGTTGAAAGAAAAGCTGTATTTGCTTTTCCATACTTTAAGTTTCTTATCAAACTCTATGTGGTTTTTTATTATGTATCCATCTTCTCTCAATTCACTTATTCTCTTAGTGTAACAAGCGATTCCGAGCCTCATCATCTCTGGAACAGACACGAACTTCTTACGTTTCAATAGTGCCAAGATTTTTTCTTTCTGCGTTTTGCGTTTCATGTCGCCTCCTTTTTTATTCACCGTCAACATTAACCTCTGGAACAAACTTTTCTTCCCACGCTTTCTTTAATTTGGAATGCGTTATCTCAAGCTGTGTTTTCTTGCCTTCTTTGCTGTTTGCATTTAGTCCCGAAGGTAACGATACGCCACGATAATCGTTGAACGCTGTGAAACTTCTTAGAAGTTCTTCCGCGCTTTTGGAATCTTTTTTATCGTCTGGCAATAATTCAGCAATCATAATTGTAACTTCTTCACGCAAAGTTTTTTCAGGAGTATTTTTTAGTGCAGAAGATGACGGAGAAAATGAACTTGTTTGAACTTCAACTTTTTCAACATTTTCTTTTTTTTCTTCTTTTTTAGCTTTTGTTGATTTTACTTCTATTGATGCTTCATCTTTCGGTGCTTCCAAAGTTTCCCAATCTGTTCTATCTTCAACGTCAAGTATGTTTGTCTTTTCTTCTATTTGTTTTGGTGTGATTTTTCTTATCGTTTCGTCAACCTCTAAAGCTCTCTGCATTTCAACTGATTTTGGTAGTATCTTCATTAGTCCTCTGCAAACAGTTTTTAAACACATCTGTTCTTCGCTTGTTCGCCACGGAGAATAATATCCGAACTCGCCTTTTTCTTTGCTCCATGTCTTGGAATATTTCTTGCCATGCTCAATACACTCATTGTGTGTCATGTAGTCAAATATACAGTTTCCGTCTTTTAGCTTGGCTACGATATAGTATCCTTTTACCTTTCCTCTATCGCCTTCGGCTTTTCTGAACCGCAGAAATGAGTTTGTTCCCTTCTCGTATTCAAACGTGTCATTTTCTTTTACCGTGTTCCAATCAAGTGTGGAAGAATCTTGGTGCCGGTAGTAAAGTTGAACCAATCCCTTGTATCCAACCATAAACTGTGCTTCCATTCTTCCTTTGTTTTTGAATGGTAAAATATAGGCTTGTCCGTCAATAGGTTCTAATCCTAAAGACAGGCACGTATAGAAACTTGCCATTACCGTATAAGGGTCGCACTTCATCAAATCTGGGTTTCGTTTCATTAACGATTCGCACAATGACCCAAACCTTACAGCGTCAATATGTTTCGGTGCTACCTTCAACATTTTCGGCATTGAGTTCATTACAACATCTTTTAACGGCATGAGTTTAGTTTTTGTAACTGCGTTCTTTACTTTTTCGATTTGGTTAGTCATGTTTGCTCCTTTTTAGGTTTCCGCTAACTTTTTTAATATTCAGTTCTTCGTTGCCTTCTGTAAACTTATTAAAATAGTCTATCTTGGTTTTTGTTCTCTTATCAAGTTGCTCGTAACACCATGTGAAATAGTCAAAACAATCGTTGCCTCTAACTATCGGAATATAATTTTTCCCAAACCACCGCCTATTCAACACAAACTTTATCCATTCAAGCCCTTGATACAATGCCCTCGTTTCGTTTTTCTTCTCTGAAAAATCGTAAACCACGCATTCAGTTCCAATAGCAAGGTTAAACAGAAAGTCATTATCCAAATCCTGAAGTATAAAATCCCATCTTCTCTGTTCGCAAGCTGTGGATTGTATGCGAATAAACGAGTACGGGTTCAAAAAAGCACCAAATTCAAGCCCGTTTGTTAGATTGTAGAAATTTTTAGTCATTTTACCTCACATTCCTTTTGTAAAAAATATTGTCGTGTTTAATGCTGTCTATCCATTCCTGTTTTGGTTTTTCTGCACCTCTGCTACTATCAGCACCAATGATACATAAGTGTATGCCATTCAAATTTAATCCCGACATGTCTGATAGTATAGGCTCAAAACTAATAAATTTTAGTCCTGCAACTTTTTTAAAAATCTTTAACTTTTTTTTGCTCTCTCTGTTTTTTGTATCTATCGTTAATCCTAAAATGCAATTGTTATGGAAATCAAACTCCAAATATCTCTTTGGGTTCTTTGTCAAAAACATGAAAATGTTTCTACTATCCCTTTTGCAAACGTCCAAAACTTTTAATATCCATTCTCTCGGAACCCATTTCCCAAACAAATCAGCCATAGAACACACGAAAATACGACATCCTTTTCTCGTTTTTAAAGGTTGCTCTAATCTGTCTAAATGTAGCGTTGGATTAAAATGTCCTGTAAATCTGTTCGCAATTCTTCGAGCGTAGCAATATGAACAATTATTCAAACATCCTGTAACTGGATTCCAACTTTTCTGTGCCCACCCTATTGTTTTTGAAATATCATTCATTTTTAAGCCTCATATTTGCGTTTTAAGCGTTTTTGGTGGCTGGGATACCTTTTTTCCATAAAAATGCAACCTACCCCTGTTTCCTGCCCTCTGAATAGCGTTTTAATGTTTGTCAACGACCACTTATTCGGCGGTCAGAACCCTTCATGTTGCAAATCTCACACATTCCAGCTATTCTGCTCGCTAATCTTGAATCTAAATTATTTCCTATATCTTCGAGTGTATAGTTGCTTGTAATTATTGTCGTTCTATCCCATTGTTCCCGTTCGTTTATGAGATAATAAAGCGATTGCCTAACAAAGTCCGTCATTTTCTCTGCACCAAGGTCGTCCAAAATCAAAACTTCTATCTTAGCCAGCTTTTTAAGTTTTTCATAGGCACTATCTTCGTTACTGTCTTTTTTAAAGCTATCCTGTAATTCCATAACAATTGCAGGTACAGATTTAAACTTGGCTTTCTTTTCTTGTTTCATATGCTCAATAGCGATAGAACAAGCCATAACTGTTTTCCCAGTACCTTGAGAACCGCATATAAAAACTCCTTTATTTTGTACTAAATGTTTGTATTTCTTATCAGTTGTTATTTGTTTATATCGTGTTGGTATTCCAGAAGCGTCTATTAGTTCTTGTATTTGTACTTTTTTCCTTTTTTCTTTTTTATCAAAAACCTTCATTCTGGCTTTTGCTATACACTCGCCACTATTACAAAGTTTTCCGATTATACCTTCAATCTCAACCTTTTTTCCGTCAGCTCCACAAATATCACAAGGTGTTTCATTCGATAATGGTTGTGATGGAATCGTATTTCCCAGGTTCTTCATTGCGGAATCTATTATTTCCTTGTCCATGCGATTCTCCTTCTTTTTTACTCCAATTCAATATAGCCAAATAGTGGCTTTTGTATTTGTACCCTTTTAACTCTATTCCTTCGTCTAAAGTTTTTATCCACTTGTCTCTTTTTACTTCTCCAAACTTAATCGTTAATTTGTCATATTCGGTATCAGAAAGTTTTACGTTTTGGTATTCTCCATGTTTATGCTTTTTTGCTTTCCCCCCCTGCACCCCCCCTTTTAAATCCTGGGCTTTATCCTTATCCTTATTCTTGTTCTTATCTTGTAGGGTTAAACAACTGTTGATTAACTGTTCATCAACCCTTCCTCTTTTTAACTCTGCAATAACTGATTTATGGCAATTAACCGACTCATTTAGAACGCCATATTGGAAATTTATAAACTTTGGAACGAACCATTTTTCGTCCGATAAAACTTGTATTCTATCTTTAAAAAATTTTAACACCTCATCTCTTTTAAACTCCTCGTTTATCATAAAAGAAGCCAAACGTAAATTAACCTTATAAATACCTGCATGATTACATTTATCAAGAATCAACATCCATAAAAGTTTATATTTACTTGGTAGGTCTAAAAACCATGGGTCGTCCCATTTTTTTGAATCTGTAAATCGCTTAGCTATGATGCACCCCCGTCTGTTTGGGGGTGGTTTTCCCACCAAAATTGACAAAAAGTATCGTCCTTATTTACTTTAGTTAATATTTTTTCTTTGAAGCACATTTCTTTGTCGTATTGAAACTTGTGTAAAATCTCATCTTGTATAGAAAGTGGCGTATCATATCTAAAACGCAATATATCTTTACAGACATGAAGCAAAATTCCAATTATATTTTCTCTGTCCTCAATTGGAAGTTGAAATGCTAAAGATATTTCTACTTTACTCCAAGAGAAAAAACCTAAATCGGATATATTCATATTACAATAAACAATATCACCACGATTACGGAACGCTTCGGGTTTATCTCCTGTTATTTTTATTTCCTTTACAAACATCTTTCCCCCAAAAATAAAAAAGGCACACCCAAAAGCAAGATTGATTAGACGATGCTTTGGAAGGAATTAACCTTCTGGGTGTGCCTAAAGTTTTTAATATTTAAAATTTGTGTCATAGCATCCAATCAATCTTTAGAAACAAGTATACACAAGGATTTTCAGTTTGTCAAGTTTGCCTGCGATTTAATTCAATCTCAAACAACTTCTTAATCCTGCCATTGTCAAAATTTTCAATGCACCATTTCAAATACCAAGTGTCAACTTCTGAAATCATCTTGCCTTGAAACTTCCCAAACGTAATTTTAAAGTCGCCCGATTCTATTTGTTCCTTGTCAACCTTTGTAACTTTACGTTTAACCTGTTCCAAATCACGTCCTGTAACCACGTCTACTCCTGTAATGTATCCTACGTTAGACTTTAACCGCCACATAGCGTTACCGTTGATGTCCTCGAACTCAAAGGTTTCTATCTTGCCAAACCGTTTCACGTTATCGCATAGGTCGTAAACTTTGCATGAGGTTTTGCCTTCGGAGATTCGTATTCCTCTACCTAACATTTGATAATATGCTTTCAAAGATTTTGTAGGTCTGCCGATTATAACGCAATTAAGTTCGGGGAAATCGAAGCCTACTGAAAGCACATTAACATTTACAACGCACTTTATTTCGCCACTCTTAAAGCCTGCAATTATTTCTTCACGTTCCTTACTTTTAGTAGTTGCGGATACAGGAGCACAAGAAATATTCTTCTCTTTTAGTTTATCAACAACCTCATCTGATTCGGACGTGAACTGTGTAAACGCAAGGCAATGTTTTGAATTAGAGTTCATAACGCTGTCAACTATTCTATCGGTTATGTTTTGAGATTTGTTGTATTCCTTTAAAGCCTCGTCATTAAACCCTTGTCCAGTAGAGTTAGATTTTATCTTACGTGAATCGTATTCGTTCTGCCAATCGTAATCCAATGGGCAAAGATATTTTTGGTCAAACAAATCTTTTATCTGTGTGATGTGAATTATCTTGTTGAATATTCGTGGACGTGTACGAGTTAGTATTCTTGATTCGGCAACGTGTTCGCCAGACCTGAAATCGTTGTAATTCCGAAGCCTGAACGGTGTCGCTGTAAGCCCTATGGTTTGTATGTTTAAGGACGTAATGAACTCCTCATACATACCGCCACGACTGTTCACCGCATCCGCCTCGTCAACTATAATCAATTCGCAATCGCTAAACAGCTCTTTGTGCTTTATAACACTACCAATAGTTGCAAATGTTATATGTCCCTTTTCTTTGGAGTTCATTGATGCAGAAAAAATCCCTGTAGGTGTACAATTATCCACCATTTGTAACTTTGATAGGTTCTGTTCCAAAATCTCTTTTGACGGTTGCAGGATGATAACTTTACCTGTAACTATATAAGAAATTTCTGCAATCAAAATTGATTTACCGCTACCTGTTGAAGCAACAATAATCCCGTTCTTATTCCCACGAATACACTCCATAGCTTTTGCAACTGCTTCTTCTTGGTATGGTCTTAGTTTATACATTTTAATCACTTTCCTCATCACTTAAAGTTAGTTCCTCACCCAAAATACTACTACATTCCCATCAAATGCCTTGACCAATTACTATGGTCTCCTAATATTTGTGAGACGTAAAAACTATCAATATTGTAATCCAGTTTTCCCATGAACGGAGCGTGATTTATTGGCATTTTTATAATTATAAAATAAGGCACTTTTTCTATAATCTTGCCATTTTCAACTATGTGTATTTCTTTCATCAATCTTCCTTATTAAGTTTCACCCGCATAACCCTACGAGTAGTTTCTTCTGTGTACTCTTCAAACACGCCGTCGTTTATCATCTGTGCTTTAAGATATTTCGGTGCACCGTTTTGGGTTTTCCAAGTTACAACGTACTTCTCAGTTTTAAGACCAGCAGTTTCACCGATAACCTGCTTGATTTTGCTTTCCATTTCATCGGCTTCTTTTTTCATTTCTTTTATGTGCATTTTAGTTTCCTGAAGATGTGCAATCCAGCTTTCAACTTCTTCGTTTGCTACTTTTAAATCTTCTGTTTTGTTTTCTGGGTATAGGTCTACCATGAACGTGTTATCATCTCCAACAGCCATTGGCGGTACGTTTTTTAGGACGTGTTCTTCCCAGAAATAAACGCATTTCTTTATCATGTCATTATAGAGTTCTTCGTCAAACAGTATTGTTTTTTCACGATATTTGTTCCCACCTATAAGAACAGCCAAGTGCCCTATTTTCCTGCCCGATAGACCCAACGCAAACATTACCTGTAAGATGTACTCCTGCGGTATATTCTCATCCCATTCTTTGGCTTTCCATTCGGTACAGGTTTTAACTTCAACGATTTCGTCTGTGCCTACAATTAAGCGGTCAAGTTCCATTTGAAGGAACGGATACTTCTTGTGAACATACCTTTTCTTATACGCCATGAGTTTGACATTGTTTTTCTCTGCGAACTTTTCAGCAACTACATTTTCAAGCCTCGTTCCCCATTCGACAAACTCTTTACCTGATATGTCCTCCGCTTCGATAGCACCTGTTTTGATAGACCATATCTTTAGCGGTGTCGTCCACCTTGATAGACCTAATACGCCGGCTACTTCTGAACTCCCTATGAACTTTGTTCTGTCAACCTGTGTCATTGTTTTTCTCCTTTGGTTAAATGTTAATTTCTTCTTCGGTTACTTTTCCATTCTTTATAATCAATCTTGAAATAGCATCTCCACCTTCCCAAACAATGGAAGCGATAAATTTGCCTGTACTCAATCTAAACATATCCTTAAATTTTTCCCAAGCGTGTCCGCTTCCTTCTCCACCATATTCCAATTCTATTACATTTACAACAGAACCCTCAAGCGTTCCTTTTAAATCAAAACTTTCAGTAGGACCATCAGCTTCAACATTATTATTGCTTAACAATCTAACTTCAACGTACGGTAATTCTTGAATAGCTTCCAATGGAATTTTTAAGTTTTCAATTTCTTTAACTTTCCAAAAAGTTATATCATAAGACATAATTGCTCCTTTGGTTAAATGTTTTTTTGTATATAATTTACTAACTCTACTAAGGTTTGTCTAACCGTTTCAACTATTTTGTTTGTTTTTTCAGATGACATAGAAGGAATTTCTATACCTGAAATTGTTCGCATAAGTGTTTCAAGCTTTTTCTTATCAGGAGCTAATCTTGCTTCCTCTTCTGCTTTAGCTTTAGCTTCGGCTTCTTCTCTTTCTTTGCGTTCCTCTTCTTCCTTTTTACGCTTTTCAGCTTCTTCCTTTGCCTTTATTTCTGCTTCCAACTTTTCTCGTTCCTTGCGTTCTTTGTCGGCTTTGGCTTGAAGTTCTTTTTCTTTTGATTCTCGTTCCTTGCGTTCCTTTTCAAGTTTAGCGTTTAGTTCCGCTCGTTCTTTGTCTCTTTTCTTCTTTTCTTTTTCTTCTTTCTTGGCTTGTTTAATAGCTTCCTTCTTTAACTGTTCGTTCTCTTTCGCTATCCGTTCTCTTTCTTCGGCATCTTTTTTCTCTTGTGCTATACGTTCTTCTTCAGCCTTCTTTTCAGCCTCTATCCTTGCATTATAAGCGGTTTCGGAAGATTTTAGTAAATGGTTAAACCCTTCTTCTGTCATATTTCTCAAGTCGTAAAAAGTTGTTTCCCCTACAAAAGGAGTTAATAAGGAAATTCTTTCCTGTTCTATATCATCTTTCTTTTTTTCTTCCTGAATTTTCACAAACTTTTCTTGTTCTTCCAGATGTTCTTCTATCGGCACAATCAAAAACTTTATGACGTTGGCTAACCCGTCAATAGCTTTACCTCTACGCAAACTTTCTTCTTTAAGTTTCTTGCGTGTCTTTTCGGTATCAGTTCGGATTTTTTTAATCTCTAATCGAGCCGTTCTTGCCAAGTCCATTTCTTCTTTTTGGTCGGCTGAAGTTACTATAATAGACATAGCTTTTTCTTTCCACTCTTTAGCTTGTTGAAATAGCGGGGCGAAAGAAGTTTCAAGAACCTTCGCCGATTCGTCTACAAGATTATTGTCTCTTAAAACCAATTGTAACTCGTTATTCTCTGTCATCAGTATCTCCTTTTG
>Ga0307377_10006129_pt1 | contig 12674 bp, 10 predicted proteins | sample TR3MG_FD_202535 | JGI IMG/M metagenome (GOLD analysis project Ga0307377, IMG submission 202535) | Soil microbial communities from Risofladan, Vaasa, Finland - TR-3 | ecosystem: Environmental > Terrestrial > Soil > Coastal area > Acid sulfate soil | place: Finland: Risofladan, Vaasa | collected...
GCGACGCGCCATCGTCGGCACGGTGATCCACCACTCCAAGTACGCCGCCGGGCCGCAGTACGGCGAAAAAGGCCTTGAACATCGCCGGTGCGGTGCCGGCCATCACCCAGTTGTGCACGTTGCGGAAGGTCAGCACCATATCGGTCGAACCCGGCGCACCGAATACGGGCGTGCGCGGATCGAACTCGATGATCTTTGCCTTGCCATAGTGCGCTGCGTCGGCGGCAAACTTGCGATGCAGTGCGCTGTCGTCGCGGCGATCTTCCGCGTCACCCTTCGGAGCCGCCTTCACCGCGGCCACATAGTGACCGTTGTCCTGCAGCAAGGGCGCCAGAATTTCGCTGTACCAGCCACCGCCGGGTGTGATTTCGATCACCGTCTCGTCCGGCCGCACGCCGAAGAACTGCAGGGTGGCCTTCGGGTGACGATAGACATCGCGGGCGCGATTGGCCGGCGAACGCCAACTGCCGGCCAGTACGCCATCGAGCTGCGATGCCGTGAAGTCGCTGGCGCTGGTGGGCGGTACCAGGGCATCGTCGGGCTGATCCGAGTCGACCGAGGCGGCATGTACCTGCAGCGCCGTGGCCATGGAAGGCAGCCCCAGCCAGCCGCCAAGCGCGAGCAGTACGGCCAGCGCGGCACCGGCACAGGTGGTGTCAAATCTTGCAGCGGATGTTCGATGGTTCATCGTTGACTCCCTGGCGCATGCGCCTTCCAGACGTATCGCAATATGACCAAGACGATGTGCAGGCCCAGTGGACGCCCCGCAGGTCGCCTCAATAGTGGATCACCGACCGGATCACCTTGCCCTCGTGCATCAGCTCGAGTGCCTCGTTGATGCGCTCCAGCGGCAGTACTTCGGTGATCATCTCATCGATCTTGATCTCGCCGACCTGCAGCGAGGTCACGCCCTCGCCCACCTCCTCGACGCCGCCGCCCTCGTGGCCGAGGATGACCGGAAACATTCCCTCCGGATCGGCGCCGGACAGGGTGAAGGCGTCGGTATGGCAGACGCCGGTGGCAACGATGCGCACCAGCGCTTCGCCGGCCTTCGGCGCGGCCACCTCGATCTGTTCGATGCTCAGTGGCTTGCCCGCTTCCCAGGCGACGGCGGCGCGTGATTTCATGACGATGATTCCTTGTCTCGATCAGGATGTATCAAGGCCTGCATGATAGCCGTTCGTTGGCTTCACACGGCTTGCGCGGGCGATGGCGGATGCTTCCGTTGAGCCTCGGCGACGTGCCCGCATCGCCCCGCCACCTCCCACACACAGGTTCACCTTTCCCGCGGAGAACACCATGCAACTGCGCCCACTCGGCAACTCGCCACTCTCGATCGCCCCGCTGGTGTTTGGCGGCAACGTGTTCGGCTGGAGTGCCGACGAGAAGCGCTCGTTTGAACTGCTCGACGCCTTCGTCGATGCCGGTGGCAACCTGATCGACACCGCCGATGTGTACTCGGCATGGGTGCCCGGCAACCGCGGCGGTGAGTCGGAGACCATCATCGGCAAGTGGCTGCAGAAAAGCGGCAAGCGCCAGCAGGTGCTGATCGCCACCAAGGTCGCCAAGTGGGTCGAGCAACCCGGGCTGTCCCCGGCCAACATCCGACAGGCGGTGGACGGATCACTGAAGCGCCTGCAGCTCGACTGCATCGATCTGTATCAGGCGCATGAGGACGATGCCAGCGTGCCGCTGACCGAGACCCTGGGCGAGTTCGGCCGGCTGATCGACGCGGGCAAGATCCGTGCGATTGGCGCGTCCAACTACAGCGCCGCGCGCCTGGCCGATGCGCTGGAGGTTTCCCGGCAGCATGGCCTGCCACGCTACGAGTGCGTGCAACCGGAATACAACCTGGTCAGTCGCCAGGCTTATGAAAAGGAACTGGAGCCGCTGGTGTTGCGCGAAAAGCTCGGGGTGATCTGCTACTACGCGCTGGCCAGTGGCTTTCTCAGCGGCAAGTACCGCAGCCTCGATGACCTGGCCAAGAGCCACGCCCGCGGCGGATCAGTCAAGCGGTACCTCAACCGGCAAGGTCAGCAGGTGCTGGCTGCACTGGATTCGGTCGCCGCAGCGCATCAGGCAACCCCCGCGCAGGTCGCGCTGGCCTGGCTGATGGCGCGCCCCGGCCTTGCCGCGCCGATCGCCAGCGCGACCAGCGCCGACCAGTTGCACGAGCTTTTCGGCGCCGTCGATCTGGTATTGAGCCACAACGAAATCGCGCAACTGGAGCTGGCCGGCGCCTGACAGATTCCACTCGCCCTACTCGGGTGCCTCCACGTCGTAGCCCTCCGCCTTGAGGCTGGCGAGATAGCCATCCGGCTTCAGCAACTCGCTCATCGGCAGGATCGCGAGCGTCTGTGCGTTGGTCTGCAGCGCCGTCCTCGCCGCCGCAAGCCAGGTCGCACGCAGCTTGGCGGGCAGGTCGTCCAGACCCAGGGCATGGGCAAAGCCCGCATCCGCGAGTGCAGCGGCGCAGGCATCGCGGCGCGCGCTGTCCGGCAGCGCTTGCAAGGCCTGCAGATCGCCGGTAGCCCAGGCATTGGCGCGCGCCTTCATCGCCGGGAGATCCTGCTCGATGCTGTCCAGCGTGCGGATGAAACAGGTGACATCCCGGGGACCGGCGGCCTTGAAGGCCTTGAGCGCCGCGCGCGGATTTTCGATCACTACCTGGTAGCTGGTCGAGACCTGCTTCACCCCATAGCGCTTCACCAGTGCACCGATGCTGCCCTGCACTCCCCCGGTGCGGCTCAGGTCGTTCGCCTTCAGCGCTTTTTTGTACAGCTCCTGCCCGGCAAAAATCGGCCGCCAGCGTTCAATTCCATGATCGCGGCCGATGTATTTTTTCTTGAGTACCTGCCAGCGGGCATACACCGCCGGCGGCAGCAGTTGTTCAAGGGTGGCACCATCGTCGTTCTTGCGTGCGCTGTAGGCCGAGGGCAGCAGGAACAACTTGCCGAAGAAGCCCACATCCGCCTTGAACTTGAGCGAGGGTTGCAGCAGTACCTGCTGTGACTCGCCAATGACCTGCTGCAGTTCCTGCGAGCGCCACTGCATGCCTTGGGGCAGCGGCGACAGCGTGCCGAGTATCCACATCACATGCTCGCCCTTGCTCACCCGCCACAAGCCGGGACCGGGTTGTACGCCCGTGACGACCACGGCGGCGAGGTTGGACACGTTGGTGAGCACCGCGGATGACGCGCTGGCCGGCGCCGTGACGGGCAGCGGCGGATTGGTCGATTGCGCGAAGGCGGACGCCAGGCCGGCACAAGCGAGCAGCACAGTGGCAGACAACAGGCGCATGAAGTCACTCCGTACTCGGGGACGGCGATTGTGGCAGAGCGATGCTGAGCGGCAGTCGGCTGATGATCTTCGCGGGCAACACCGCAGAAACCAGACGGGGTGCCATCAGGCACCCCGCTTGAGTTTGCTCCGTGGTCGGAGACTCAGGGCGACAACAACGCCAGCGCCGCGTTGAAGGTGGCGCTGGGACGCATCGCCTCAGCCACGCGTTGCAGGTTCGGATGATAATAGCCGCCGATGTCCACCGGCTTGCCCTGCACGCCATTCAACTCGGCAACGATCTTCGCTTCGCCCTGCTCCAGTGCCCTGGCCAGCGGGGTGAACTTCGCCTTCAGCGCGGCGTTCACTTCCTGCGAAGCCAGTGCCTGGGCCCAGTACAGCGCCAGATAGAAATGACTGCCGCGGTTGTCCAGTTCGCCGACCTTGCGCGAGGGCGACTTGTTGGTGTCGAGGAACTTGCTGGTGGCCTTGTCAAGGGTCCGCGCCAGCAGATCCACATCCACCTTGCCGTAGCGGCTGCCGAGGTGCTCCAGTGATGCCGCCAGCGCGAGGAACTCGCCCAGCGAGTCCCAGCGCAGGTAATTCTCCTCCAGGAACTGCTGCACATGTTTGGGCGCGGAGCCGCCGGCGCCGGTCTCAAACAGCCCGCCGCCAGCCATCAGCGGCACGATCGAGAGCATCTTGGCGCTGGTGCCCAGCTCCATGATCGGGAACAAATCGGTGAGGTAGTCACGCAACACGTTGCCGGTAACGGAAATCGTGTCCAGGCCCTGACGGATACGCTCCAGCGAGAAGCGCGTGGCGGCAACCGGATCCATGATGCGGATATCCAGCCCGCCGAGATCGTGGTCTGTCAGGTAGCGCTCGACCTTCTTGATCATCTGTGCATCGTGGGCACGCGCCGGGTCCAGCCAGAACACCGTGGGCGTGTGCCGCGCGCGGCTCACCGCCAGCCGGACCCAATCCTGGATCGGCGCGTCCTTGGTCTGGCACATGCGCCAGATATCACCGGCTTCGACCTCGTGCTGCAGCAATACCTTGCCGGCCGCGTCGATGACCTTGACCACGCCATCGCCGACGATCTGGAAGGTCTTGTCGTGCGAACCGTATTCCTCGGCCGCCTGCGCCATCAGGCCAATGTTGGGCACGCTGCCCATCGTCGCCGGGTCGAACGCGCCATGTGCCTTGCAGTCTTCGATCGTTGCCTGGTAAACGCCTGCGTAGGCGCGATCCGGGATCACCGCCTTGATGTCCTGCAGTTTGCCCTGCGCGTCCCACATCTTGCCGGAGTCGCGGATCATCGCCGGCATCGAGGCGTCGATGATCACGTCGCTGGGCACATGCAGGTTGGTGATGCCCTTGTCCGAATTGACCATGGCCAGGCCCGGACGCTGCGCGTACTCGGCAGCGATGTCGGCGTTGATCTCCGCCTGCGTCGCTTCCGGCAGCGCAGACATGCGTGCATACAGGTCGCCGATGCCGTTGTTGGGATTGAACCCTGCCTGCGTCAACGCGTCGGCATGCCTGGTCAGCACGTCGCGATAGAACTCGCCCACCACCACGCCGAACATGATCGGGTCGGAGACCTTCATCATGGTCGCCTTCAGATGCACCGAGAACAGCACGCCGCGTTCTTTCGCGTCGGCAATCTGCACAGCGATGAAGCTGGCCAGTGCGCGACGGCTCATGACCGCGGCGTCGATCAACTCACCGGCCAGCAGCGCGGTCTCCGGCTTGAGCACGCTGTGCGTTCCATCCTTGCCGAACCACTCGATGCTGACGTTGCCCGCCTGTTCGATCAGCGCGGACTGCTCGGTGCCATAGAAGTCGCCGCCATCCATGTGCGAGACATGGCTCTTCGAATCCGCGCTCCAGGCGCCCATCCGATGCGGATGCTTGCGCACATAGTTTTTCACCGACACCGGCGCGCGACGGTCGGAGTTGCCCTCGCGCAGCACGGGATTTACCGCACTGCCTTTGACCCGGTCGTAGCGCGCCCTGGTTTCCTTCTCGGCAGCGTCCCCGGGTTCATCCGGATAGTCCGGCAGCGCATAGCCCTGATCCTGCAACTCCTTGATCGCCGCCTTCAGCTGGGGCATCGAGGCACTGATATTGGGCAGCTTGATGATGTTGGCTTCCGGCGTGGTCGCCAGCTGGCCCAGCTCGGCCAGGTCATCGGCGATCCGCTGACCGTCCTTGAGGGCCTCCGGAAACAGCGCAATGATGCGTGCCCCCAGCGAGATGTCCCGCGTCTCAACCTGGATACCGACGGCACCGGTGAACGCGGAGACGATCGGCAGCAACGACTGCGTGGCGAGAAAGGGGGCTTCGTCGGTCAGCGTGTAGATGATCTTGGGCGTGGTGGACATGGTCGGTATGAACCTCTCTGCTACCGCATTTCGGGGACGGGGTGTTGCCAGCGAACGCTACCTGCGCGTACCGGCGCCATGGGCGGCTGAAGCGCTCCAGACGGCCGGGGTCAGGCTTGATTCGTGGTGTACTAAAGCCGCTCATTGTCGCGTTTTAGCCGGGACGGGGGAAGCGCGCGCCCGCAGGCGCTGCGCTGCAGGCACTGGCGCTCGCCTCGGCCGCACCATACAGTGACGAATTGTGGCCCAGCTCATACCTGTCGCCACGTATCCGTCCCATGCTGCACGGCCAAACAAAGTCCGTCCCATCAGACTGAGGAACGTGGAATGAGCGCACTGAGCCAGTCGATCGTCGATTTCATCGCCCAGTTGCACCCTCTTTACACCAACCAGTTTGCTGACGGCCGCGAATGTGCGCTGTCGCTGCTGGACGGCACCTTGATCCTGCCGGTGGACGAGTCCTCCAGCGAGAAGGAAGAAGGCTGGGTGGCGGTGTTCTGGCAGGGCGACAGCAACCGCTCCTCCGAGGTGCCGGGCATGCAACTGGCGAGCGTGGCGATCTGGCGTCACCTGCAGGCCAGCGGCTACGGCCGTTCGGACGAAGAAACGGCGGCGCGGCGCAAGCAGATGCTCGATCAATTCCAGCGCAGCACCGGCGTACCGCTCATGCGGGAGACCATCGCCCTGGCCTGAACACCGACGCGTGATCTGGTGCGTGCACGAAGGGCGCGGCTTGCCGCGCCTTTTTGTTTGGCCACACGCTATCGCCCACTTCGCCGCGACCATGCACCAGCGCGAAAAAGAGCCCGGCGATGCAAGGCCGCCAGAGCGATCTGGCCTGTGGCGTGCCCGAACCCGGCGACGCCACGCGGCAACTGCGCCTCAACGGGAACGACCTGGCGGAACGGTTTGCGCCGCTGTCCGCTGTGGCGCCGCAGAAGGCCGCCCGGTGGCGCCGGGCGGATGGCGCTGTAATGCCTTGGCACCGACCGGTAGCGGGAGCACGTCAGGCTGCTGGCGAAGCGAATGAGGGGTGTGATCGGCTCAAGTATCTGTTTGTACAGCCGCTATCACGATTGGCATCTTCAGCCGGCGCTCCCGAAGAGTTATCGACGCGAGGCCAGCGCCATCGGTGGGCCCTCAACCATGCACATCCGCGAGAAATGAAAGCCGAACGGATTCTCCTCGCCTTTGGTGATGCCGAGGCCAGCACGACGGCGTGTGCGCAGCTGGAGGCGGCCGGTTATTCGGTTGCGATCGCCCGTGACGGCGCAGAGGCGATCGAGCTGGCCCGTGAAAACCCGCCCGCGCTGGCCCTCCTTGAGGCAAGACCGCCCGATGTGTGCGGTGACGCCTTGTGCTGCAGCGCCTGAAAGTCGAGCCGCTGCTGGGCGACGTGTTTGTGGTGCTGCAACGCGCGCCTGTCGGCGCCGGGGTTGTCGACGGGCCGATCCAGGCCGATGCCCATGTGCACCGGTTCGATGTCCGTGCCGGCTTGGATGACTTGGCCGCCAGCTGGCCGCAGCAGCGCCGCACCGCGATCGCCTTGAACGAGCAGCTCGCGCGCCAGCCGGGGGCCGCCCCGGATCCACCGCGCCGGCCAAGCTTGAACAGCACTACGATTCGCTGTTTTCGCAAAATCCGGACGCGGTGTATGCGCTCGATCTGCATGGCCATTTCCTCAGCGTCAATCCGGTCTTTACGCGCCTGACCGGCTACAGCGAGGACGAGATCCGCGGGCTGGGGGTGGCTGCTTGTCCTACCTGAAACGCCTGCCGCTGGACGAACTGAAGATCGACCGCTCCTTCGTCAACGACGTACTGACCGACGCCAACGACGCGGTGCGTTTCCAGCTTGCGACGCTCGGCCCACTGGTAGGCCTTGTCGTGGTGATCCACATAGCAAAGCAGCAGGCTCGCTGCGGTCTTGTGCACGATCAGGCGGATGTCGCCGCTGACCCGCACCGACCAGAAATTCGCGTCCCGCGCGCGGTCCAGCTTGTGCAAACTCATGCCCGGGTTGACCGGATTCATCTGCAGGTCGAACGCCGTCGTCTTCACGGCCTTCTGCTCGTCGCCGGTGAGGCGGGCAAGGCTGTCGGTGAAGGTGTCGGCGATGCGGAAGTCCATCAAGCCTTGCCTATGCTTCAGCCGGTATCAGCCGCAGACCGCGCTCCACAAACGGCTTGAAGTCGGCCACATTGACCGTCACGAAGTCCGCCCCCGCGCGAATAGCGGCGGCCGCAATCAGAGCATCGGTTTTCAGAGTGCGACGATGGCCAGCGGCGTTGAACAATTCCGCGCCGAGAGCGGTATCCGCTTCAATGATCGGCTCGATCCTGCCGGATATGAAGGCATGCGCCAGTTCGGACTCTCCGTCCGCCAACGGCCCCAACAGATACTCGTACCAAACCACCGCGCAAACCGCGACCGCCTCGCCATCCAGTACCCGGTGGACAACGATATGGCCTTCGCGTGCCCACTGCGGCAACGCGATCAACGCATTGGTATCGAAGTGAATCACGGCGCCTCGGCAATGCGCCGCTTGTCGTCTGCATGACGCATGGCGCGCAAAGACTGGGTGACTCGTCTTGTCTCTTGCTTGTTGCGCGGCAATGCCCCCTTGGCGTAACGCGCCACGACGTCCGCAGGTGTCAAGGTGCCGCGGGATTGCTCCGCAGCCGTTTGCACCGAACGGCGGATCACCTCGGCTTGGGATACATGCCAGGTCCTGGCAAGGTGCTTGATGCGCTGGTCGGTCTGTTCATCCAGCGCGTAGGTAGCGCGAATCGACATGCGAGCCATGGTACTCACCGTTATGGTGTGTTGTTATGGTAATTCTAGCATGGCCCCCCGGGTTCGACAGTTAGCGGCGCAAGTATTTGATTTTATTGTCTGTCGATTTCAAAAATGCCACTACAGCAGGGTCATCTGCTCCGGCAGGCGGGGTTTGGAGAGTTTGAGGGCGGCCAATACGGCGCTCTGCTCGGCGCTGGTTGTGGACAGTCCTGCTGAAGGTTGCGAGCCGTTCAAGATGATGCGGTGATGCTGGATGCGGCGTAGTTGGGCGAGCGCGCGTTCGGGCGCCCATTCGCGCTGCGCCGGGTGCAGGAAGATCGTCCATTTGTCCCAGGGGAACGCCAGCGCGCGCTCCAGTTCTTCCACGTCATTCATCGTGCGGAAGCGACGCAGCGCGTCCGGATGCTCGAACGGGCTGGTCGCTGGTGCCGCCACGGCTGCCGGCTTCGGCTGCCCGCCCGTCGCCAGTTCCAGCAGCGCTTCCGCCGCCTCGGCCGGCAGGTGGTCGGTCAGTTCGAGCAAGGTGTCCTCATTGGCCGCACGGACGTCCGGCAGCCAATCCTCCGGCACACCGTAAGCGAGCAGGTCGCCGTCGGCCACGCCCGCAAATAGCATCGGCCTGGCGGGCGCGGACTGTTCGACCTCGACGTACTTCGGAACGGCGATTTCCTCGACTCGCTCTCGAATCTCCACCAACTGCGCCGCGCCGGTCTTCGGATGCGTCTCCAGCTTGCGGCGCTCGGCCCACTGGTAGGCCTTGTCGTGGTGATCCACGTAGCAAAGCAACAGGCTCGCCGCTGTCTTGTGCACGACCAGCCGGATAGTTGAGGATCGGCCGCTCGAAGAACTGGTTTTCCATGTCGCCCCTGATTCCTGCAAGTTCCGGCGTGCAACCGGAAATACTACCCTGCGGACTGTATGACGCTACGCGGTCTCAAGCAAAGAATCGTTGCAGGACAGCAACGACGGGAAAGCTTTTACGTGCACGCTGGCTGCGATGTCGGTTCCGCATACCGCATGTCCTGCATATCTTCGTGGGATGTTCGCAGCGTCAAAAATCTGAATTCAGATTCACATCGAGTCGCCGGAAGCTCATCCGTTGACTCGGGCTTCCGCCAGCCGCCGCACCGCCCTGCGCTCGCTCCGCCGCGCACTCCACGCCTTCCGCCGCGCGGCCAGGCAAGAGAAGATCACGTACAACGCCGGCGTGCTGAGCAGGGTCAGGCTCTGCGAGATCAGCAGGCCGCCGATCAGCGCGATACCCAGCGGGCGCCGCAGCTCGGAGCCCGGGCCGAGACCGATCGCGATCGGCAGCGCGGCGAGGATCGCCACCATGGTAGTCATCATGATCGGGCGGAAGCGCACCAGGCACGCCTCGCGCGCCGCCTCCCAGGGGCTCTTGCCATGCTCGCGCTCGGCAACCAGGGCAAAGTCGATCATCATGATTGCGTTCTTCTTGACGATGCCTATCAAGAGCACCAGGGCAATCTGCGCCACGACCGAGAGCTCGGTGTTGGTGAGCCACAGCGCAAGCAAGGCACCGGCCCCTGCCGCCGGCAAGGTGGACAGGATGGTGATCGGGTGGATCAGGTTTTCGTACAGCATGCCAAGCACGATGTAGACGGTAAGCACGGCAGCCAGCACCAGCCACAGCATGCCGCTCTGCGATTGCTGGAAGCGGCGGAAATCGGCGCCGACATTGAGCTTGATGTCACCCGGCATGCGCATGTTGCTGGCCGTGGCCTGGATGATCTGCAGCGCCTGGCCCATGCTCACCCCCGGCGCCAGGTTGAAGCTCAGGTCCATCGTGGTGTATTGGTTCTCGTGGGTGATCTCCGAGGGCGCCAGACCGGACTCCTGGTGGGTGAATGCGGTGATCGGGACCATGTGCCCGCTGCTGGATTTCACGTAGATCCGGTTGAGCGCGTCCGGTGTGGCGGTCTGCGAGGGCAGCGCGTTGACCACCACCTTGTACTGGTTGAGGTCCGAGTAGATGGTCGACACCTGACGCTGGCCGAAAGCGTCATACAGCGCACCGTCGATCGTGCCGACGGAGATCCCGAGCCGCGCCGCCTTGTCGCGGTCGATCACGATGTTCTGGCGCAGCCCACCTTCATCAACGTCGCTGCCCACATCACGCAGCATGCGGTTCTTCTTCAGTTCGGCGACCAGCCTGGGCAGCCATAGCTGCAGCCCGGCCAGGTCGTTGCCCTGCAGCGAGATCTGGTATTGCGCACCCTGGCTGGTGCCGCCACCGCCGCCGCTGGGCAGGTCCTGCACCGGACGCAGACGCAGGTTGAGATCGGGGTATTTGGCGGCTTTCGCACTCAGCCGCGCCAGCACCGCGAAGGTGTCGTCCGTGCGGCCCTCGGCATGAGTTTTCAGGTCGATGTTGAAGGAACCGCTGGTACCCTGGCGGCTGCTGCCAAGGCGCGAACCCACGGTAGCCACGTCGGGATCGGCCATCAACATCGCCGTGAGCCGCTCGAGGCGCAGCTTGCTCTCGGCGAACGAGACCGTGGCACTGGAGCTGGCCCGGCCCCAGATCAGGCCGGTGTCCTGCTGCGGGAACAGGCCGGCCTTGACTACGGTGAACAGGTAGAACGTCACCACGATCAAGGCCAGCGGCGTCAGCGCGAACAGCAAGGCATGGCGCAACGAGAAGTCGAGCGCCTTGCGGTAGATGCGCAGCATGCCGGCATGGAAGCGGTCCAGCACATGGCTGTCCGTCGCATTCCCGTCGGGCCGCGCGCGCAGGCGATGGCCGCTGAGGAAACACGCGCACAGCGCCGGCGTGAGGGTCAGCGAGACTGCCGCCGACACCACGATGGCGGCCACCAGGGTGATTGCAAATTCGTGCATGAACATGCCGATGATGCCGCCGGCGAAAAGCAGCGGGATGAACACCGCAATCAGCGAGGCGGTGATCGAGACGATGGTGAAACCGATCTCCTTGGCCCCGGCCAGCGTCGCCTCCATCCGGGTCATGCCGTCATCGATGTGGCGGATGATGTTCTCGATCACCACGATCGCATCGTCCACCACGAAGCCGATCGCGATCACCAGCGCCAGCAGGGTAAGGTTGTTCAGCGTGTAATCCAGGATGTACATCACCACGAACGCCCCGGCCAGCGACAGCGGCACCGCCACCGCGGCGATCAGGGTCGGCGCCAGCCGGCGCAGGAACAGCGCCATGGTGAGGATCACCATCGCCAGCGAGATCAGCAGCGTGGCCTGCACCTCGTGCAGCGAGGCGCGAATCGTTGGCGTGCCATCGAAGAACGGGGTCAACTCGGTGCCCGGCTGCAGGTAGCCGCGCAACTCGGGCAACTGTGCCCTGACCCGATCGACCGTGGCTATGACGTTGGCGTCAGCCTTCTTGTACACGTACATCAGCACGGCCGGTTTGCCGCGGAACCAGGCCGCCTGGTAGGCATCCTCGGTGCCAGCGTAGACATGCGCCACGTCGGACAGGCGCACCGGCGTGCCGTTGTGGTTGGCGATGACCAGCTGGGCGAACTGGGCGGCCGTTTGCAGCGAAGTCGTGGCGTCGACCGACATCCGGGTCTTCCCGTCAGTCAGAAAACCTTCCGGCGAAGTGACATTCGCCGCGGTCAGCGCGTTGCGCAGTTCGTCCGGCGAGATTCCCATCGCACTGAGTGTGCGCAAATTCACGTCGACCCGGATCGCCGGGGTCGCCGCACCGGCGATATCCACCGACGACACGCCCGGCTGCTGGCGCAGTCGTTGCGCCAGCAGCGAGTCGGATACGTTGTAGAGATCGGCCGCTGACTGGGTGTCGGAGGTGAGCGCGAACGCGATGATCGGATCGTCGTTCGGATTCGCCTTCTGGTAGCTCGGCGCCCCGTTGAGCCCACTCGGCAGATCCGGCACAGCGGCGTTGATCGCCGCCTGCACATCGCGCGCGGCGGCACTCAGGTTGGTGCCGGTATCGAACAGCATGAAAACGAAGGTGCGGCCCTCGGAACTGTGGGAACGCATCAGGGTGATGCCCGGCACTTGGCCAAGGTGCCGCTCCAGCGGCGCGGCGACGGTCGAGGCCATGGTGCTGGCGTCGGCGCCAGCCTGGCTGGCCTGCACGAAAATCGCCGGGAATTGCATGCTCGGCAGCGCGGCCACGCCGAGCAGGAAATAGCTGATCGCGCCGGCCACGAACAAACCGATCGCCAGCAACGAGGTACCGATC
>Ga0307377_10006130_pt1 | contig 12674 bp, 13 predicted proteins | sample TR3MG_FD_202535 | JGI IMG/M metagenome (GOLD analysis project Ga0307377, IMG submission 202535) | Soil microbial communities from Risofladan, Vaasa, Finland - TR-3 | ecosystem: Environmental > Terrestrial > Soil > Coastal area > Acid sulfate soil | place: Finland: Risofladan, Vaasa | collected...
ATATCCTTCCAGCCCTCAAGCGCGAACTCCTCGTCGACGCGAGGACTCCCCGGGAAGTGCACGCCGAACATCTCTTTGAGCTCGCGCTGATAGGTTGCCGCCTGAGCCCACAGATGATGAATGCTTTCCATTTCCGTGAAGTAGGGTCGAATGATTTCCACGGCGCTCTCGAGACCGTTTGCACGCAACGTATCACCGTTGTGACCGGCGCCGTTCAACGAACCGGCACCGTTCCGCGCGCCGGCGGCATCGCCACCTGAAGCAACTTCGCCGCGCGGTATCTCGACCTGCACGCCAAGATCGGCGACGAGCTGGTAGTTATGCAGCAGGTAAACCAGTCGCAGGATGCCGCGCTCAATGATATCGACCGCGGTCAGCATCACCAGGTGCTTGAATCCGAGACTGTCCCTGAGATGTGTCAGAATCGGCACAATGTCCCGCTTTGCCACAGTTACAAACCCGAGGGAATTGCGCTGCGCATACGCATCGGTGAGGTCGAATCGCCGCTCGAGATCCTCCATCGTGGAGGCAAGGCTGCTCCCCGAGAGGGATCGCCCATTGTTAATTCCTGTTTCGCTCATCATGATTCTCCCTCACCAGTTGTAGTCAGGCATATTCCAGTCGCGAATGACCCGCTTCTGGTTTGCCTTGTACCAGTCAAAGTTCTCGGCGTACTGATTTGCGCCCTCCGCTTTGCCGGCGCGAATAAGTTCCTTCAGCTTGTTGAACCCGGCGATGAGCGCTTCTGGCCGTGGCATGCATCCGGCAATGTAGACATCGACGGGAATGTAGTGATCGATTCGGTTAATCGTGTTGTAGCTGTCCCAGTACATGCCGCCGTTTATGGTGCAGCTACCGAGTGCGAGCACGAACTTCGGATTCTGCATCTGCTCGTAGCTGCGGACTATCCTCTTGAGTGTCTTTACCGATGCGTACCCCCCGATGATGAAGACACCACTCTGCCGTGGCGTCGGTCTCGGCTGGATTCCATATCGGTACATATCAAATCGGGAAGTCATAAGCGGCCGAAGCTCAATCGCGCCGCACCCTGTTCCAAAGCCCAGAATCCAGAGCGAATTGGCGCGCGCCCAGTTCGCAAACTTCTCGAGTACGCCCCGGTATGGCACTACGGCCTCGGGACGAGCGTCGCAGTACAGCTCGCGATCTTCCTCGGGAAGATCGAGGTTTGGCAGGCGCATGGTATTGCGTGTGGGTCCGCCCGCATCACGCCGTTCATCATCAGGCCGGACTATCTTTGCCTCACTCATAATTTCAATCCTCTTGTTCAGAAAAGTTGCGTGCGAACTATCGCAAACACGACTGACGCGAGCGCAATTGCGGTCGGCCAGCGAAGGAAGAACCTGATCGACTGATCGACCCGGAATCTCGGGAAACTTACGCCCACGATCACGGTAATCATGTAGAGCAGGAACGTCTTGATGAGCATCCCCCAGATTGTGGTGGCGCCGCCGAAGAACAGGTTCATGAACAGCACGAGTTTCGCCACGTTGAAGATGGCGCGATTCGTCTGCAGCAGTGCAAGAAATGAACTGTGGTATTCAGTCGGAGGACCGATGGGGATCTCCTGAGGTGCGATCACAACACTGAACGGGTTGTGCATGGTCATCCCGAGAAACGAGATAATACCGGCAACAACCGCTAGCGGATTGGTCACCATGGTCCAGTGGGCAATGCCACCCTGCTGCGCCGCCACGATGTCGGTGATCGACAGGGTGTGATACTGGGCGGCAAGTGCGATCACCGAGAGCGCGAAGGGAACCTCGAATGCTGTCATCTGCGACAAGCCGCGACTTACACCGATCGCGCTGTAGGGATGACCGCTCTCACCTGCTCCCAGTGCCATGCCGAGCTGGCCGAAGAAGATGAAGTACATGACCAGCAGCAGATCCCCGGCGAAGTGAAAGTTTGAAAAGAGCATCGAACCGAAAATCGCAGGGATGAACAGGTAGGTACCGACACCTCCGGCAACCCGGAAGATCGGACCAAGATAGAACATGATCCCGTGCGTCACCGACGTTCGCTGAAAGTAATTCTTGATAATGTCGATGTAGCCCTGCCACACCGGAATTCCGATTCTTCCCTGTACGCGCGCCGTGATCCGTGCGGTAATGCCTCCGAGGATGAGCCCCCAGTTGAGTATCACGAACAGCGACAGGATCGCGTAGAGTATCTGCAGGACGACGGGATTCATAGAGAACCTCTCATAATGAAGTAAACTGCGATGACATACAGAAGGATGTGCAGCGCGTATGTCTGACCGTTACCGGTGTAGATGTTGTCAAAGGCCTTTGCGATGGAGTGGAAACCCTCATCTATCGCCCTCCAGAACCTGACCACAACGGGCCGGACCAGGAAACCGAGCGCTCGCGAATAGGGCTGGAAGAAGTTGTGCGCATAGTGGGTGGTCTCCGGCCGATCCGGTCGTTCACCCGCATAGACCATGTTGAACTGTTTCACGACCTGAGGTTTTCGCGACACGAGAAGCAGCCAGATGAGCGGCGTCAGGAACACGCCTATGGTCACGAGCATGACCAGACTGCCGTTCCAGTAGCCGAGCGTCGATATGACCGTGTAGTCCTGCCAGTGGATCGTCTGGGGGAAGAATCCACCAACTATCTTCATGATCGGCGAAAGGATAAGGCTCGGAAATGCGGAGATGGCAATGGTCCCGATGATGAGCAGCACCTGTGGCAACAGGAGAAGAAGCGGAGCCTCCTTCAGCTTCTGGTACCGTACCTTCAACTGGCCGAGGAACACAGTATAGATGAACCTGAACAGGTAGAGGAACGCGATAGTTGAAGAGAAGAATGCAATCCCCGCCATCACATACCAGCCCTTTTCGATGAGGGCGGTATAGAAGAGCCACTTCCCACCGAAACCGGGAAGCGGGGGAACTCCTGAAACTGAGATGATGCCGATGAGAGCAGCAATATAGGAGATCGGCATCTTCTTGATGAGACCGCCCATCCGGTACATCGAACGGGTACCCGTCCGGTAGATGACTCCCGCTATCGAGAGGAACAGCATCCCCTTGTAAAGCAGATGGTTCACCGCCATGAACATTGCGGCAGTCCAGCCAAGATGGGTCATCATGCCGACTGCGGCAATCATGTAGCCAATCTGGCTCATGCTCGAATAGGCGAGCAGGTACTTCACATCCTCCTGGAAGACCGCCATGAGCGCACCGAAGAGCGCGGTGAGAATGCCGATCCATGCCACGATCTGCGGGATTGACAGCGCCACATTGTTGCCCGAGCCGAGGAACCTCACGCCGAGCACGCCGACAAAGAGCATGATGGCAAACACTGCCGCCTTACTCATGACGCTGCTGATGAGGGCCGATGTATCGTCCTCCGCCTCACCGTAGGCCCCGGGCAGCCAGACGTGTACGCCGATTGCCCCCGCCTTCATGAGAAAGCCGATGGCAAGCAGAATCATCGCCGCAATCAGAAGGCTCATCGCAGCGGGGCTGAGCGCCGCGATTGCAGCTGCAGGCAGTGAGAGCAGGCCTTCGATAGACAGTCCCGCGGTCAGTCCAGCGGCTGAAAAGCCCGCAATCTGCGCGGTAAACCAGGAGAGCGCGGCTCCGCCGGTCTCGACCAAGGTGCTGATACCCGGCAGCGCGGCTCCGGCAACGGCAAACCCTGCCATGAGCAGGAATGCTCCGCCGACCGAGAACGCCGCGTACCTCAGCGATGCCTTTCCGGTGCGATCACCACGCAGGATCAACAGATAGGAACTCACGGCCATCAGTTCCCAGGCGAACAGGAAGTCGAGTGCTGTATGCGCGGTAGTCAGTGAGGAAAGGGAGAGCAGGAGTATCGAAACAAGCGGGAAGTATCCGACCTGACGACCCTTTCTGAAGAGCGAGCCAATCAGGATGACACCACCGCCTGCAAGAAAGACCAGGTCAAAGTACCAGCGGATTCCCGATAGCGTAGGTACAACCAGAGCTGCAACTACCGCAATTATCGCCAGAGAGAGAACGCCCTTTATACGCCCCGGCAGAAAGTCGAGGATGAACAGCGCGACTCCCGCAGCGAGTGGCAGCATCTGAAGCAGAGCGAACTCTCCGGAGAGAAGGGTCATGACGACGCCGGTTGCCGCAAGGAGCAGCGCACCGAGCACCAGAGCCGAGCACTTCCCGAGATTGCCTCCGGACTCAGCGTCGTCGAGCATCGAGTGATCTGTCGGTTCCGGTGACAAGGGGCGGGAGGCTGTCACAGCTGTTGCAGTCGCGGACGCCCATTCGGCTACGCTGCTGCTGCGGAATTGCGTGCCAACGCCCGCGCCCGCTCCAACCAGAGCCGCTCCGCTGCCGGCGGGCGCACTCTGCGGCGCCTCGTCGCGAGAGCGGACCAGCACGCTTCCAAACCAGCGAAGCAGGTAGATCGCCTCGAAGAGCGATCCAGCAAGAAGCATGATCAGCCAGCTCCAGTGAGCGTCAGCGACGAGACGGACCACCAGCTGCCACTTCGCCCAGAACCCGGGGAACGGAGGAAATCCCGCGAGCGCAAGCAGCAGTACGCCGAATGCGGCGATGAATGGTGCAGGCAGGCGCGTCGCACCCGGCTCCGAAGGAGGGCCGATAATTCCGGCGGCCCAGAAGAGTCCCGCCTTTGCGAGCAGATGGTTCAGGAAGAGGCCGCCGACCACAACCAGCATGGTGACGTCCGCAAAACCCGCCATTCTGCCGAACGCTGCCGCTGCCATGACCAGCCCCACCTGAGCCACCGACGAGAAGCCGAGTATCCGGCGTGCATCGGTATGGCGGAGTCCGATCAGGTTCGCGAACAGGAAGGTGAACAGTCCAAGTCCCACCATGACCGGAAGCGCACTCTCCGGCAGAATCGGCAGGAGCTTGTAGAACGCAAACAGGAACCCGGCTGAATTGACCGCTGCAATGAGCGCTGCGAGACCTGTGTGACTCGCCTGATAAACATCGAGTGCCCAGCCATTCGCAGGGAACGGTTTGAGCTCGACGAGAATGGAAGCGAACAGCAGGAAGAACGCGATGAATCCGACACCGCCTGCGAAGAGTCCCGGCTCACCGACCAGCTGGTCGAGGTAGAGCGTACCCGAGATCCGGTAGATGTAGATGACGCCGATCAGGAAGAGCGTCGAGGCAATTCCTCCGGCCATCACATACTTGAACCCTGCCGCGAGGCTCGCGCCGTTCCGCTGCGCGCCAAGAATTGCATATGTGGATATCGAAGTGATCTCTATGAAGACAAAGAGGTTGAACACGTCACGGGTCAATATCATGCCGTTCACGCCCATGACGATCAGCAGATAGAGGACGAGTCCGGTCGACGGGCCATTGCGAAGTCTGCGGCCAAGATAGAGTGCGCCGAGCAGCGCCGCGAGGTTCGCAAACAGCGTAACCAGCGCCTCGCTCACTCCCATCCGCAGGGCGATCGCGAACGGTGGCGGAAATCCAGCCGTCGAGACAAGCTGAGCCGGCGCGCCACCCGCGAGCGAAAGAAGCCACGAGCCGCTCAGAAGCGCGAAGAACAGAAGCGCCGCGTAGAAGAGCACGAGTGACACCGTTCTCCCGATCCTGTCGATAAGACCGAGAAGAAACGATAACCCGAGCGCGACGACAAACAGGTAGAGTGGACTGAGCATCATGCTGCCCCCTGCTTCTTGGTCGGCGCACGATAATCATCGATCTGAAGCGAACCGCGGGTCTTGTGCATCTGCACCGCGTAGCTCAGCATGAGTGCGGTCACCGCGAGTCCGATGACGATGGCGGTAAGCACCAGGGCGGACGGAATCGGGTCAACCACCTTCTGCACCGCTTGAGCGGGGGAGACCGCTGAATCGAGAATCGGTGCAGTCCGTCCCGCCAGATATCCGATCGAGACGATGATCAGATGCACTCCGGTATCCATGATCGAGAAACCGATGATGATCTTTATGATATTCCTGCGGGTGAGCATTCCCCACAGGCCGATTCCCAGCAGAATAAATCCAAGAATTGTAACCATGAGCATAAGATCGTACTCCTACTTCCGCAGCGACTCGAGGATGTTGGTCAGTTCCGAGCCGACCTTCAGTCCGACAAACGAGTAGATGACCGGGATAGCGCCGGCACTGAATACCTGACCGAGCTTACCGAACGGCAGAAACGTGGTGTCGAGGAATCCCGCCGCGAGCACCAGGCCCAGCAGTCCCAGTACGACATATGCCGCACCCGAAAGCGATTCGACCAGAAGGAGCACCCCGTGGTTCAGTGTCCGCGACGCGTCCGCCGCCATAAGCAGCGCGAACCCGGATGCAATAACAACGCCTCCCTGGAATCCGCCTCCCGGCGTCAAGTGTCCATGAATGAATATGTAGGCACCGAACATGAGCACGAGCGGGAATAGCACCACCGACGCCGAGGAGAGCAACTCACTCAGCGGTGCAGGACGCCTCGTTGCAGCGGCGCCAGACGCGCCGGAGCCTCTACGGTCGGCCTCAACCTCAACCTCAACCGGCACCGCGGATTCTGGGTCCGCAGCCTGGACTCCCGCTTCAACCGCCTGCGTTTCGGCATCGGCAATCGATGAATCTTTCTTCGTGCGGCTCCTCAGCAGAAAGCCGACGCCTGCGGTGGCGGCAAAGAGCACAGTCACCTCACCGAGCGTATCGAGTCCACGATAGGTTACGACCACTGCGGTGACCAGGTTCGCCGCGCCAAGCTCGTGCGCTTCGGCGCCGACGTATTTCGCCGCAAGCGGCGTCAGCTCGGTGAACGGTGCAATGCGCGTAACGAGCGGCAGCACCATCAATCCAAACAGAATTATGGCCGCGAATATGAACAGCCGCTTAATCATTTTCACTGCCTCCCTGTTTCCGGATGCGCCCAAGCGCATAGAGAAAGACGACAGTCGTGAGCGCCGAGCCGATCGCGGCCTCGGTCATGGCGACATCCGGGGCGGCGAGCATTACGTAGATGACGCTTGCAACCAGACTTACGACGCCGGATACGATAATCGCTGCGACAAGACTCTTCTGATACAGAGCGATGAGCGCTCCCGCGATCATGAACAAACCGATCGGTATGATGAAGATTTCAATTGAGCTCACGCCTGCCTCCCCGCCGGCTCGGCCAGATCATCGCGTACGCTGCGGCTCGCAAGTGCAATCTTTCCAATGTGAGCGGCTCGGGCGAGCACATGCGATGAGACTGGATTCGTCATGACGACGAATCCGATGATGAGAAGCGTCTTCGCGAGCCAGCCGCGATCGGCGATGCCGACTCCGAGGATGAACAGGATGGTTCCCAGCGTTGTCGCTTTTGTTCCCGCCTGCATGCGGTTATACACATCAGGCATGCGAATGAGGCCGATTCCTGCGAGCAACAGAAACAGCGAGCCCACAATCGCGATGATGCCACCGATAATTTCGTTCATTTGGCAACTCCTACAGCCTGTGCTCGATGTAGCGGGCAAGGACGATGACGCCCACGAAACTGATGAGCGCGTAGACAAGGGCGACGTCGAGATAGATGAATCTTCCCAGCACGTGGGCAAGAAATACAATGAAGGACACCGCGACAATGGTCATGCTGTCGATTGCGGTCACTCTGTCGGCAAGCGTCGGCCCGAGGAACAGACGGATGAGCATGAGAAGCCCGGCAACGACCGCGATTCCTCCTGCGATGAAGAACAACGTGTCAGCCACAAATCACCTCCAGGTAGCGTTCGAATCCGGATACGATCTTCTGAGTAGCCTCTTCGACATCGGCTGCACTGACATCGATCCAGTGAATGAAGAAGTCTTCACCGTCCATTTCCACGGTGATAGTTCCGGGTGTGAGCGTAATTGAGTTAGCAAGGAGCATTCTTCCGACAGGCGTGCGAAGCTTCGTGTGCACGCGGACAATGCCGGGGTTTATCGGCAGGGTCGGCTTGATTACGCGAAACGCAACATCGAGGTTGGACTTTACCAGTGCCCAGAGGAATACGACGAAGTACACCACCGCATAGGCGAGTGCCTTCGGGGTAAACCGAATGCCGGCAAGCACCTCAATGCCCCGGCGCGAAGTCACGACTCCTGCGATCAATGCCACTATCGCGCCGACGATGAGTTCCTGATTGCTCACCGGAAGGGTGAGCAGGATCCAGACACCGAAGAGCACAAGAATCAGGAACAGCCGCGTAGCGAATGCCTTCATATCTCCTCCACGCAGGAACGCCCTGGACGTACGCGGAGCTCCCGCGTACGTGTGCATTCCTTATCGATATAGAAATGATTATATATAAAACATTGTATATTACCTTCTGCACCTTGTCCACGGATTTCAAGATATTTTTATCTTTCCGGAATGATCGATTGAGCAGCATCCGATCTGTCGTTGCTTTTTTCGGCGGCTCTGTCTATGTTATCGCGATAGCATGGACCGAGAAGCGTTTTTCAAGCGGTACAGTATATCCGAGGCGGACTTCGCAGAGTGCGACATCGAGTGGTCCGTCATAGAACGAACCGTCGAAGCGTACGCGAAAATCGTGCCTGTGCTGGAATCGGTCGGACGATACGTCGTGGACGCGCTGCTGAAGTGCAGTAAGGTTCACTCAATCAAGTACCGCCTCAAGGAGCCTGAGCACCTGGCGGAGAAGATCATCCGCAAATGTCGCGCGGATTCCGATCGCCGCATCACCGATGAGAACTTCAGGGAGCAGATCACCGACCTTGTGGGGATCCGCGCTCTTCATCTGTTCAAGGAAGACTGGATCTCGGTGCACAACTACATCTGCACGACCTGGTCGCTTGCGGAGAAGCCGGTCGCCTATGTGCGTGCGGGTGATTCCGAAGACGTCATCCAGTACTACCGCGACAACAACTGCGAAATAAAAGAGCACCGTTTCGGCTACCGCTCGGTGCACTACCTCATTGAATCGCGCCCGGACCGGGAGAAGTACATCGTTGAAATCCAGGCACGCACAGTGTTCGAGGAGGCATGGGGAGAGATTGACCACGTCATCAGCTATCCCTATCACACCGAAAACGAGCTCCTCGTGCGTCTGTCGATGATTCTGAACCGGCTTGCGGCGAACGCCGATGAGCTCGGCTCCTACATGCGCTACCTGAAGACGAGAACCGATTTCACCGAATCGGAGTACCGGCAGCGCATCCGGGAGAAGAACGACATCATCGAAGATCTGCGGAACAGGATCGATGCGCTGCAGATCGACCACGAGCAGAAGCGCGCGCTCACCTCGAGCCTGAACGAATTGCGCACGAACCGCAGCCATGAGGCGGAGTTCGCCGAACGCTTCCCCTGGCTTGAAAACTTCATGGAATCGAACCTGTTCAAAGACATCACCGACCGCATCAGCACCATCGTGAACTCCGACGAGTTCCGCGGCATCGAATTGAGCGACACCGATATCCAGTTGCTTTCGAACGCACAGCACGATCTGATGCGCCTGGTCGACAGCCCTGAGATGATGGCCGAAGTGATGAAACAGCGGCCGATTCTGGAGACACTCAAACGCATCGAGAGCGGCGACGGCTCAGATAAGCCTGCCGCGGATGATGAGCCTGGAAATCCCGCACAATCCGACGATCCTCCGGACAACTCGTAGTTCTTCATAATTGACAGCTCACAACGCTCCGGTTACGATTCACGTGCTGATTATTCACGGTGTGAGTAATCAGCAAAGGGCGGATGTCGGTGGCCCGGGCGGATGATGCATCATCCACTATCGAATACTCACTCCTCGGCCTCCTCCACGAGCGGCCGATGTACGGCTATGAGCTCGCACGCAGACTGCGCAACTCAACCGGTCTGGGTGTCGTCTGGCGCGTGTCGCTGAGCAATCTCTACGGCATGCTCGCAAAACTGGGCAGCCGGGGACTGGTCACTGTCGCGCTGGAGGATCAGCCGACCCGCCCCACGCGAAAGGTCTTTCGCCTTTCGGAAGCGGGAGAGTCCGAGTTTTCACGCTGGATGCAGAGTCCGGTGCGACACGGCCGGAACATCCGCATCGAGTTCATCGCGAAGCTCTACTTTGCCGAGCGACTGAACCCGGTCGCGGCGCGCGCACTCGTGCGGGAACAGAAGCGTGCATGCACACTCTGGTACGAGGAAACAACGGCGCGACGGGATTCGTCCCCGGATCCCACCGAGTTCGACGTGCTCGTCTACGAGTTCCGGGCGGGACAGCTCAGCGCAATCATCGCGTGGCTCGAACGGTGTGAGGCATTTCTCGACAAAAGAAGCGAAGTGATCACTGCGGCGATCAAGCCGGTGGTTCACCGGAAGGAAGATTGATGAAATACGCATCGGTGCTGTTGCTGCTGGCAATCGCGGCAGGTTCGGCGTGGGGCGAAGGAGGGCGGGAACAGGTGGGTCATCCGCGGCCCTCGGGCATCCACGGATCGGTGGTCGTCTACGCTGCCGCCTCCCTCACGCAGGCATTCACGGTAATCGGTGATGAGTTCATGAAGCGCCATCCCGGAACGAAAGTGCTGTTGAACTTCGCAGGCTCCCAGCAGCTGTCCCAGCAGCTGGCACTCGGCGCATCGGCCGACGTGTTTGCAAGTGCAGACTCAAATCAGATGAAAAGGGCGGAAGATCACGGACGCATCGGGCAGGGTGCGCCGCGAATCTTTGCCCACAACAGGCTGATCGTCGTGGTCGCCCGCAATCCATCGGTTCCCGTTCGCCGGCTTGCCGACCTTGCGCGGCGTGGTCTGACGATCGTTCTCGCGGCACAACCGGTACCGGTCGGCAGATACTCGCGCATCTTCCTGGACAAGGCGGCTGCGGACCCCGCCTACGGCGCGGCGTTTCGCGACGGAGTAACCGCCAATATCGTCTCGCTCGAGGAGAATGTGCGCGCGGTGCTGAACAAGGTGATCCTGGGAGAGGCGGATGCAGGGATTGTCTATTCGAGCGATCTGAGTGCGAAGAGCGCCGCAGAGGTAACAACGATACCGATTCCCGACGCGCTCAACACAATTGCAAGTTATCCGATAGCGCCGGTGGCCGACAGTACGAATCCTCGCGCCGCCGCGGCCTTCGTTGATCTCGTGCTCTCGGCGTACGGACAGAAGGTGCTGGCCGATTACGGCTTTGTGCCGGCGCACCCGGCGGGAATTGCAGCGAAGTGAGGCGCCAACCCGGATCGGAGCTCATGCGGACAGGTGGTCCGACTCCGGCATTGCGGCTCAGGATTCCCGGCGGCCGGATGCGCGGAGGGAGAACCGGAAGCAAACTCTGGTACGCGGCTGTGGTGCCATGCCTTGCCTTTCTCGTGATCCCGATCGCCACTCTTCTTCTGTACGAAAATCCCGGGCGTATTCTTGCGAATCTCGATCAGCACCAGGTTGCACAGGCAATCAGACTGAGCGTTCTGACCACGGTGACTACCACGCTTATTGCTCTCGTCGTCGGCACGCCGGTAGCCTATCTGCTTCCGCGGCTCCGCGGCTTCGGCCACAGGCTCGTTGAGACGGTTGTCGACCTGCCGGTGGTGCTGCCACCGGCTGTGGCCGGTATCGCGCTGCTTCTGACCTTCGGACGGCGGGGAATCATCGGCGCCCAGCTTTCGGCGCTCGGCATCGGCGTATCGTTCACGACAGCAGCGGTTGTGCTCGCGCAGCTGTTCGTCGCCGCGCCCTACTTCATCAAGACCGCGGCGGTCGCATTTGCGGCAATCAGCCCGGATACGAAGGAGGCCGCCGCGCTCGACGGCGCATCGCGATGGGCGACGTTCCTGCATATCACGCTTCCGCTCACCCGCAACGCTCTGCTCAGCGGCTCGATCCTCACGTTTGCCCGCGCGCTCGGTGAGTTCGGGGCAACCATCATCTTTGCCGGCAATCTGCCGGGTCGCACCCAGACGATGCCGCTTGCGATCTACATCGGCTTTGAGATCAATCTGGACGTTGCGCTCGCGCTCTCCATCCTGCTCGTCGCAGTATCATTCCTCGTCATGCTCGTGACGAGATTGCTGCTGAAGGAGCAGGAGGAGCAGTAACGCGAGGCGGTGCTTTTTCAGCGCGCCTTTTCCATGACGCGATTCAGACGCCCGACGAAGTCGGCAGGATCGGCTATGGGCATGCCTTCGAGCAGGAGCGCCTGATCGAGCAGGAGAGCACTCACATCCTGGACAAATGCCTCATCGACATCATCCTTGAGCTTCAGTACGACCGCGTGGTCGGTGTTGATTTCAAGAATCGGCTTAACTTCCGGCAGATCCTTCTGTCCCATCGCCTTCATCATCTGCTGCATCTGAATGCTCGGATCATTCGCGTCGACGACGATACATGAGGGGGAGTCCGACAGACGGACCGATGAGCGGACATCCTTCACGCGGTCACCGAGCGCCTTCCTGATCTTCTCGATGACAGGCTGCGCTTCCTTCTCCTTCGCCTTGTCCGTCTCAGTGTTCAGATCCTCGCCCGCATCCGCACGATTCACCGGTTTCAGATCGAGATCTTTGTACTTGCCGATCATTGGCGCTACAACTTCATCGATCTCGTCGTCCATGATGAGCACTTCGATGTCCTTGCGCTTGTACGCCTCGATCAGCGGAGAGTGCCGAAGCGTCTGCTCGTTCTGGCCACTTATGTAGTAGATCGCCTTCTGATCGGGCAGCATCCTCTCCTTGTACTCGGCAAGGCTCGTGAAACCATCAACCTTCGTAGACTTGTAC
>Ga0307377_10006131_pt1 | contig 12673 bp, 9 predicted proteins | sample TR3MG_FD_202535 | JGI IMG/M metagenome (GOLD analysis project Ga0307377, IMG submission 202535) | Soil microbial communities from Risofladan, Vaasa, Finland - TR-3 | ecosystem: Environmental > Terrestrial > Soil > Coastal area > Acid sulfate soil | place: Finland: Risofladan, Vaasa | collected...
TTCCCGCGCATCCAGCGACTGGACCTCCAGCAGATCCGCTTCGGTCAGGAACCCGAACGGCTTGTGCAATTCCGCACGAATGGCTGATTCAAGGGCGCGGTCGGCAATAAAAACCGAACCGGGACACCCTGAGAGAACCGCCAAAACCAACCCCATTCCCAAAAGTTTCAGAGAGACGCGAACGTTCATAGCCAGCACCTTTGCCGCCGAGGCGGAAATGAGTTGCCAAATCCTCCACTCAAGCACAAAAAACTTACCTCTATAATCGTCCTGCGCATTATGGCCGCAGTACGAATATATGTCAACAGATCTGTGTCCACAGATGCCGTTTCACTCGGCCGTTACCCCGCATCATGGCACCAATAAGGCCGTTATTGTTCAGAATTAGGCGCGGGTATCTCGCACTTGTCGTCGGCCCAACTCACCAATGGTGCCGATCCCCCCTTCGCCGCGACCATGTCGGCGATAGCTTGGGTGATGACACATACTATATCCTGAGTGTCGTCGGCTTTCTTGGGTACATAGCTTGTGATGGTCCCGAGATGCTTCACGTCTTGACCTCCCACCTGAATCTTTTCTAGCGGGGCAACCCCATAGGCCCCGGACTTGTAAAGAGTTTACTGCATGTTTTGAGTTATGTCAAGCGTTCTTTTTTCAGAGATTCCATTTTTTCTGCGGGGTATACGGGGCGACCCAAACCCCCAAACGACCCCGATGCGGCCGCGTGGAATGTCTGGACAATTAGTTTTGGGCTGTCACGGCAAACCATGCGCGATTGTGAAGCTACCCTCGCCTTCCAGCGCCCATTCGACAAACCTCGCACCAAAAACTTCGTACTGAGGACTTCAACTCATTGCACGGCGATCGGCGTCAGACCGAGGTGAGCCATGACGAACATGCGGTAGTTCCTTGGTTTCATGGCCTTTTCGGCACGGCGATCCGCTGTCCGACGATCAGGAGGTCGGCGTTCTTGACGCCTTTGTTCATTTCGAGCAGCGTCTTTACGTCCGTATTGAATTTTTCGGCGATCCGGTAGGCGTTATCGCCGTCGCAGACGGTGTAGAAACCCTCTTGATCGACGGCGCCGGGCGCTGTGGCCGCGCCTGAGGCAAAGATTATCAGCACCTGACCCTCGCTAACATCTTCATTCTCCAGTCCATTCCAGGCCATGATGAGTTTTGCATCGATGCCGAGAGACTGGCAGATGCTGTTGAGCGTATCGCCGGCCTGAACGACGTACTTGCGGCGGTTGGGAACAAGGACGGTTGTTTGATCAGGTTGGGCCATTTCCGCCGCGGCGGCCTCGGGCTCCACGGGTCCGGCCTTTTCGGTGGCGGCAGGTTGCTCGGGCTCGGGTGCGGGCGAGGGTTGCTTGGCGGGAGCAGGTTGCTCGGGCTCGGGTGCGGGCGGGGGTTGCTCGGTGGCGGCAGGTTGCTCGGACTCGGGCGGGGGTTGCTCGGCGGCAGTTTCCGGGGCGGGACCGGGCGCGGGTTCAGGCGCTGTAACCGGGCCAGGCGGGAGCGGAGGCACCGAGGCAGGCCTGTAGATTTTTAGTTTGAAGCCGTACTTGATCTGGGTAGTTTTCAACTTGTTCCACTTGACGATGTCGGACTGTTTGACGCCGTAAGAGGCGGCGATCCCGCTGAGCATTTCGCCGGGCTGGATGACGTGGACGATTTCGACCAGTTCGTCGGAACCCGCGGCCACGGACGGGGTTTCGGCGGTAGTTTCGGTGTCGGCGGACGCGGGCGGTTCAGCCGGTGCAGGTTCCGCCGGCGCCGGTTGGACGGGCGCAGGCTCAGCCGGCGCAGGAACATCAGGTTCCTCGGGCGCGGGCTCGGCGGGCATAGGCGCAGCCGGCGCCTGTTGGGACACTACTTCGGGTTTGGGCGCGGGTTCGGCGGGGATATCTCTTTCACTGGCAAGCTCGACCGAGGGCTGGTCCTGAGGAACGCCGTACCCGGCCAGTTGTGTCTGCCACCATTCGAGGCGTCCCCGGCTTTCAACGAGCGCCTCTTCGGATAGCGCGCCATTGTCCAGCGCCTCCTGTATGGTGCTGCAAACCGCCCTGACCGCGTCGAAATCGGTGTCCAGCGCAAGAACGGCATCGCACCCGGCGGCGAGTGCATCAACCGCGGCTTTGCCGGGCGCGGCCGTAGCGGCGAGTTCAGGCGAGCAGACGTCGTCGGCGAGGATGACGCCGGAGTATTTCCAGTCGTTGCGCAGGATGCGCCGAATAAGCACGGGCGACATCGACGCGGGCCGGTCCGGTTCGAGGAGGTCGAGAGACGGCACGGCGACGTGCCCGGCCAGAATCCCGGGCAGCCCTGCGGTGGCGGCTTCCCAGAACGGGTACATCAACTCGGCCAGCTTGGGGCTTTCTGCGTCCAGGACCTGCATGCCCGTGCCCTGGTTTTTAGCAATGCCCACGCCGGGGTAGTATTTGGCAACCGAAATGGCGCCGCCCAGTGAGATGCCGTCGGCCAGCGCCAGGCCCATGTTCGCTACCATCTCCTGGTCGGAACCGAACATGCGGCCTTCCATGGCATCGTTTTTTACGCCTTTGGGCAGCACGGCGAGAACGGGGGCAAGCACGATGCCGATCCCCCTGGGCAGCGCGGCTTCGGCGGTGGCTTGGCCGAGGAGGCGTGCGGCTTCAGTGTCCCGCGTTTTGGCCAGTTCGGCGGCAGACGGGGCGGATTCGAGCCCCAACGGGTTGATTTTCCCGCCTTCCTGCTCGACGGCGATCAGCGGCAAATCGGAAAGGACCTGGCCAAAGCCCGCGGCTTTCTTTATAGATATGATCGTTTCCAGCGTGCGTTTGGGATCGCGCAGGTGGGTCTCTCGCAGGAGAACGGCGCCGGGCCGGACTTCGGCTAGAAACGCCGCCGTGTCGTCGTCCATGGTTTTGGGCGCGCTGATCATGATGAAGCGGCCCGGCCAGATATCAGCAGCGGGGGCCGGCGCTTCGGCTATCGGCTCGGGCGGCGCCTCCTGGGGCGATTCCGGCATTGGGACTGCTTCGGCAGCCGGCTGCTCGGCGGGAAGAGCCGCGACGGGCGGCGCGGCGGGAACGGGAAACGGCTTTGGCGACCCGCCGAAAAACGCGTAGGCCACAAAAAAGCCTATGGCAAAACCGAAAACGAACGTGACTAAAAGCGTCCCCGAGGAACTGCGAGACCTTTTTCGCAGGTAGATGTTCACACGGTCCTCCATGGTGTTCGAGCGAAACCACGCCACGAGATCGGTCGGGGTATTATACACAAATGCAGAAATAGCCGCAGCCAATTCGGGTATGGGGTATGGGGAAGGGATGAGAAAAAGTACAAAGCAAGACGAGCCGGGGCTGGAATCAAAGAGTGGAACACCCCCCGCGAGCTGCCGGAGGGCGTCCCGACGGGTTAGTGGTGGTCGGGTTTTGGGTTTCGGCGGATGTCGATGATTTTGCCTTTGAATACGTTGACGACCTTGGCGACGTGCGGATCGTCGAGAGCGGCGCGGGCTTCTTCGGCGCTGACGCGCGATCCCGGCGGTGTTTGAGGTGCGGCGGGGCGGGTATCGTCCGGGGGGCGTTTGGCGGCATCGTCGGCGGCGAGTTCGCAACGGAACCCGGTCAGGTTGTCGGTGACGGCCTGGAGGGCGCCCACGACGGCCTTGCGGCTTTCTGGCCGTTCCAGTAAGGCAATGGGTTGAGGCGTTCTTGAACTGAACTGTAAGACGAGCGTGTTGCCGTCGATGCCGGAGGGGACAGCGGCGCTGATGCCGATTCGGCTGGATCCTTCCGGCTGGAGGGTTTCGACAACCCTGGCCCAGATCTGCCCGAGATTATGAATGGTGGCCGTCAGCTTCGGGTGCGCAGATTGGCCGTCCGGGGGGGCATCCTCGAAAAGGACCTGTTCGGCGAGTTGTGCACCGGGGCCGGCCCCGGCGGCCGGCGGCGGCAGCGACGGGACGCCTCCTTCCGACAACGTCATGAGCTTCTCGATGAGCGAGTCGATGCTGGTCTCGACGGTCCGCTTGGAAATGCGTATGAGAAGGGCTTCGAGAGCGATTCGCTGGGCGAGTTGAGAGTCGAACCCTTTTGTGAGTTCGGCGAACTGCTCGACAAGCCGGATCAGGTTGGTGAGCGTGAACCGGCCCGCCTGGCCCCGGATGAGGGCGATCTCTTCGTCGGGCAGGCCCAGCAACTGTTTTGGGTCGGCCGTCTTGCACACCAGCAGGTTGTGAAAATAACGGACGATTTCCTGGACAAACTGCCCCAGATCCTTCCCCGACGCCACCACGTCTTCAACAAGTTCGAGCTCGCGGGCCACGTCTTTGTTGAGGATGGCATCGGTAAGGTTGTGGAGCACCTGCCAGTCAACCAGCCCGAGGACGTCAAACACGTGCTTGAACGTGATCTCGCCGTCCGCGTACGAGACAAGCTGGTCGAGAATGCTTTCGGCGTCGCGGACGCCGCCCTCGGCCGCACGCGCTATGGCGTAAAGGGCCTCTTCGGTGTAGCGGATGGCTTCCTGGTCGAGGATCGCGCGGAGCAACTTCACAATCTCGGGGATGGGTACGCGGCGGAAATCGAACCGCTGGCAGCGTGATACGATCGTGGCGGGGACTTTGTGGGCCTCGGTGGTGGCCAGGATGAACACGGCGTGCGGCGGGGGTTCTTCGATTGTCTTGAGCAGGGCGTTGAACGCCCCCGCCGAAAGCTGGTGAACCTCGTCGATGATGTAGATTTTGTACCTCGAGCGGGACGGCATGAGGCGGACGTGCTCGCGGATCTCGCGGACGTCGTCGACGCTGTTGTTGGACGCGCCGTCAATCTCGATCACGTCCATGCTGTTGCCTTCGGCGATGGCCCGGCAGTTGTCGCAGGAGTTGCAGGGCTGGGTGGTGGGTTTCTGGACGGCCAGGCAGTTGAGGGCTTTTGCGAGGATGCGGGCGGTGGTGGTTTTACCGATACCGCGCGAACCTATAAAGAGGAAGGCGTGAGCGATGCGTTCGGCGCTGATCGCGTTTTGGAGGGTGCGGGTGATGTGCTCCTGGCCGATGACGTCTTCAAACGACTGCGGGCGCCACTTCCTCGCAAAGACCAGGTAGTTGTCCCGCGCCATAAGGATTCCTCAAAATAAAATCCACCCGCGCACCCGCCGTCGAACGCTTACCCAGAACGGCCACGAAATCGCCGGCTCGGACCAGGCTGTCCTACAGCACACGGGAAAAACCACCTGCGGCTGCTTCCTTCCGGACCTGACCGGGTTCGGCGGCATCCCGTTGAGTAGGACCCAATCGTCAACGCCACGTGTTTCGCACCTGACTAAAGAGCAAGACGCCCTCGGGCGGGAGTTCGACCTCGCTAAAGCGGATTGCGAGTGCAGGACACCGCTAGTTTCCCGTCTAGCGCGGGTGAAAAAGACAAAAAATGTCCGCCAAAGGCGGCTAATGCCCGCCAAAAAGGCAAAACGTAATGTACCACACGGCCCAAATGGTGTCAACCGCCGGCCCGCGATCGCCTGAAACCCAGAAATCTGACGCAGGCCGGACCGCGATCCGGCCGAAGATCCGCCTGCCCCGGCCCGGCCTGGAACGAGGCGGAAACCAGCGTGTCCGGCCCCATTGACAAACCCGGCATACAGTTTTAATATATGGCTAAGCATACTGGTTTAGAGGTGTGACTATAAGTGATCGGAGGGCGACATGGTCCGTTGGCGGGTTGCATTATTTTGGGCGGGTTGCCTGCTGATTGTGGCGGGCTCTTGTTGGGCGTGGGCGGAGCCAAAGCTGGAAACGGGGCCGCGCACCGTGGATTTCGGCGCCCGGTTGAACTACCGGGAGGTCGAGTGCCGTTTCACGTTAAGCAACGCCGGGACAGGCCCGCTGGAGGTCTCGATCAAGAAAGCCAGTTGCGGGTGCACCAGCCAGATGTTGAGCGGCGAAACGGTGGCGCCGGGTCAATCGGCGGAGCTGCTGCTGACTCACAAAGCGAAAAAAGGAAAAACGAGGACGGGCATGCAGTCATTCTCGGTCGAACTGGCCACCAACGACCCCGAAAACGCCGAGGTCGCGCTCACGGCGCGCGTAAAGCTTGTGGATCAGGTGTACGTCGAGCCCGAGTCGGTCGAGTTGCCCGATGAGATGGACGCGCAGCCGCTGCGCGTGTTTTGCATGGACGACGGGGGCATGCCGGAGGTCTTGTCTGTGGAGCCGGCGGTTGCGTCCGTGGCCGTGGAGAAAGTGGGCGTCGAAAAGCAGGAGCGGCAAACAGTCCACGCGTACAGGGTGAAGCGAGTGCCGTCGGTCCCGAGGGGGGAACCGTTTTCAATCGTGGTAAGGACCAGCTCGGCGCGCGTGCCCGTGATCGAGGTGCCGGTGAAAGTGTCGGCGGCGCTGGTTCTTGATGCAAAGCCCGGGCGGGTCCTGTTTGGGGTGGTGAAGGCCGGAAGCGCGATCGAGAAGTGCGTGGCGCTGACCGCCAAAGACGAGGCGGTCAACGTCGCCACGTGCACGTCCTCGGAGGGGGCGATTACGCCCGTTTTGATCAAAGGCGACGGCGCCGGAGAGTGGAACCTGGCCGTGAAACTGACGGCCCCACCCGTAACGGAAATCGGGACCATCAAGGCGGACCTTGTCCTGCGGGACGACACTGGCCGGTGGCTGCATACGATACCGGTAGTGGCCACAGTGGCGCCTTGACGTGATATTGCAAAGGACTGCGCGGCGTGCGTATCGGATATGAGTGCATCTTAACGGGGCAGGCCGAGTCGGGTGTCGGCGGGAGCATCCGGCAGTTGCTCTTCGCCATGGCGTCGGCGCCCGGCAACGAGTTTTACGTCTTCTCCTCGCCGTCCGCGCGGGCGGGGCTGCCGGCGAGCGGCGATGTTTGTTATGAGATTTCGCGGTTGGCAGGCACGTGCCGCGCGGCGCGTGTGGCGTGGCAGCACGGGCTGTTGCCGGGGCGCATCAAGCGGGCCGGGCTCGAGGTATATCACGCGACGGGCTACGTGCTTTCCTCGAGGTGTGCCGGCGTGCCGGCGGTGTTGAGCGTGTACGATCTGACGGCGCTCGAGTATCCCAAGCTGACGACGCGGGCAAACGCGGCCCATTACGCGTATGCCGTGCCGCGGGGCGTGCGTGCGGCGCGCCGCGTGATTGTGCCGAGCGGCTGGGTCGCGCGGAAGGTGCGGGAGCGGCTCGGTGTGCCGTGGGAGAAGATTGACGTTGTGCCGCTGGGAGTCGCGCGGGATTTTTGCCTGAACGGAACGAAGGCGGCGCCGCAGCCCGAGGATCCTTACCTGCTTTTTGTTGGAAACCTCGAGCGGAAGAAGAACCTGGGGCTATTGGTGCGCGTATTGGCCGAACTGCGGCGGCGGGCGTATCCTCTGCGGCTGGTGCTGGCGGGAAAACCGGGCAACGCGGCCCGCGAATTGGCGGCGCTGGCACGTCAGGCCAACGTGCAGGAATGTGTGGACTTCCCGGGTTACGTCCCGCGCGACCGGCTTGTGGCCCTTTACCGGCAGGCGGTTGCGCTCGTGTTTCCGTCGTGGGACGAAGGGTTTGGGCTGCCGCCGGTCGAGTCGATGGCGTGCGGGACGCCCGTGGTCGCGTCGGACCGCGGCGCACTGCCCGAAACGACGGGCGGCGCGGCCATCCTGCTGGATCCGGCGGATGTGCGGGCATGGGTGGAAGCGGTTGCAGCGCTGGCTGACAACGAGCAGGCGAGGCGGGAGTGGCGCGAGCGGGGGCTGAAACGCGTGGCGGGTCTCACGTGGGAAGCCGCGGCCGGCAACGTGCTCGAGACCTACGCGCGCGCCATCCGCGAGGACTCACGCCTCGGCGAGGACTCGCGCCCATGAAGAACATCCAGTCTATTGCGGGCCGCATTCGGCGCTTGCCGCAGCTGGCGGGTTTTGTGACGTCGCTTGCGGCGATGACGATCGTGATACGGGTGACGGGCTTTGCCGACAAAATCGTCCTCGCTTCCTTTTTTGACCTTGCCGGGATCGAAGTCTTTTTCATAGCCGTCAGCCTGCCGACGATGGTCTACACGATGGTGGCCGCATTGGTAAACCCGGTTCTTGTTCCGGGGTTTGTTTCGCGGCTCGCGCAAAAAGATGGAAAAACCAGCGCAGAATCGTTCTACGCCTGGTTTTTCTTGCTGGGCGTCGTGCTGTCGGTGAGCGCGGGATGCATCTACGCATTTGCCGGCCCGCTGGCATCGGTGCTGGCGCCGGGTTTCGAGCCGGAAAAACAGCGGGTGTGCGCGGGGATGCTGCGTGTGATGGCGCCGCTTTCGGCCGTAATGGGCCTGACGCCGCTGCTGGCGGCGTTCCTGAACGCGCAACGGAGGTTCGTGGTGCGCCCGCTGGGCGAGTTGGCGATGAAGCTGGTGGGAATTGCGGCCGTGCTGGGTTTGAGTAGAGTGTGGGGCATTCAGGCGGCCTTATGGGGCGCGGCGGGCGGCATGTTGGCCTATTTGGCGGTCGAGGCGGCGGCGATGCGGCCGGTATGGTCGGTCCCGCCGAGCCTTGCGGGGTTCAGGCAGCCGGATTTTCGCAGAGCGTTTGTCTTGATGGCGGCGCCGGTGGTGGGCACGACCTTTGCCCGGATTGGCGAGATTGTCGAGCGGGCCGCCGCATCGACGCTGACGCCGGGATCGGTTGCAGCGCTGATGCTGAGCCGGAAACTGGTGGATCTCCCGTTGCTGATCATCCCGATGGCCGCGGCCACGGTGTTGTTCACATTCTTTTCGGAACTCCACGAGGCGGGCGCGCAAGAACGCGTGGCGCGGATGCTGGATTCGGCGATCAGGATCATGCTGCTGATTTTCCTGCCGGTCATGGTGATGACGTGCATCCTGGCCGAACCGATCGTGGCGGTCGTTTACCAGCGGGGGCAGTTCGATGCGGAATCGGCTCGTCTCGTGTCGCAGGCGTTGTTCTGGCTGGCGCCATCGATGAGCTTCCTGGCGGTCGAGATGCTTTTGATGCGCCATTTCTTCTCGCGGCTCGATGTCTGGACGCCGACGCTGGTGGGCGTGGCCTGCACGGGCGCGCGCGTCGTGGGAATTTACCTGTTGATAGGGCCGGCGGGACTGGCGGGAGTCGCCGCGGCCATAACGGCGAGCCGGGCGCTCAAAGTGGCCATATTGGCGGGCATCATGCACCGGGTGCGCATCTTGCACCGCGTGCGCATCTTGCACCGGGTGCGCATCATGCACCGCTGGCGGCGACCGCGGCGTTTTGGCCGGAGCGTGGCCGAATCCACGAAACTGGCCGTCGCGACGGGGGTTTCCGCGGTTGCAGCGATAGCCGTGATGGCGGCGATGCGGAGGCCACCGGAGCCGTCGTTGTTGGGTCAGCTTGGGCTGATGACGGCGGTGGGATCGATAGGCGTGATCGCGTACGCGGGCGCTCTGGCGGTTCTGTGGCGGGGGAAGTTCAAGGAGATGATCCTATGGGAGGGCGGCGAGAAATGAACCGGCCGGTACACGTGCTGCACGTCCTCGAAGCCACGGAAGGCGGGACGCGCCGCTGGCTCGAGAACGTGGTGGGGGGACTCGACCGCGGGCGCGTGCGGTGTTCGTGCATTTGCTCGACCTTACGCGACAAGTCGTTCCTCGACACCGTTGAAGATTTCCGCGGGCGCGGCGTCGACGTCTGGCTGGTTAACATGCGGCGCGCGCCTCACCCGGTTCAAGACGTGGTGGCCATCGTCAAAATCGCTCGAATACTCAGGAGCGGCCGGTTCGACATCATCCACGCCCATAGTTCAAAAGCCGGGGCGCTGGCCCGGCTGGCCGCACGGGGGGCAACAACCGTGCCCGTTGTTTACACGCCGCATGCGTTCTCATTTCTGGCGGGCGGTTGGGCGGCGCCGGCGTTCAAGGCGTTTGAACGGGCTGCGCGCCGTTGGACGCGGCGGCTGGTTGCCGTTTCCGAAGCGGAACGGGCGGCGGCGCTCGAGCTCGGCTATCCGGCTGAAGTGGTCAGCGTGATCCCGAACGGCGTTGACATCCCCGCCGCAACCGCCTCGCTCCACGGGATGGTGCGCAACGTGGGTTTTATCGGCAGCCTCAGGAAGCAAAAAGACCCGCTGGCGTTTATCTCGGCGTGCGGCCACGTGCACCGGCGCAGACCGGAAGCCCGTTTCGTCCTTTGCGGGGATGGGCCGCTGCGGCACGCGTGCCAGGCGCTCGCGGCCGACATTGGTTTCGATAGGTCGCTGCGATTCACGGGCTGGCTGGACGACCCGCGGCCCGCGCTCGAGGATCTGGACGTTTTTGTGTCGTGCGCCAGGTATGAAGGGCTGTCGTTTGCGCTTCTCGATGCGATGGCGGCCGGAAAAGCCATCGTGGCGACGCGTGTGCCGGGGAACGAAGAGTTGATCCGCGATGAAGAAACGGGGCTGCTGGCGCAGGCAGGCGACGCACAGGCGGTTGCCGATTGCATTCTGCGGCTGATGAACGAGCCGGCACTGGCGAGGCGGCTGGGCGCGCGCGCGCGACTGATGGTCGCGGAGCATTACACGATTCAGCAACAACTCGACCTATTGGCCTCGTTTTACGAGTCGGTGGCGGCGAACGGAGGCAGCCGATGAAGCTGGGGCGGCCGCTTGTTCTGACTGTGCTGTTTTGCGCCTGCATGGCGGCCATTGCGACCGCGGGCGCGGTGGAAGAACTGAAGCGCCCCCAGCCGGTGTGGCTTCTACTGGCGGCGATGGCGTGCGCGGCCGCGGGTGTTTTGCCGGGGCGGCCGCGGGCATGGACGCCGGAACTTTGCGCGATGGCCGTGGCGGCCTGCGCGGTGTCGACGGGCCGGCTGGCGGTGGCGGTATCGGGGCTTCCCGGCCTGGGAGATGTGGCGCTGCGGCCTGTCGCGGTTCCCGTATTGGTGTTTGGCGCGGCCGCATTAGGCTCAAGGCCAATCGACAGCAACACAACCGGCTTGTGGAGGTACGCGTTTTTGGGCGCTGGCGCGGTGGTGACGGCAGGGCTCGGGGCGGGATTCGTCCTGATTTCACGTTACCATGATTTGGAAGTCTCGACGTTCCGGGATGCCCTGTTCAACGTGGCGCTGGCTGTTGCAGCGTATCTGACGGCCAGGCCGTTTCTTGGACGGTCCGGCGAAGAGCGCTTCCGATCGCTGCTTGTCGGGATGACGGCGTTTTCGATGCTCGCGGCGGGACTCGTCGGGAGGTACGCGTGACCGGCCCGCGCGACAATCCGAAACCGGCGTCATGGACCGCGCAGCTGGAAGGGTGCGGCGCGGCGGCGTTCTGCGCGGCCATAATCGCAAGCCCGCTCGGATGGAAACTGCCGGTGGGGTTGGCGGCGGTGTTGCCGTGCGACGCGCTGATGGCTGCCGGCGCCGTTTTTTTTCTGCCGGCCTTCCTGCGGGCGTTTCCGAGCTCGTGGCGGCCCGTGGGCCCGTGTTTGCCGCTGCTCGGTGTAGCTTCGGTTTCCGCTTTGGCGGGCGGCAACGTTGGTAACGGCGCGCGCGAGCTAATTCAACTGGCGCTGTATGCGGGGTGCGGCGTGTGGGTTTGCTCGCGCGTGGTTGCGCGGCCCGGTGGCGTATGGGGGGTGCGCGTGGCGGCGGGTCTAGGTTTTGCGGTAGCTGTTGCCGGGCTGCTGCTGCACGCCGTTTTTCCTGGCAGCCGCGCGGCACGCATGTATACCGTCGGCCCGGCGCTTGCGTTTGTTCCCTGGATCCTGGCGGGCGTTTATATTGGCCTGACGCCCCGAATTCAGCGCGCGTCTGTAATTGGTTTGCTGGCATCCGCGGGGATTCTAACTATTTTTTTTCTGCATCCCTCCGAAAAACCTGTCGGCCCAGAGCCGGTTCCGCAACTGCGGTCGGAAATCGGCCAGCGCTGGCTCGAGGCCTATGCGGCGGTATCGGTGGTATCCCGGTTTCCTCTTCTTGGCCTCGGCCCGGGCAACTACCAAGAGCACGTTGGGGCGTATTACGGCACGCTGCCAAAAGACAACACGATGGCGGCGGGCTCGCAGGTTGGTTATGCGGTCGTGGTGGCCTCGATGGGCCTGCTGGGCCTCGCGGCGGTCTTATACTGGTTTGCGCAACTTGCCGTGTGGATGCTCGAGGCGCGGCCGCCGGCCTGCGTCCTGGCAACCACGTTGGTAGTTGCGGCGGCTGCGGGGCTTTTCGCGCCCCTGTTCGTGAGCCAGATGCTGGCGCCGCTCGCGCTGGTTCACGGCGTTGCGTGGGGGAGGCGCACCGGCCATGTCTAGTGCAGTGAGAGATCTGTCCAACCCCTGCCGGGGTTGTTCGTTGGTGTACTTTTGCCCAGGGTAGCTCCCGGCCCTGAACGGGTGTGGGATGGTCGTGAGGTCTTTAGTTTGGCACTTAGCTATATGACACATACATAGCAATTGGCACGGGCCGGGAGCAACCCTGGGCTGACAATTATCAAATCCCTCCGGGATTTTTGGGGAACCGAATGCCGTGGAACAGAGGTAGGGGCCGGGAGCAACCCTGGGCTGACAATTATCAAATCCCTCCGGGATTTTTGGGGAACCGAATGCCGTGGAACAGAGGTAGGGGCCGGGAGCAACCCTGGGCTGACAATTATCAAATCCCTCCGGGATTTTTGGGGAACCGAATGCCGTGGAACAGAGGTAGGGGCCGGGAGCAACCCTGGGCTGACAATTATCAAATCC
>Ga0307377_10006132_pt1 | contig 12672 bp, 16 predicted proteins | sample TR3MG_FD_202535 | JGI IMG/M metagenome (GOLD analysis project Ga0307377, IMG submission 202535) | Soil microbial communities from Risofladan, Vaasa, Finland - TR-3 | ecosystem: Environmental > Terrestrial > Soil > Coastal area > Acid sulfate soil | place: Finland: Risofladan, Vaasa | collected...
CGACCATGGCGACTTTGATTGGTTTGTGTAATGATATCAGGACTCAGTATGAAGCTCACCGAGTGGTAACTCCTGCGGTACATGCCGGTGCTGATGCTGGTAACGTTATCACAGCAGTCGCTGTCGGTACTGCTGCAGTACACATCATCGATGATATCACTCACGTAACACTCCCAGCAGTAGCTTCTAATATGCCGACTTTGATTGCATTGACGAATGCTCTGAGTGCTGAGTACACTGCTCACAATGCAGACGTGACAGTTCATGGAGCTGCTTCTGCGCATCTAGTGACTGCTGTTGATGTTAACACTACAGCGGTTCACTGGATTGATGATGTGACTCATACAAGTGTCGCCCCTATCGCTACAAACTACGCGACATTGGTAACTCTGTGTATCGAGTTACTCGCTAACTACAATGCTCATCTAGGTGACGCGACTTGTCACCCAGCAGTTGATGTAACTAATACTACCACCACAACGATGGATAGTATTTCGATTACTTCTGATCGGTACGGTAAAACTTCAAAAATTGAAGTCGTATCCGGTTCAGGTACAATCCTAGCAAAGACAGGGTTGTCTGCTGCGAGTGCTACTGGTGTTGTTGGTAGCGATGTAAATAACATTGACGCAGTAACTTTTGCGGAGATCAAGGCTATTATTGAAGCTGATGTAACCGATTCGCTAGTAACTCTCGATGAGACCGGATTTGTAAGGTTGACTTCTAACACAGTTACTGTCGGTGCAGCCTCTATCATTCAGTGCACTGGTGGTAACGTGAGAACGATCCTTGGTTTTGATGCACTAGCTCACTTAGGTTCTGATGCTGGAGCATACGTTCCAGTGCTAGCGGAGTATATCAAGACGACTTTGATTCCAGCGTACAACTCGGTGTTATTGCAAGTATGCAGTCACGAGGATATGATAATCAAAGGAGCAGCAAGTGGTGGCTCTAGCAAAGTTTTGATTGAAGTCTAATGGCTGATATCGAAGACACCCTGAGGTTGAGAGGAAGTGATTTTGTGATACGACAAGGCGAGTATAGTCTCACTGCTGATGCGTTAGCTCTTAGAGGTATGCGACCTATTCATGCTGGTGATGACTATACTTTTCTGTTTACTCTGCAGGATGCTCTAGGTGTAGCAGTAGACATAACTGGAGCAGTAATAAAGTTCACTGCAAAGTATACTCCGTCGGATACAGATGGTGAGGCTATAGTAACTAAGACTGCGACGCTAGTCACTCCAGCGTCCGGTATATTCTCTGTAGCTATAGCTGATACCGATCTTACGTTCTATGGTTCCGCTCAGGGTGTCTACGATATTCAGATGACATCAGCAACAGGTGTAGTAACTACATTGGTGTATGGTCCGATCGAATTTCTTCCGAACATAGCTAGGACGTAGTAATGGATAAATTGATAGATCAAGTCGTAAAAGGATCTGATCCTGTAGAAGTCATAGAAGCTAATGTGACTAAAGGTATGGCTAATACCTACAAGAAATCAGGCCACTCACTCGTATGCAAGTCATGCGGACTGCATGTACCTAAGTACCCGGGTCGCTATCCAGTGAGCTGTCCTAACTGTGGTGGTAAGTTAACTCCACCAGAACTGAATAAGTAATGCCTACTCCATCATTGTCATCATTTGCTAAGCAGTCAGGTAAGTCATTATCTGATGTCGAGAAGTTATGGGATAAGGCAAAAGAGATAGCCTCTGATTCAGGACGTAAAGAAGATTATGCGTACATAACAGGAGTTCTAAAGAACATGTTAAAACTAGAGTACACATCTGAATCCATGATATCTGAAGTACTGTCAGGTAACTCTGTATCCGATGTACTAGAAAAAGTAATGAAGGTTTCTAAGGAGCCCTACGAGAGAGCTCATGATAGAATTAAATCATTACAAGATCGCGGAGTTGACGTCATTCAGCATACTTTGAACAGATTGAAGGCTACTACTAACGCTGATAAAGTTGGCGGTATATTTTATGCTGCTCAGGACTTCGGATTGATCGCTGTAATAAAAGCAGCTAAAGAGAAGTACAAACAACTGACCGGTGTTACACTAGACTGAGGTGATCTACCATGATAGTTTTAATCAGTAAATTGATACTTTACCCACTAGAACTTCTAATGAGATTCCTATGTAAGGTGATACCGGAAAATGATCAACAAGCTTATTGATAGAGTCTTAGAAGGACTACGTCCTTCTATGGTGGTTGAAAACTGTGTGAACAGTGGATCCCACCTATTTGATCAAAATATCACGTTTGCTAGCCGTAGGAGCGTAGTTTATCCTGTGAGAACGTATTTTGACTCATACGGAGACTTGCGATTTTCGACATTAGAAGGGGTACTTATCGACCATATCAGTGACCCTGTTATGATGGAGATAGTAAATTTAGTAGACTCCGATTCTTCAGATTCAGACCTCATTGAAATGTTAGGTGAGTATGAAGGAAGCCTAGACGATCTGTATAGGCTAGTGACAACCAAGTTTAATTTAGCTGATATTGCTAATTTGTGACTGGAGTGGTCAGATGCCTATACGCGATACTGTAGGTCGTGATTACACTGTAATTGGTTGGTGCTACAATTCTAAGTTACTAGCTGATGAAAAAGCATTAGCATGTTTACTGCGTGAAGTATGCAGTGTAGTAGGTATGAGACCGTTAGCTGAGATGGGTGTAGATGTAGAAGCTCATCTGGATAAATTGAATCTTCAGAAGTTTGAGGATGAAGGCGGTAGTTCTGCTTCTCTAATTCTCTCCACCAGTCATGCTAGTATTCACGGATGGCCGTGGAGAGATCAATCACGTAGCGATGGAGCACTCTTTTGGTTTACGATAGGATCATGTAGAGATTTTGATCCATCAGCTATTGACCACGTACTTCATGAGAGGCTCAGTGTGACTAGATCGCGTAGAACTGATCTAGTACTTAACCTTCCAACTGATGACGATAGACTGTTTACTTATGAAATCGACAGACAGTACGAATTACCTTATTGAGTTAGTACTGCACGGTGATGAAGTTAGTAGAGTCATCGGTAGTATCTGCTGCGATGTAGACCGACCTACTAAATCAGGTTACAGTCATGATACACCAAAGGATCCTAAGCGTCAGGCTGCAGCTAGAAAAGCAGCGGTGACTGGACGTTCCAGTAGAAAAGCTTCTTTACGAAGATTTAATACTTCAGCTAAAGGTAGGCGGTTTCATCGAAAGTTAGGAACTCTGAATTCCAGAGATTAGGAAGTGCTCTTGTCACTACGTCGAGAAGTAGATCCTTCTAAAGTATATCGAATTGAGATGGTTGAAGAACCTGATCATTTCGAAGCTGATGAAGGTTCATACGAAGTGAAGCGAGCTGATAAACCTGACGAGATTGATTACTACGATATCATATCTCTTCATAAAGAACTGACTAACTTGTGGCCTGAGAAAGCTGAGTCAATTATTGATAGAATACAGAACTTCAGAGTAGTGTATATTGATTTGAAGTTCCTGGAGATAACATCATGACAATCAAGCTTATAGAAGTACAGAAGTTCGATTACAATCTTGTTGAGAAAGCTAAACGTGATGGAGTACTGATGACACTCGAAGGAGTGTTTCAACGAGCCGATACTGAGAATGCTAATAAACGTATCTACCCATCTAGTCTGTGGCAGAAGATACTCTCTGATGAAGAGATCAATGAGCGTATCTCAAATCGTACCATGCTCGGTGAGCTCGATCATCCAACTAGCGGTGCTACTTCATTGACTAGAGCTTCTCACGTTGTCACAGGTCATAAGTTGTTACCGAATGGTGAGGTACGTGGTGTACTTGAAATACTAGATACTCCTGCTGGAAAAATAGCAGAGACTATGATTCGTGCAGGTGTGTGGTTAGGGGTTTCATCTCGTGGAGATGGGTCAGTAGAGAAGAAAGGAGAATCGAGTGAAGTTCAAGACGATTTCCGTCTTGAGACTTATGATCTTGTACTAAAACCATCCACTCCAGGAGCATACCCACAACTCATAGAATCTGTTGAAGAGTCAGAAAAGAACATACTGTTAATTGCGGACGCAGTTGAAGAACTTGTCAAAAGCACCGATGAACTCGATGTGCTGTTAGAATGTCACAAAATAATCAGTGTCCTCGAAGGCTGCGAATCGCGTCGCAATGCAATCCTTTCAGTTTTGAAGGATAAACTTTCAAGCTTGAAGGAGAGTAAAGAAGTAACAAACCAGAATAACATAACTGAGGAGACACTTGATATGGACAAGAATACTGATCTCAAGTCTCTCAACGTTTCCCCGGAGTTAGCAGTCTTCCTTAGGGAACAAGTTGAGCGAGGAATTGGTGAAGCAGTAAAAGAGAAGGATCAGAAGATTTCTGGTCTGAATGAAATGGTTGTTTCGTTGACTACGATCAAGGAGGATTTGACGAAACGATTTGACGCTGCATGTAAAATCATCGAGGAGTACCAACGAGTTGAGAAGACTCTTCGAGAAAGTAATTCTACTGATGCTGAGTTGAAAGCTCGGTATGGTGCTGCAGTTAAGTTGCTTGATGAGTCTGTGAAACGTCTGAAGGAGTTCGGTGGTACGAAACGTAGACTCGAAGCAGCGAAATCATTGCTGTCAGTTTCTATTGATCGTCACAAAACTGAAGCAGTCAATCAAAGCATTAACAAACTGCTTCGTAACGTGAGTGAATCAGTTTCTAAGAAACTGCGTCCGATTTTGAAAGAATGCTCTAGCCCGAGTGAAGTCGCAACTCGTTTCAAAGAGCTCTCATCGTTGGTCGAGACTGTAACCAAGGTAAAAACAAAAGAGCCACTTCCTTCTCCACGGAGAAAACTCTCAGAGTCTAAGAACCACTCAGTAGCAGCAAATCACCCGAATCCTATCGTTAGTCGCCTCTTAGCGAGGATGGCAGGTAACGTACGATAAATTAATCTGGATGACTTCGTTAAATCGAGGTCCTATCCTTATAGGAGATTAAGATGATAGTTGGAATCGACAATAACAAAGTGACTGAAGCGGAGAAGTCCTTCAGTCGTGGTGCTTATCTTGCATCGCAGAAAGATCGTATCATCTGCGAAGATAAGAGAGCTGGTACTAAACTCCGTATGGGAGAATTGCTTGAAGGATTACCAGACGGTATCGTCCGGTCACAGACCGCTGTTATGATTAATAACATGCGAGAGTTCTTTGATGGTTTGAGTGAAACAACCAAGTTGGTAAATGTCGGCGACTTCGAGAAGTTTTCATTCCCGATGGTACGTGCAGTATTCCCTAATCTCGGAGCTCATAACTGGGCGTCCGTGCAACCCATGATGGGCCCAGTTTCGTTGGTGTTCTTCATGAAGTTCATCTACGGACTCACCAAGGGTTCTGCTGTCGCTGGTACTGATATCATTGAGAATCCGAATCGGTTCTACGCTTCTGAAGAAATCGATGAAGAACTGCAAGCAGTCGGTGATGGCATTACTGCTACATTGGGTAGTGGTAATCTTGACTACTTGCCGGTTAAACCAGGTACTGTCGTGTTGACGACTTTGATCGCTGCAGTCGCTGCGGAGATCACTGATGACGGCAATGGTAACTTGGTTGGTGACATCGGTGCTGCTAGTACAATCAACTACGTGACCGGTTTGATCACGGTGACTTGGGTTGCTGCTCCTGACCTCGCTGCAGATATCAATGCTGCCTATTCGTATGACATGGAAGCTAATGATACTGTTCCTGATCTCGACATGCAGCTCACCTCATCTCCAGTGGTTGCTAAGACCCGTAAGCTGAGGACTCGTTGGTCGTTGGAAGCTGATCAGGATCTCCGTACACTGCACGGTCTTGAAGCTGAAGTTGAACAACTCGCCGGTGTATCGAATGAGTTGAAGTTTGAGATCGATCAGGAAATCCTGCATGCGATCGCTGCGATTGCAGTCAACACTGTTACTGCATGGAGTAAGACTCCTGGTGCTGGTATCTCATACGCAGAACATAAGTTGGGTTTTGTTGACAAGTTGATCGAAGCTAGTAACGCTATTTTCCAAGCGACTCAACGTGCTGTCGGTACTTGGATTGTTGCTGGTACCAATGTCTGTTCGTTGATCGAAACACTTCCTGGTTTCGTTGCTAAACCGCGTCCAGTCGGGACTCGTGGTGTGTACAACACCGGTACTCTCAATGGTCAGTGGGATGTTTGGAAGGATCCTAACTACGGTACCAATAGTTATCTGATGGGGTATCGTGGCGAGTCGATGTGGGAAGTTGGCTACATCTTCGCTCCTTATCTGTTGGCAGTTCCTACTGCGACTGTGATGCTGGATGATTTCATGGGTCGTAAAGGTATTGCTAGTAGATACGGTAAAAAGTCAGTGGAAGGTAAATTCTACTGTACTGGTACAATAACTGCATAATCGTCGTAGGAATCGTTAGATCCCTGTGGCACCTCATAGAATCCATTAGACGTGTTTCTTCGTCATCGCTAGCGGCAGGAATTGTCCTGCCGCTAGCACCTCCCCTTTACGGTACAGTGATTAGTAAATGTCATCTTCTTTAACTCAAGTATCTATTGAGAGATTCGTTCGAACGATGCTCGGGAGTCCCGTAGTAGAAGTCGAACTTACCTCTGAGCAGATAGAAGAGATCACAGTACAAGCATTAGATATCTACGGTGGTCAGAAACCGGTAGAGAAGTTCGGATCTGTAACTGTATCTGCAGGAATACAGAAGTACGTAATGACCTACAATCAGATAGGACGGGGTATCATAGAAGTGTTCCGTCCCGACCTGATGAGGTCTCAGCAGACACTAGATCAGTTTGATGTCTTTAAGTTTCATACATTTCAGGCTAATTTAAATCCTGGTGATTTCTACTTAGAAAGAATTTGGTGGAATGAGGTAAAGAGATCAGCTGGTGCAGACGAGGATTGGGAGTTTATAGGTGATCCTACAACTGGAGGGGGAACTCTATGGTTGAGTCCTTCACCTTCAGAAGGATTTGCTTGTACTTATATATACGTAGTTGAACCTACACTCACCGAGGTACCTCGTGTTGATGATGAATGGATTAAGGGTTACGTATTGGCTATGTGCAAGATGGTACTCGGTGGTATACGTAGGAAGTTTGATGGCATACAAGGTGCAGAGAACTCTCTAAAACTAGACGGTGCTGAGTTGATATCGGAAGGTAGGTCAGAGAGGACTGCACTAGAAGAATACATTAATAACCGTGGTATGGTAACTCCTCCTATGAGAGGGTAGTTATGAAATCGACTGATCTGATCAATCAAGTTATGAATGGATACTCTGCTAAAGACATAGTTACTAGCATAACTGAGGTGCAGATGAACCCACTTGAACTCCGTAGGTTTATAAGGAATGTATCGCCTGACCTGTATTCGTACTTATCCACTCGTGGGGATCTGCATGATGTAGCGATGGAGTTCTCTGACAAGTCAAGCTCAGTAGCTCAGTTCATGAAGAATAATGAGTTACCTGAGAAGTTTAGACAAAGTGTAGAGACTATCATTAGTGAGCTGTAATGCCTATACAACGGTTCTCGTCTGCACTTGACTCTTTGTATCTGAAGAAAAGATCTGCTGAGAAAGCTAGATTATTTTCTAAGCCTAGACGTTGGTTAGTTAATAACTCGAGTCTTGGTTTGAATATATACGGTGAGCCTGGAGTAGCGATTACAGGAACTAATGGAGTGACCTCTCTTCCAGCTACTCGTAACTTAACTTCTGCTGGTTCTGATTTTACTGCATCTGGAGTACAAGCTGGTGACGTAGTAGAGATTGAGACTCCACCGCCTAACTCAGCTGATGACGGTAAGTATATTGTTCATAGTATTGTAGGCCCTACAGTTCTAAAGGTCACTGAGAATTGGCCTGCCGGTAGTCTGACTTCATTGATATACAAGGTTCATTTTCATGACGAGAGATACACGGAGTTTGTTCAGTTAGTGCCATTTGAAATACACTTGAAACCTACTGAAAAGTTACTAACTAAGTGGGGCATCTCTGATAACCGAGATGCTATGATCGTAGTGAGTACTCAGATCTGTGAGGAGTTAGGTCTAGATCCAAAGATAGGAGACCGATTCGTATACGAGCAAGATGGTACACTCGCTCATTATGAAGTCGTTAACCTATTCAAAGCTGATCAGTTGAACGACAGTGGTTTACACGTTAACTACGTTGGATTTGCAATGAAGACTCAGGACAGATTACCTTAGATGGCTAAACGAGTAACCACTAAGTTAGATCTGGTACACAAGCATAAAGTATTCACTAGATTTATGTCAGTATTCAAATCTGAGGTTAAACTGAATGCAGCTGAGTGTAGTAAAGAGATAGCGAAGTCTATGGCTCAGGAAGCAGTTGACATCCTAGAGGATCAGATTTATAACTGGGAACCACTCACAGAGAAGTATCTAGACTACAAGATAAAACACGGGTATGATCCTAGGGTACTGATAAAGACAGGGGAGTACAAGGACTCAATAAGTTGGGGAGTAACTCACGGAAAGGTTTGGTGCGGTATACCTTCCAGATTGATCCATCAAGGATCCGGTATGTTGATGACTAAGCTAGCTCGTATTCATGAGTTTGGAACTGCAACAATCCCTGCGAGACCTCTATGGCGTCCATTGTTATCTAAGTACCTTCGGTTACGTCCTGAGTTTGCTAAGAAGTATAGACAAGCTATTGCTCGTAAATCAATGAAAGTTAGGTAATGCAGTGATCGATCAGTTTATACTGTATGACCAAGCATTGCTTACTTGGGTCACTGATACTTTACCTCCGTTACTGAAAGGTAGAACTACTCAGGTACTTATTGCAGTCTCTAGAAAAGCATTCGCTGAAGTTACTACACTAAAAGTTGTTGATAACAACACTGTAACTCTTCCGAGGATATCTGTAACTAGGTTATCTCATCGTAGTGATCCTAAACGATTCAACTCAAATCGTATACGAAGGCTAGGATGGACAGATAGTACTTTGCAGACTCGTTTACGATCAGGAAAGTACCCAGCACCCATAGTGATACCGTACCAGATTGATCTGTGGACTAAGTACTCATCAGAGATGAATGTATGGGAGCAGAAGATACTATTTGATCTCGCTTCTCAGTACATTTATTTAACGATACGACCAGATGATGTATGGGGAGATAAGCAATACATACTCCTGATGGGCGGTGACATAACCGATAACTCAGATTTAGATCCCGGTGAGGGTAATGGTCCGATACGTAAGACATTTACTCTCAATGCTGAGTGCTGGTTATTCGATCAAGCTCTAGCGTCTACCGCGATCATTAAACGTTTGGAAGGTCAACTCAGGGATATAGATACACTAGAATTATTCGACACACTGTATGTACCTCCGGTTGAAGTGATAGGGGTTGGTACTGGTGCTCAAGTAACTTTCGGTCCGATCACTTTAAATCGCTTTCCAGTGTTGAAGAATTTAGTGGTTATAAATACTCTGATTGGTGGGGTAACTTCTATAGTGTATGATAACGGTAGTGGGGTTCTAACTGGATCAACAGCATCGGGAACTATAGATTACGTAACTGGTGAGGTTAATATAACTTATACTCTTGCTCCTGATATTGGTGAAGATATAACGGTAACGTATTTTACCGATCAGACCTAAAGGTGATAAACAATGAAGAAGATAACTAATATTTATCATGAGTCAATCTTGATCGAATTAGTGACTCGAGAAATCAGTCATGTAAACAGAAGGAGAAAGGTTATTCTCGAGAACATGAATCCAGGTAGTTCAATCGACATCCCTGATGATTACGATGTTCCACAACTCGAACTGTTGAAAAGAAAGAATCGGGTAACTGTCGAGTCCATACAAGAAGTAACTAAATCAGAAGTAACCGAACCAGTCAGTATTGATACGTCTACTTCCAAGTCAACTGAATCTGTCAAAAGTAGCGATGATGTAGAATTAGAGGAACTCGAGAGTCAACTCTCTAGTGATGAACCTCTCAAGAGTTTTAATGACAAACCAGAGAAGAAATCCAGCAAAAAGAAATCCAAGGATTATCTATAGGAGGTAGACAATGTTCGTATCCGCTGGAGCGTACGCAAGAGAGATTGATCTGTCTCTTTATGCTGAGACGCTTACAAACACGATAGTCGGTATCGCTCACACCTTTAATAAGGGTGTGATTGGTGTAGCTACTCTGATAACCGATCTAGGTGCACTGGAAGAAACTTTCGGTACTCCGATCAACCCTACTACGAGTAACTCTGCGTACCAGGGATGGGCTGCATGCAAAGAGTACTTGAAGAAAGGTAACAAACTGTACGTAACTCGATGTGACTCGACTGCTACGCCAGCTACGTACGCTGCTCAGTCAGTCCAAGGGTCCTGTGATCAGTACTTAGCTACTGACGTAGATGGGCTTACTTCTATCCCTGCTGTTAAGACGCTGACTTCAGTTGCAGTCAACTTTACTGTCGCTGGCGTACTAGCCGGGGATGTGATCGAGCTTCACGATGTTGCTACCCCTGCTGATAATGGTTTCTACGTTATTACTTTAGTGGCTGCTGGTGTAGTTACTGTTGATCGTAACTGGCCTGTTGGAACGATCACTTCTGATTTTACAGTATGGACCTCCCAGAAAGAAGGAGGAGAAGACGGTGCTACTAGTGTAGCTGCTACTCGTGAGTTCACTTCAGCGACAGCTACTTTCACAACCAATGGTGTTGTTGCTGGGGACATACTCAGTATCCATGAACCTGCTGGTGATATCGGTGATAATGGTTTATATGATATACTCTCAGTTGACTCACAGACCAAACTCACACTCGATCGTGACTTCCCTACTGGTAGTCTCGGTACTCTAGCGTATACGATTTACTCCAATAATTCTCGAGGTGCAGATGGCTCTACTGCAGTAGCCGGTGAGTTCTCATCTGCAGGTGCTGAATTTGCTTTGCATCTTGTTCAAGCTGGTGACATACTGCATATCAATGATGTCGTAGATACCGGTGATAACGGTTACTACCTGATTACCGGATTGAAGTTAGGGTCTACTGATACAACGGTAGAAGTCAATAATGCTGCATGGACTGCGGGTGCTTTAGTTGGTTTAACTTACGAGATACTCCCAGGATCAGTAACCTTTCAAGCTGCCAGTAAAGGTACCTGGTGTACAGGTGACTACATCACTACTTCTCGTAATGCTGGAGACAAAGATAACTTCGATCTTGAAACTCGTGATACTACTAACACTATACAGATTGAGAAAGTCTACAATCTCGATCGCGCAGGTGTAGTAGCTTCTATGCTAGCTGATAGTAGTGTATGGACTGCTGTAGTCCGTACAAACAGAGGTGAGCCTTGTCCTGGTAAGTCATTCACAGTTAGCGGTGGTAACGATGGTTATACGGGTATCGTTGATGCTGACTACATTGGATCAGCTCCACTCAATACAGGGATCAACTCATTCCATAACCCTGAGAAGATTGATGTCAATTTGGTACTGTGCCCTGGTGTCACTTCTCAGAACGTTCAAGATGCACTAATTAATCTGTGTGAGTCTCGTGGAGATTGCATGACAATTCTAGAGACTCCAGACTGGGCTACTATAGACAGTGTACAGGATGCGCTGGATTGGCATAATGGTTCACTAGTCCGTACTACTGCACTGAATAGTAGTTACGCTGCATTGTACTGGGCATGGCAGCAAGTGTACGATGAGTACCATGATCAGGATCCTTGGGTATCCCCTGTTGGTCATATGGCTGGTGTGTACACTTACAATGACAATGTCCAAGCTCCATGGATCTCTCCTGCTGGACTTAAACGTGGTAAGTTGACTGGTTCTAAGGATGTAAGGTACTCCCCGTCTCAGAATGATCGAGAATCGTTGTCAGGACCAGGAGCTAACATCAATCCAATTGTTAACTTTGTCGGTCTAGGTATTCATGCATGGGGTGATAAAACTCTGTATCGTACTACTTCTGCACTACAGGATGTACCTGTCAGAAGGATGCTGCTGTATGTAAAGAAGGTCATTGCTACTGCAGCTAGGATACTGATTTTCGATCCTAATGATGAAGTTCTCGATCGTGAGTTCTTTCAACTAGTCGATCCGGTACTCGCTGACGTTCTTGCTCGTAGAGGTATACGAAAGTACGGTATCGTATCTGCTACTACTGATGATGACCGTGAGAACCATAAAGCAGTGTACAAGATGTTCATCAAACCAACTAAGACTGCTAGGATTATTGATCTGCAGTTTAGGTTGACTAGTCAGGGAGCAGACTTCCAAGAGTTGGTTGTCTAGTCATAATATCGTTAACTGTGGTTTTCCAGTTAAAGGAGAATTGTCATGAGTCTAACAAATCCCACTTCTGCTGATCACATCGCAGCGGAAGCTGGTTCATTTGAACCGCAACGTTCTAATAACTTCTCATTCGAAGTAGCTCTCAGTGGTGCAGATAGAGACATCATTGTAATGTCTCTGCAGGCGACGACTATACCGGGTGAGAAGAATGATGAGATCGCTCTGAACTATCAGAATGAGGTTCGGTACGTAGCAGGTAAGTATACTGTTGATGCTGGGTCAGTAACTCTGAGAGACTACGTTGATGTAGATACTCGTGGTGCGGTACTCAGATGGCGTTTACAGGTTTAC
>Ga0307377_10006133_pt1 | contig 12671 bp, 10 predicted proteins | sample TR3MG_FD_202535 | JGI IMG/M metagenome (GOLD analysis project Ga0307377, IMG submission 202535) | Soil microbial communities from Risofladan, Vaasa, Finland - TR-3 | ecosystem: Environmental > Terrestrial > Soil > Coastal area > Acid sulfate soil | place: Finland: Risofladan, Vaasa | collected...
TGGATGAATACACAGACGGTACGACTTCGCAGTTGATGGATCCGCGCGACGGCCGCTGGGTGAAGCCGCTGTTCGACAAGCTCGGCATCCCGTTCAGGATCGTGCCCGACGTGATCATGCCGGGCGAGCGGATCGCGAACCTGCGGGCGGACATCGCGTCGGAGACCGGTGCAGGCCCCGTGCCCGTGGTGGCCGTCGGCTCGCATGACACCGCGTCCGCCGTCGCCGCCGTCCCCGCAAAAGGCAGCAGCGGATGGTGCTACATCTCGTGCGGCACGTGGTCGCTGATGGGCATCGAAGCGCCGAAGCCGATCATCAACGACAAGACGCTCGACTACAACTTCACCAACGAGGGGGGCGTGGGCGGAACGATTCGCTTCCTGAAAAACATCATGGGACTGTGGCTCGTGCAGGAATCAAAGCGCGAATGGGCCAGGGAAGGCGAGGACCTCGGCTACACCGAAATCACCGAGATGGCGGCGAACGCCAAGCCGATGCAGTGCTTCGTCGACTGCAACAGCAGCGTGTTCCTGGCGCCTGGCGGGATGCCGGGGCGGATTGTGGAGTTCTGCCGCAAGACCGGGCAGGCCGCGCCGCAGTCGAAGGGCGAGATTGTCCGCTGCGCGCTCGAGAGCCTCGCCCTCACGTATCGCAGGGCGCTGGCCGTGCTGGAGGACGTCTCCGGCGGCAGGATCGACGTCATCCACGTCGTCGGCGGCGGCACGCAAAACAGGCTGCTGTGCCAGCTCGCGGCCGACGCCTGCAACCGCACGGTGATCGCCGGACCGGTGGAAGCCACCGCCATTGGCAACGCACTGATGCAGGCGGTGGCACTCGGCGACCTGAAGTCGACCGCCGACCTCCGCGAGGTCGTTCGCAACTCGTTCTCGCCCGAGCGCTACGAGCCGAGGAACACCGCCGGCTGGGATGAGGCATACGTGAAGTACGAGAAGATTTGCGGGTAGGGAGCATGATGAAGAGATGAAGGGATGATGAGATGATGCGATGATGGGATGATGCGATGATGAGATGATGAGATGATGAGATGATGAGATGATGAGAGGGGGGAACTGCTCGCAGTATCTCGTCCAGTGTTTCCGATGTCCGGTGCGTCCACTCGGTCCACTTGGTCCACTACGTCCACTGGGTCCACTGATCACAGGATCTTGCGCGAAGAACAAGAGATCCTCCAGATAGCAGTGCAAAGAGGAGGGATGTGCACCGTGGTGCGTTATCCTTGAATGTGCGCCGGGCGGCGCCTATAATGCGAGCTTGTGAATGCTGAGCATGAACATTTGCCGCACGCGGGAGCCGGGGCGCCGTCGGCGTTTGCGAAAAGCGTCGCCGAAACGATCCGCCGCCACGACATGATCCGCGCGGGCGACGCGATCGTCGTGGGAGTGTCGGGCGGCGCGGACAGCGTGGCGCTGCTGTGTGCGCTGAATGAGCTTGCTCCGTTGTGGGGTCTGCGGCTGACGGTGGCTCACCTGCACCACGGAATCCGCGGGACCGAGGCGGATGCGGATGCCGAATTCGTGCGCACGCTGGCGGCGGACCTGCGACTTCCGTGCGTGGCTGACAGGGTCGACGTGCCCGCCATCGTGCGTGCGGAAGGCGGCTCGATCGAGGATGCGGCACGCCGCGAGCGATACGCGTTCCTCGGCCGCGTTGCCGCATCAACCGGTGCGGGCGTCATCGCACTGGGGCATACTTCCGACGACAATGCGGAAACGGTAATTCACCGAATTCTGCGGGGGACGGGCATCCGCGGGCTAGGGGGAATCCCGCCGGTTCGCCCGCTCGCGCGCGGCAGCACGGTGCGGGTCGTCAGGCCGTTGATCGAGTCGTTCCGCCGCGAGATCATCGCAGACCTTGAGTCCATCGGCCGAACCTTCCGAACCGATTCCACGAATCTCGACCGGGCATACCTGCGAAACCGCCTGCGGCTGGATCTGCTGCCGCTGCTGGAGCGCGATTACGCGCCGGACGTGAAAGAATCGCTGAATCGGCTTGCCGCGTCCGCCCGGAATCAATATAATGTGATAGAGCATCTGGCACGCGAGCTTGCGGCGCGGGCCGTCCGGCAGGAGGCAGGGCTGGTGCTTGACCGCGCCGTGCTGCGTGCGGCCAACCCCGAACTGCAGGTGGAAGCGGCGCGGCTGGCGCTGGAAGACGCCGGCGTGCCGGAGTTGTCGTACGAGCAATCGCGCGAGCTTCTCGACGTGATTTCGGCGGAGACGGGCCGGGAGATGTCGCTCCCCGGCGGCTGCCTGCTGCGGGCGGAGTACGGCGTGCTGCGGCTGGTCTCGCCGCGTGCGGCGATGCGCGAAGCTCCGGGCGAGGTCGAGCTGCCGGTGCCCGGCCGGGCGGAATTCCTGGGCCGGGAGTTTTCAGCGAGCATCGTCGAGATGCGTGCGGGCGCCGCGCCCGCCGGGCTACTGGACGATTTTCGTGCGCGCAAGACCGAACGCGAGGAGCTGATCGATTTCCATTCGCTGAGCCTGCCGCTGACGATCCGGACGCGCCGCCCGGGCGACAGGTTCCACCCGCTCGGCTCGCGAGGCTCGTGCAAGCTGCAGGATTTTTTCGTGGACGCGAAAATCCCGGCGTGGCAACGCGACCGCGTGCCAATCGTCTGCGACCGCGCCGGGATCGTGTGGGTAGCGGGCTGGCGGATCGACCACCGCGTGCGGATCACCGACGCCACCCGCTCGGCGGTGCTGCTCGAAATGGCCAATCCCTGACACGGCCAAGCCGCGGGCAGCAAAGAAGGCCACGAAGATACGTGCGGACGCGGCGTCCGCGGGACACGAAGGAGCACGAAGAAGATGAAGATGATGCGGTGGTGTGTTAACGGACACGCGTCAGCATTCGTCTTCTTCATGCCTCTTCTTCGTGTCCTTAGTGTTCTTCGTACCTTCGTGGCTTTCTTCAATTCAAAGAACCAGACACGGAGGACACGATGGCGAAGACGGACTGCATTTTCTGCAAGATCATCGACGGATCGATTTCCAGCGAGAAGATTTACGAGGACGACGACGTGACGGCGATTCTCGACATCTCGCCGGTCACGCCCGGCCACACGCTGGTGATTCCGAAGACGCATTCGAAGGACTTCATGAGCACGGAAGCCGACGTGCTCGCGCGGCTGGCACCGACGGTGCAGAAGATCGCGAAGCAGGTGGTGAAAGGCGTGAAGGCCGACGGCTTCGCGCTGGTGGTGTTCAATGGCCCGGCCGCGGGACAGGATGTGTTCCACCTGCACATTCACATCATCCCGCGGAAGATGGGCGACGGCGTGCGCGTGGGCTGGCCGAAGGCGCAGTACGAGCCGGGGCAGATAGCAAAAGTCGCGGAGCAAATAAGGAAAAAGTAAAAAGGAAAAAGGGGAAAGCAGGAAAAGAAACCGACTCTTTGCCTTTTTCCTTTCTCGGGGTGAAGCATCTGTGGCGGGCAACCAGCAACAAGGCGGGGCCGGCCCGGCCGTCAGGCACGGCTCGATCAAGCGGCACGCGTTCGCCGCGGTGCTCGTGCTGGTCACGATTCTGCCGCTGGCGATCTTCGCGTTCACGTACTGGATCAACCGCGTGTCGGCCGCGCGCAAGGTGGAAGCGGGCCTGCTGCGTTCAACCCAAAACGCCCTGCGGCTCAGCCACGAGGTGGAGCGGGCGTTGGCCATGGCGAAGGATCTTGGCCTTGTGAACGTGGAGCCGTCCCTGCAGCGTCTGCCCGACGGAAGCGAACTGTACGAGACGTACGTGACGCCCGCGCTGAAGACCAAGCTGGAGGAGATCGAGCCTGGCGACCCGATGCTGTACTACGCGGTGCTGCTGGAGGCCCGGGGCAACGTGATCGCGTCGTTCGGCGAGCAGCGCGAGATATCTCGCTACGGGGACGTCCAGGCCATGCCGCACGACACGGCGGCGTCGCTGGTCTACCGCGTGCGGATGGCGGCGCGCGACAGCGGGCGTTCGGTAATCGCAATTGCGTTTCCGACGCACGTGGGCGACGACATCGCCGGCACGCTGGTCGTCGGGCTGTCGTTCAGCGCGATCAACCGGCAGATCCAGGACGAGATCAACGAGAACAACCGGCGTGCGCTGAGCATTTCGCTGGCGGGCTCGCTGGCGCTCGCGGCGTTGGGATGGTATCTGCTGAAGCTGAACGAGCGTGCTCGGACGCTGCAATCGGCTCTCGAGCGCGAGCAGCACCTGGCATACGTCGGTACGCTGTCCGCCGGCCTTGCACACGAAATCCGCAACCCGCTCAGCTCGGTCAAGATGAACGTCCAGATGATCCGCAACAGGCTGGAGAGGTTGGAGATCGACGACAGGGAGAGCCTGCTGCGCAAGGCGGACCGCGTGGAGCACGAGGTGGCGCGGCTGGAGGATTCGATCAACGATTTCCTGGTCTTCGCGGCACCGCGTCCGCTTGCCAGAAAGGCGGTGGACATCAACGCGGCGGTCGAGTCGGTCGTCGAGCTGATCCGGCAGTCGGAGAAGGACGTCGACGTGGCCAAGCTGTTCGACCCCGACATCCCGCGACTGCAGGTCGACGAGAGCATGTTGGCGGAGTGCCTGCAAAACCTTCTGATCAACGCGATGCAGGCGGCCGGCGAGCACGGCAAGGTGGAAGTGGAAACCGTACTGGAGAAGAACGCCGTGTGCGTTTCGATCTCCGACAGCGGGCCGGGCGTGCCGGAGCCGGAGCGCGACAGGATTTTCGAAGTGTTCTACACCACCAAGAAAGGCGGCACGGGCCTCGGATTGAACATCGCCCGCCGCATCGTTGAAGACCACGGCGGCAGCATTACGGTGGATGCGTCGCCGACCCTGGGCGGAGCGAAGTTCACGGTGAAGCTGCCGCTGTAAACGATGAACAATGAACGATGAACGGATGAGGCGCGTACTTTGCGTTGGTCGATACTCCCCCCATCGTTCATCCTTCATCGTTCAGCCGCCTGGTACCGTAGAGTAAGCGTACTATGAAGAAGGGCACCATCCTCATCATCGACGACGATCCGATCGGGCTTGAGACGCTGGCCGAGGGCCTGCATGAGGAAGGCTACGAAGCCCTTGCCGCACCGGATGGGCAGGCGGGCCTCGCCATGCTGGCTGAGCGATCCGACATCGACGCGGTGCTGACCGACCTGAAGATGCAGGGCGTGGACGGCATGGAAGTGCTGCGCCGGGCGCGGAGCGCCGACGAGAGCCTGCCGGTCGTCCTCATCACGGCCTACGCGAGCCTCGAGACGGCCATCGAGGCGATGAAAATCGGCGCGTTCGACTACGTGACCAAGCCGATCGACCTCCGCCGCGTGGTCGTGGTGGTCGAGAAGGCCGTGGCGCTCCGCACGCTCACCCGGGAGAACTGCGACCTGAAGCGGCGGCTGGACGAGAAGTTCGGCTTCGAGAACATCATCGGCCGCAGCGAAGCGATGATGAAGGTCTTCCAGATGGTCCGTCAGGTAGCAGACGCCCGCACGGTGGTGCTGATCGATGGCGAGAGCGGCACCGGCAAGGAGCTGGTGGCGCAGGCGATCCACAACAACTCGTCGCGCGGGGCCGGGCCGTTCATCGGCGTGAACTGCGCCGCCCTCACCGAAACGCTGCTCGAGAGCGAGTTGTTCGGCCACGAAAAGGGAGCGTTCACGGGCGCGATCTCGCAGAAGAAGGGCCGGTTCGAGCTGGCAGACGGCGGCACGCTGTTTCTCGACGAAGTGGGCGACATGCCGCTGCCGATGCAGACCAAACTGCTGCGCGTGCTCCAGGAATACCGGTTTGAGCGCGTCGGCGGCACGCAAACAATCAAGGTCGACGTGCGTGTGATCACCGCCACCAACACGTCGCTGGAAGACAAGGTGAAGGCCGGCACGTTCCGCGAGGACCTGTTTTACCGGCTGAACGTGGTGGCGATCCATGTGCCGCCGCTGCGCGAGCGGCGCGACGACATTCCGCTGCTGGCCTGCCATTTCGCACGGGTGTACGCCGAGCAGAACAACCGCCCGGTCAAGACCATCAACCCGCAAGCGATGGACGTCTTGTGCCGCCACGACTGGCCGGGGAACGTCCGCGAGCTGCAGAACGTGATCGAGAACATGGTGATCACGTCGCAGGATGACGTGCTGGGTGTGAAGGACCTGCCGGAGCGCGTTCGGCCGGCGCTGCCGGCGTCGACCGGCGGATTCCCGGTGGGCATCACCATGCGCGAGATGGAGGAGCGGGCCATCCGCGAGACGCTCGATAAGGTCGGCGGCAACCGCAAGAAAGCCGCCGACGTGCTGGGCATCGGCCTGCGGACGCTGCACCGCAAGCTGAGGGAATACGGGATGTGAGGGGGAAGAATAGGGGAAGAAGGGAAGAAGATAGGAAGGAAAGAAGGGAAGAAGCGCGTGAGCCAGACAAGCCGCTTCATTCGTATGTGTGCCGCTGTCCTTCAGTTCAGGTGCGTTCCTGCCTCGCTGCTTGCTGCGCAAGACGTGCTTCCTCCGCAAACCGTATCCGCTCGAGCGCCGTGGGATGGCCCGCGTACAGCCGCATGAGTAGCGGGTGGGGGAGGACGTCGGATTTGTTGCTGCGGGCGAGCTTGACGTGGGTGCTGATGAAGGCGTCGGGATCGTGCGTCAGGTTCAGCGAGATGCGGTCGGCCTGGCGCTCCATGGCTCGCGAAATGGCCGCGCCGATGGGGCTGGCAAACGTGCTCGCCACCAGGCCCAGCAGCGACAGCACTGGCAGGATCGTGAGGCGTTCGACCGACGTGCCGAAGAACTGCCGCACCGCCTCCGATCGGAACGCCACGGAGAGGACGAACGCCCCAGCGAGCGCCGTGAGGGCCGTGAGCGCGATGTTGATCAGGATGTGCCGTCGCGCCCAGTGGCCGGCCTCGTGCGCCACGACCACCGCCACCTCGCCGGGCGTGTTGGTGTTCAGGAGGTTGTCGTAGAGCACGATGCGTTTCGTGTTGCCGATGCCGGTGAAGCAGGCGTTGGTCTGGGTGGTCACCTTGCTCTCGTGCTGGACGAAGACGTCCCGCGCAGGCACGCCCGCTCGCCGGCAAAGCTCCAGCAACCTGTCGCGAAGCTCGCCGTCCTTCAGACGCGTGAACTTGTAGAAAATCGGCGCCAGCAGGATCGGCTGCACAAACACGATCACGATCATGAATATTGTGAAGAATGCGCCGGCGATGAGCCACCAGGCGTCGGGATACAGGCGCACGATCAGCATGAACGCGCCAAACATCAGCCACCCGAACAGCAGTGCGAGGAGCAGCCCCTTCAGGTTGAACAGCAGCCACTGGCCGAAGGTCTGCTTGAGCTTGCCGAGCCGCCGGCCGAGCACGTAGCCGGTGTAGGCCGAGATCGGCGCGAACAGCACGGCGTTGGCGAGGTTGTAAACCACGATGAAACAGCCGGCCTGGATGATGACGTTGGACGAGAGGGACAGCGCGAACCGCTCGATGAGCCGGGCGAATCCGAGAAACACCAGCGCCCAGAGGAAGGCCGCCTCGATGACGTAGCCGATGGTGTTTGGCAGGTGGTAGGGCGTGGAGCAGGTCTTGCCGCGGTCGATGTCGTCCTGCGAGAAATGCCGCAGGGCGAAGGCGCGCGTGGCAGGGGAGGTGTCGCCCCGGTAGGCGAGGGCCGTGCGGACGATCCTCCACGCTATGAGCGGCGCCAGGGCAAGTGCGGCAACGGCCGGGGCTGTCATTCTGCATTCCTGTGTTTATGGTTCGCGAAACCATCCGATACTACGGGTACAGCGGCAGTGGATTCTACCGGAATGATCGTGCGCAATCAAGCGGGCGTTAATGATTTGCCGCCAAAGGATTTGCGGCAGGAACGCGAAATTTGTTTGACAGAAGCGTGGCGATTTTGTACACTTAGGCTTACCAAGTGCTCGAAGTTGTAGCGGCCGCGCCGCGCGGCCGGGAATGCAAGAGGAGTCATACACGTGGTGCTGGGCGCTCCAAACATCCTGGTGGTCGATGACGATAGGGACGTGTGTGACCTGCTTGAGGAAGCTCTGCAAAGCGCAGGTTACAACGTCAAGGCGATCAATGATCCCGAGAAGGCACTCCCTGCGCTGAGGGCCGAGCAGTTTCATCTCGTGGTGCTCGACCTGAACATGCCGGGCAAGAACGGCCTTGAAGTGCTGGCGGAGATCCGCCAGTTCAACCAGGAGCTGGCGGTGATCATCTGCACGGGGTATCCGTCGGTGGAGACCGCGGCCCAGGCGATGCGGCTCGGCGGAGCCGACTACCTGTTGAAGCCGTTCAACCTGGAGCGATTCCTGAATGCGATCAAGGCGACCGTCGAGAAGCGCGGAATCATGGTGGACCCCGCCGAGCGGATGAACCACCAGATCGGCGAGCGCATCCGCACCTACCGGTTGGAGAAGGGATTCACGCAGAAGGAGCTGGCCAGCCGGGCGAATATCTCGAAGAGCCAGGTATCGCAGATCGAGCTCGGCAGCAGCGGTGCTTCCGTTTCGACCCTGTTTCGCATCTCCGACGCGCTCGGGGTCAAGATCGGGCGGTTTTTCGACGGGCTTTGATCGCTGAACAGGCCGCGGGCTGCGGGCTTGCAGCGTTTTTTCGACACGAAGTCACGAAGACACGAAGAAGCACAAAGAAGAGGGCCGAGGCGATGAAGAGATGAAGGGATGAAGAGAGGCTTGACCGGCTTCTTTCCCATCACCCCATCATCCCGTCGCCCTTTCATCTCTTCCTCTTGTTTCATGTCTTCGTGGCTTCGGGTCAAGGGCAAACCGATCAACAGGCGGCCGCCGCGGAAGGATCCCGGGATTCGGAAATCGGAATACGGAAGTGATGAGTGAGCCGCAACTGTCCCAATGAGGATCCAGCGATGCGAATCGCATTCGTACAATATGATGTGAGGTTCGGCGACCGCGACTGGAACCGCGGCAAGGCGGCGGACCTGCTCGCGGCGGCGTGGGCCGACCTCGCCGTCCTCCCCGAGCTGGCCACCACCGGCTACGTGTTCACCTCGAGGGAGGAAGCCGAAAGCCTCGCGGAGCCGGTCGACGGCGGCCCGACCGTTGAATTCTGGAAGCGGCTGGCCGCCCGGCTCAACCTGCACCTCGTTGCCGGCCTCGCGGAACGCGCCGACGGTGGAATCTACAACTCGTGCATCCTCGTGCGGCCTGACGGCGGAGTCGACGTCTACCGCAAGACCCACCTGTTCCACGAGGAAAAGCTGTGGTTCACCCCCGGCGACACCGGGTTCAACGTGTATGACATCGGCCAGGCGCGCATCGGGATGATGAACTGCTACGACTGGATTTTCCCGGAATCGTGCCGCACGCTGGCGTTGAAAGGGGCAGACATCATCTGCCACCCGGCGAACCTTGTGCTGCCGTACTGCCAGGACGCGATGGTCACGCGCTGCATCGAGAACCACGTGTTTGCCGTCACTGCGAACCGCTACGGGATCGAGCGGCGCGGCGGCAAGCAGCAGACGTTCACCGGCCGCAGCAGGATCATCAGCCCGTGGGGCCGCGTGCTGGCCGAAGCTCCGGCCGCCACCGAATCCGTCCAGGTGGTCGAGATCGATCCTTCCGAGGCTCGCAACAAGTCGCTCGGTCAGTTCAACGATCTGTTCAGAGATCGGCGTCCCGAGATGTATGAGATCATCGGGGACGCCGTGCAGGCGCGTTAAGAAGTCAAGAAGATAGGAAGCTGAGAAGTCAAGAAGCCGGAAATACCTGAACATGATCCCAGCTTCTTGTCTTCCGGATTCCCAACGCGGCCAAGCCGCAACCAAACACAGGCTTCAGGCTGCAGGGTCGCCCAATCATCGTCATGTCGCGGACCCTGAAGCCTGTAGCCTGAAGCCTGAAGCCCATTAATCAGAATTGTGCACGGTTTGTGTTCAATTTGTATGGAAAGAGACTATCTCGTCTTCCTGAATTTCCATCTTCTTGACTTCTCGAATCCGAGGCACGATTGAAAACGGCCGAACGAAATCAGATTCACCATGTCGCCTGCGACGTGCTCGACGTGGCGAGGCTGGAAGGCGAGCATTGCCGGTTGCGGTTTGGTGCTCCCGCCATCGCCGTATCCGCTCAGCCGGGGCAGTTTGTGAACGTGCGCTATCCGGGCACGATCAGCGAGGCGGCGGTGTTCGACTCCTACAAGGATCTGATCGAGCACCACCGGACGCATCCGCCGGCGACGCCGCCGTTCCTGCTGGCCCGGCCGTTCGGTGTGCACCGGGTGGGGGAGTCGGGGTGGGTGGAGATCCTGTTCAAGACGGTGGGCCGCGGCACGCGATTGCTTGCGGAGGCGGCCCGCGGCACGAAGCTCGACGTGTTGGGTCCGATCGGCAGGCCGTTCGACCTGTCGCGCCCGCCGCGGACCGCGATCCTCGTGGCAGGCGGCACGGGCGTGGCACCGCTGTATCTGCTCGCCGAGCGGCTGCACCGAACAGGCTCTCGGCTGGTCGTCCTGATCGGCACCGGGCACGACATCCCGATGACCATCTCGGATTCCGATGAGGTCCTGCATTTCGTTGACAAGGACGTGACGGCCGTGGCCGACGAGTACGTGGCGCTCGGGGCCGTCGTTCGCATCGCCACAATCGAGCCGCGCAACGGCTGCTACCGCGGCACGTCGGTCGACCTGCTGTCGCAGTACCTGGCGAAGGAGCCGGTGAAGCCGGACGAGACCCGCGAGATTTTCTCCTGCGGCCCCTGGGCGATGCAGGCCAGAGCGGCGGAGCTGGCCCGGCAGGCGGGCATCCCGTGCCAGGTGCTGCTCGAGGAGCGAATGGGCTGCGGGCTGGGTGCCTGCATGGCGTGCGTCTGCAAGATCAGGCAGCAATCCGGCGACTACAAGTATGAACGCGTATGCGTTGACGGCCCGGTCTTCCGGGCGGAGGACGTTGGATGGACTCAACGAGAGTAAGCAAGCCCGACCTGGCGGTGAACCTTGCCGGCTTGGAGCTGAAGAACCCGATGATCGCGGCGTCGGGCACGTTCGGCTTCGGCGAGGAATACATCAACGTTGCGGGCTTCGAGAACGAGCAGCTCGGCGCGATCGTGCTGAAGGGCACGACGCTGGCGCCTCGCGAGGGCAACAAGCCGCCGCGCGTGGCCGAAAGCGCGTCCGGGATGCTCAACTCCATCGGCCTGCACAATCCGGGCGTCGACGCGCTGGTTCGCGAAATCCTGCCCCGGCTGCGGCGGTTTGACACAAGGTTCATCGCCAACATCGCGGGCAGCACGATCGAGGAGTATCGCGAGGTCGCCCGGCGGCTGAGCGACGCCCCCGAGCTTTCGGCGATCGAGGTGAACATCTCGTGCCCGAACGTGCATCACGGGGGGGCGGAGTTCGGCACCGATCCGGCAGCCGCCGCCGACGTGATCGGAGCGGTCCGCGAGGTGTGGTCGAAGCCGCTGATCGCCAAGCTGACGCCGAACGTCGGCAGGATCACGACCATTGCCGAAGCCTGCATCGAGGCCGGTGCCGATGCGTTGTCGCTGATCAACACGTTGAAAGGCATGGTGATCGACACGAAGACGCGGCGGCCGGTGCTCGGCGGGAATACCGGCGGGCTGTCGGGGCCTGCCATCAAGCCGGTGGCCATCTGGATGGTCCACCAGGTCTACCAGGTGGCTCGGAAGAAGGGCGTGCCGCTGATCGGCATGGGAGGCATCGCCTCGGCCAACGACGCCCTCGAGTTCATCATTGCCGGTGCTTCGGCGTTCTCAGTCGGCACGGCATTGTTCTGGGATCCATCAGTCTGCCGCAGCATCCTCGCCGGGATCGAAAGCTACCTGCAGCAGAACGGCATCGCCCGGATTTCGGAGCTGGTCGGGACGCTTCGCCTGCATTGACGCGAGTCGAGGGCCGAGCCCTTGCCCGTGCAGCGCCTTCGCCATCTCGAAGCAGTACTACCCGTTTTTCATCGCGAGGAAACGATCTCCGCCGGATCGCACGGTGCCGTCCGGCAGCGTTGCCCCGCGCACACCAGATCGCAGTCAGAAAGGAGAGACGCCATGCAGCAGCAAACGCACGAGATCACCGAGTTGATTCTCGCCGCCGCGCAGAAGGCTCGCGCGGAAACGTGCAACGAACCGGAACCCGGCTACACGAACCCGGTCTGCTGGCCGATGCAGTGCGCTGTCGGTCCGGGGCTTGAAGGCGCCATCGCCTGCGAGAGCAGCGTGGGCTACGTGAACGGCTCGAAGGGCTGGCTGATCTACCGCGGGTACGACCTGTTCGACCTGTGCGCCTATTCCACCTTCGAGGAGGTATGCTACCTGTTGCTGCACGGGCGGCTGCCGCGCCCCGCTGAGCTGCTGAACCTGAAGCGGGAGCTGGCCGAATACCGGTATCTGCCCAAGACGATGCGGCTGCTGATGAGCTTCCCGGTCGAAGAGCTGAACACGATGGCGGCGCTGCGGCTGGGCACGCTGCTGATGCGGCAGAAGCAGACGCTGCGCGACCGCGACGTCGCCAAGCCGAGCATCGATAGCGCCATCAGCTCGGACGAAGACTCGATCGCGATGGAAACGCAGCCGCGCGGCAGCGAACGGGCTGCCTTCGAATTCACCGCGGCCCCGGAGCTCAACACGGGCACGGCGGACGCGGCGGGGCTCCCCTCCTGCTATCGGCTGATCGCCGGCGTGGGTACGATCGCGGCGGCGATT
>Ga0307377_10006135_pt1 | contig 12669 bp, 16 predicted proteins | sample TR3MG_FD_202535 | JGI IMG/M metagenome (GOLD analysis project Ga0307377, IMG submission 202535) | Soil microbial communities from Risofladan, Vaasa, Finland - TR-3 | ecosystem: Environmental > Terrestrial > Soil > Coastal area > Acid sulfate soil | place: Finland: Risofladan, Vaasa | collected...
TGTGACTTCTTAGGTGTATCTAAAATGAAATTGATCTCTGACAGTAAAAAATTAACACCTGATAAAGATCACTGGTCTTATTTTGAGAATGCTGATAAATGAGTGTTAGAGATTCGAGATATTATAAAAGACAAATAGAATGGATGAGGAAACAGACTCAAGCGAAACACGCTGATGAGCCAGAAGATGATCTATCTACGAGTGAAAAACGGCAAATTCAAAACCAAAGCCGGTTGAATGCTTGGACACAAAAGAAGAATAAAAGACTATGGACCGAGAGGATGAAACGTATGATAACAGATTACACGGACTTTAGGCAGTTCGATCCGCTGAAACCGCTTGGAAAACGTAACGGCAGTGCTATTAATCCCACCTGTATTCTACATATTGCTGGACATGTGGAGTCTAAAAATAGAGGAGATAAACATCAATATGTAGATTCCGGCGGTGCCGTGGAAGACTTTTTATGCTTGAAACGATCTGTTGAGAGTTTAAAAGAACAAACCATATCCGCAGCCGCGGGATTCCAACTTGAATTACTCGTGTCAATCAATGGTTATGTCACTGACCCGGGATTTATTGGATGGTTCAAGTCTATAAATGATACCTGGCTGAATAATAAGATTTATTGTAAGGTGTTTCAAAGACCTAATTTTGGATATCATTGGGCAGGCTTACATGATGTATGGATGAGATATAAAGAAACTAATTGTCAATGGTATGCGTCATTAGAATGTGATCATGTGTTCATGGTCGATGCCTGGTTTGATCAAGTTACAAAAGTAATGAAACATACTCCAAAAATCGGCCTGTTCGGAAAATACCAGAGAGAGACAACAGTCGAGCCAGGATTTCCTATTGGTGTTCAAGTGCCTGCCAATACATGGAGAAACGGTAATGGTACTGTTAAAGAAAAACCGAATAGTGGTGATCTGATACATACTTGTGGTGCTTTTTGTATGTTAAAAAGAGAAGTATTAGAGAAAATGGACGCTGCCTTCGGTTGTTTCACATTTGCTATGGGTATAAATCACACCGTTGATGGCTGTATATACGGAGAGATTGGTATATGTCAAAAGGTGACAGCATTAGGCTACTCGATAAAAGGCAAACCGATTGAATTTTTAGTACGACCCATGCGTGGCGCTGATAGGTTTCCAAGTTTATGGAATAAATTAACACAGGAAAAAGAACAATGGGCAAAGACACAACCAAAACAACATAATCATCTTATAGGTAAAATATGAAAACAGTACAATCCGACCTGACATTTGAAAAAGATAAAATCGTCAAGGTATATAATAAGTCATTCAAGTTTTATAATGTTAAGAATTTCAAAAGTGAATGTAATGTGATCAAGCGAATGTCTGATAGTAAATATTGTGTCAAGGTATGGAATTTCACCGACAATGGATATACAATGGAGAGATTAGATTTTTCTCTTGGTGATGATAGAGAATTGAACACATACGATATGAGACGGGTGTTTTTCTCCCTGGGTCTTGAAAGTATTCTGAATATGTTAGATGATATGTTGAGAGATTTACAACACTATGGTGTGAACCATCGAGACATTAATCCTGGTAATATTTTATGGGACGAAAAGAACCAGACATTGAAGTTCACAGATTTCGCTTGGTCGCAACTTATTGATAGTCCTATTGAGTGTCCTGGTGCTGTCAATCACATATACACAACAAATGATGAACATGCCATTTTGAAAATCAAGAATGAGATTACAGCCGTATATAAAGAGATGGAACCTCAACTGGAAATGATTTATAATCAATTTCAAGATCAGGTGGCGAAAGATGTACATGTGGTTGGCAAAGGTCGAAACGGAAAGGTCGAAGGTCCGTACTCTGACGGCTCCTCAATTAGACGAGGTTGGTCATATCACATAGTTGATATTCCGTATTTCAGAAAAATACAAGCACATAAGAATACCTGTGTTGATGAGTATAAACTTATTAAAGCCAGTTTGCCTATTGCACCGACCAGTGTACTTGATATTGGTTGCAGTGCTGGCTATCAGATTTTTAATTTTCTGAGAGATTTTGATATTAGAACAGCGTATGGATTTGAAAACGATCCCGCGGTTTTGAATTTTTTGAAGTCTGTTGTAAAATTATACTGTCTTGATGAAATTACACTTCAACAGACATTTACCGACCAGACATCTTTGTCTGATGTTGATGTGGCTATCTGGTTGAATTCACATATGTGGGTGTATAAACAACTTGGTAAAGAGAAAACATTACAAGCGGTCAGAAATGTTATCAACAGATCAAAAGTTTTATTTTTCCAGACTGCTGGAGATTACAGTTCGAGCATATATAAGGTAACAGAATATAAAAATGCAAATGATGTAAAAAATATGTTACAATCTGCCGGCGGTGTACATGTTACGTCCTTACAGACTATTGTGGGTATGCATGGTGCTCCGAGAGATATGTTTATGGTGACTAAATGATGATTCCACAAGTGATGCCGTGGTTGGGCAAAGAAGAAAGAGATGCTGTAGCAAAGACGATAACAGATAATTGGATCACCGAAGGTCCAAGATGTAAAGAATTCTCAGAGGGATTGAACGAGTTATTTGGCGTCAAATATGGTGTCTTTGCTCCTAATGGTACGTTGGCCCTATATTTGGGACTACTTGCTTTAGGTATTGGTCCAGGCGATCAGGTGATTGTACCCGATACAACATTCATAGCATCTGCCAATGCAGTTGTACTAACTGGTGCTGATCCATTGTTTGTTGATGTTAGTGAAAAGGATTACCAACTCGATATTTCTAAAATCAATCTTACTGGTAGAGTCAAAGCCATAATGCCTGTACATTTATACGGCAGTGCTGTTGATATGCCTAAAGTTATGAAGTATGCCAAAGATAATAACCTATTGGTAATTGAAGACGCTGCCCAGACAGTCGGTATAAAGTTACGAGGACAACATCTTGGTACGTTTGGTGATGTAGGTACATTCTCGTTTTTCGGTGACAAAACCCTTACAACTGGTGAAGGCGCATACGTTGTCTGTAAAGATGAAAAAATCTATAAGAAACTCCGTATGTTACGAAACCAAGGACGTTTAGACAGTGGTACATTCATTCACCCTGATTTTGGTGTCAATTTTAGAATAACAGATATGCAGGGCGCGTTGGGCTGTGTACAGTTGAAAAAGCTGCCCGAGATTATGTCAAGAAAATCTGAGATTGTGAAATGGTATAGGGAAGAACTGATTGGTTTATCAAATGTTGATTTCTATACCCGTAATTACGATGCTAATTATGTACCGTTTAGAATTGTGTTGTTTGCCGATCATGCTCATGACTTGATGAAACACCTTGAAGAAAACGGCGTACAGGCGAGATCACTTTTCTACCCGTTACATAAACAACCAGTGTTTAGAGAATACTCTTATGACACTGATTTCCCAAATTCAAACTATGCCTATCTTAATGGCTTATGTCTACCCGTATATCCGACACTAAAGAGAACAGAAGTACAATACATCTGTAAGACTATAAGGAATTTTTATAAATGAAAATAAATTTGATATTGCCACCGCAACCATTTTTAGGTGCTCCGGAACGGAACGCGCCATTAGGTATAATGTATCTCGCAGCCGTGCTTGAAGAAAACAATTATGATGTTGTGATCTCTGATCTCCGGGCCGGTGAAGTAGAACTTGACGAGGCAGATGTTTTCGGGTTTTCATGTGTCACCCCTGATTATAATATTTGTGTAAAGATAGCTAAAGCACTCAAAAAGAAATATACGAAGTCACATATTATAATAGGTGGTATTCATCCTACGGTGGTTGATGTTGATCCGATCTTTGAACATGTATGTATAGGCGAAGGCGAGCTGGCAATTTTAGAAATTTTGAAACACATAGAAACTAAAAAACAGATGAAGATACGAACAGAGTATCCAGACATAGACATGTTGCCGTTGCCTGCTCGTCATCTTTTGCCGTCTTTTATTTCAACAGAGTTTGTAGAGGTCGGCAAGAAAGCAACATCGATCATTGCATCCAGAGGTTGTGCTTTTAACTGTCCGTTTTGTTGCAGCCGTAAATTTTGGGGCCGTAAGATCAGATACAGAGCGGTTGACAAGGTACTGGCCGAGATAAAACATTTGAAAGATGATTATGATATTGAACAACTTAGATTCCATGATGATGGTTTCACAACAGCAAAGAAATCATGGCTATATGACTTATGTGATGGCATTAAGGAATTAGATATTCAGTATAGAATAAATGCCAGAGTTGATCAGGTGCCGATGCCCGTATTGGAAAAACTTAAAGAGTCTGGTTGTATTGATATTGGATATGGTGTTGAGTCTATCGAACAACATGTCCTTGACAAGTGCAATAAGGGTATCAAGGTCAAAGATATTCGAGAGGCATTGATAAATACGAAACAGTTAGGTATGAAAACAAGGCTTTTTTTCATTGCCGGGTTGCCGGGCCAGACTTGGAATTCTCATGTGAAAACAATGCAATTCATTAATGAAGTCAAACCGACAACCATTGATATATCAACATTGGTGCCGTATCCCGGTTCACCGTATTATGATAGTCCCGAGAAGTTTGGAATTAAAATCAAAGAGGAAGCTTCATTCGATGATTATCTAAAACAAATTGGTTTTTACAAAAATGAACTTGATAAAGATTTTGTGCTTGAACATGATGTTTTATCCAACGAACAATTAAAGTTTTCACGGGCTGAATTACATCAATACGTTTCAAATTATAAAATGGATAATTCAAAATGAATAAGTATCAAATATATTATGATAAGATGTACTCAACAAAAGATTACAGTTATGAAGTTGATACTGTATTATCAATGGTAGATATACCAAAGAATATTTTAGATGTCGGTTGTGGTACAGGAAACCATGTGATTCAATTTATAAAACGTGGCTTTGAATCATTCGGTATTGATCCTGATCAAAACATGATAAAGAGAGCGTTGGAGAAAGACAAACAACATTTTAAGTGTGGTGATGTTTCTGAGATTGACAAACAATATGATTTGGTGGTGTCATTGTTTAACGTGGTGAATTATATAGTCAGTTTGGATGTATTATTGAATTTCTTCAGAAGTATATATTCCATAACAAATCGTTATTTTATCTTTGACTGTTGGAACGGCCTCGCTGTCATCTTAGATCAGCCCAGAAAAGAGGTTAGAAAAATAGATAATATCACAGTGGTACTTGAACCACGAATATTATTGATGGATCAAATAGTCGAGATGACTAACAAAATATATGTTGAAGATGAAGTTAAATTTGAATACACATTCAATCAAAGACTATGGACCCCGAGAATTTTGAAAGACCTTTTAGAGATGGCAGGATTTAAAGTACACATGTTCCCTTGGATGAAGCCCCGGGAAACCATTACAGAGAGTACATGGAAGATGATGGTGAAATGTGAGAGAAATGGATAAAATTATTGCTGTCTTCGGTGGCACCGGCGGATTAGGTGTGAAATTGTTACCATTATTGAAAAAGAAATACAAGGTAATATCCCTCGGCAGTAAATTGGTTGATGTAACTAAATTGAATCAGGTCAAAGAATTCTTTGCTGATAATGATATAGATATTGTTTTGAACATGAGTGCTAAGTCGTATGATGTTTATTTAAGTAGAATCAATGAGGACAATCATCAATCTGTCACTGACATGTTGAATGTAAATATTATGGGCAATATCAATATTCTGGCCGGCTGTCTTCCGAAGATGATTGAAAAGAAATGGGGCCGTGTGATTGCTATTTCATCTGTTACGTCAAAACTAAATGTTCCTACTGCATCTTTATACTGTGCATCCAAGGCCTTTCTTGACAGGCTAATTAGTAATGCGAATAAAGAAAATGTAAGGTATGGTATTACTTGTAATACTATCAGGTTGGGTTATTGGGATGGCGGAATGTGTGAAAGAATTAGTCCTGAATTCCGAGAGGTTATAAGAAAGTCTATTAGTCTAAGACGTTGGGGTAAGATAGAGGAACTTTACAATACTGTTAATTATATAGTGGATAATGAATATGTTTGCGGAACCAATTTAAAAATAGACGGGGGAATTTAATGAAAGAACACGAAGCATGGTGGCAGAATAATTTACCTGCTGCAGAGAATATGGACACTGGTGCAATGGGTAAAACCTTCCGCGGCTGGCTCCGAGGTACTAATGCTGAATCTCGATTAGTACTTAGGGACATTTTAAAAGAGTACAAATATGAATCAATGTTAGACTGCGCAGCGGGTTTGTGTGATGAATATGATGGTCTTAAACTTAATAATGTTGATATCGAGTATACGGCTCTGGACATCACGCCAAAATTGGTTGAGTATAATTCTAATAGAGGTATTAATATTAAAGAGGGCTCAATCGAGAAGTTACCGTTTAAAACGAAGTCTTTTGATTTGGTGTATGCTCGTCACGTTTTAGAACATCTTGATTATTATGAGAAAGCATTATCAGAGATGATTCGAGTCGCTAAGAGAGGTGTGATCCATACGTTTTTTAGAAAGCCAATGTCCGAACCGGATAATATAGAAATATATTCGCCAGAAACAAAATTATTTCAGAATGTTTATGATATAGATAAAATGAACACTTTCATTTCCCGAAAGAGAAAAGTTTCATCATATGAATGGGTCCAACCTGAGATATTGAAACATAAAATGTGGACCAATGGCGAAGTAATTTTACATATAAGGATGAAATGAAATGAAATTATTGATTAAGATACCGACAAGACAAAGAGTGGAAAAGTTTTTCAAACTTTTGGACATATGTATTCAAAGATTATCAGGCGAGCATGATTATAGTTTTCTGATATCAAGTGATACTGATGATCTGAGTATGAATAATGAAGATGTCAAGAGTAGACTTGATTCATATAAAAACCTATTACATTTTTATTCTGCCAGAGACACGAAGATTGGTGCATGTAATCGTGATATGGATAAAGTACCTGATGATTGGGATGTTGTTGTATTGATCTCTGATGATATGATGCCAGTTGTTGATAATTGGGATAAATACATCTTAGATAGTATGAAAGAACATTTTCCTGATACTGATGGCGTCCTGTGGTTCTATGATGGACACCGGGCTGATATTAATACAGTGTCGATATTGGGTAATAAATATTATAAGAGATTTGGCTATATTTATTACCCGGAGTATAGGTCGTTTTATTGTGATGATGAACACACGATTGTGGCAAGATCGTTAAAAAAGCAAAAGCGGTGTCATTTTCCATATTGTTGGAATATTCCAAGCACACATTCGGACGATCCGAACAAGAAGGAAATAACACTTATAGAACATCAACATTATTCATTTTCAGAGGAGTTTACTAAGTTACCAAAACATATTAAGAAGTTAAATCCATTGAAAGGTGCTGACCAGATTCAAATTGAAAATAGACCAGATATAGAACATGATGCAGAACTTTTCAGACAAAGAGGTATAGAAAATTACGGCTTATAAAAAACCAATGTGTATTTTCACAATATTACATAACGAAGAAATCTTTTTGAAATTATGGCTTGATTATTACGGCCAGAGTTTTGATCCAGAAGATATTTATGTGTTTGATCATTGTTCAGATGTGCCGCTTTATACTAAAACAATAGGCGAACCTTATATTCCTGATACCCGTTATGATAATTACTGGATTCAAGATACCGAAAGTGATCTTCCGTGTCAGGTAAAAATCGTGTCACATCATAGATCAATGGAATGTGCTACCGAGACGTTTTACGACATTTTATGGATGCAGGAGTTTGTCCGAGACACAATAGTTGATATGCTTACACGATATGAATATGTTGTGGTGGCTGACCCTGATGATTATCTTTTCCCTAATCCAAAGAAGTACAAAAACCTGAGAGATTATATTGAGACGTTGAAGTCAAAGGGCATACCGAATTCACGAGCACTCGGGTATGAGTGTGTACATCAAACCAGTGAACCTGACATTGATTGGAACCGGAAGATATTTGGTGAACAACGAAATTTTTGGATGCGATATGGTATGTGGGACAAGACGATGATAAATTCCAAGGTTATTACATGGTCAGCTGGGTTTCATTTTGTTATAGCTGACCTTACACCATGTGACCAAGATTTGTTGTTATGTCATATACAGAGAATAGATTATGAACATCGGCTTGCAAGACAGTTAGATAATTATGATTGGTTTTATAAACACGGTAAGAGACAAAATGGTATTGTCCCGGATGATAATAACTTACGATTACCAAATACATTGAAGCTGTGGAAAAATAATTTCCACTCAAACAGCTTCCGGCCTGTTACTAAAGGTGGAAGGGGTTTAAGATCACGCGTAGGAGATTCAGCGCACATTCGAGGTGAGATAGAGAAGATACCGTTAAAATACATTGAATGGATGGTGATATGAAAAAAATAATAAGTTTTGCAGCCTGGGGCGGCAAACCGATTTATAATGTTGGTGCAATAAGAAATGCTGAAATCGCTAAAGAATTGTTTCCAGGTTGGATATGTAGATATCATGTAACATCTGTTCCGAAGGAAACAATAGAGAAGTTATCCCAGTTTGATAATGTAGAAATTGTTGAAATGAATACAACCGAATGGACAATCTGTAAAAATGCATTTGCAAATGCTTCATCCGACGGCTATGCTCCAGTAGATTATATATATTGGAAATTTTTCCCATTCTTTGATAAAGATGTTTCAGTTTTTTTCAGTAGGGATTTAGATAGTAGATTATCTGTCCGTGAAAAAACGGCTATGGATGAATTCATAGATAGTGATAAAGAATTTCATATTATCAGAGATCATCCTGGTCACTGTACAGGTACACCGATCTTAGGTGCTATGTGGGGTATGAAAACATCTATTGACCTTGATTTACAAAAGTTTATAAATGATTATAAAAATCAAGATGCACCTCAAATAGATCAATGGTTTTTGATGAAATTATATCCATTGATCAAAAACCGAGCTATGGTGCATCATGACGAAAGTTGTGCTGATGGATGCCAAATTCCAAAGACCGATCCACTATATTGGGGCCGAGATGGTGAAAATACAGAGCACAGAATGTTAGGGCCGAGAAAAGGTACGAATGTTATTGGTAAAGATTATTTAGAGATTATTGGAATTGATGTCGATGAATTTGATGTTCCTAATGATGAGAATCAAGGAAAATTAAAAAAATGGATAGAGAAAGGAATATATTGGTGGAAAAAATAACATGAAATATAAAGGATTAGAATTAGAACAGGATGTAAATACTTTAGATGTTTTCAGAGATTTTTTAAGTAAAGAAAAATTTGATGTTATTATAGAATTGGGAACAAAATATGGTGGATTAACTCAATTTTTAACAGAATTACATAATAATATACACACATTTGATATTGGTAATTATATGAAGTCGGCGCAGATTGATTATCTTTTGGCCAGCGGCACGATGATTTATATTGAGGATATTTTTGAAACTAATACTGTATCGAATCTGATGCAAAATAATAAACGAATTTTATTGTTATGTGACAATGGAAATAAAATCAGAGAGGTTCAACGATTTACACCTTATTTGAAAAAACATGATGTCATTCTGGCACATGATTATTTTCCTACTGAGAACGATGTATATCATGTTGTTGGTCCTCCTGCCTATGGTGACAAACCAAAAACGGTCAGACGATGGTCATCCCATGAAATTTCGGATAAAGATGTTGATTATGATGTTTTGGAACCATTTTTTGCAAAAGAATTTGAAGCTGTCTTTTGGCTTTGCTGTAGAAGGAAATAATGGAAAGACCCCAGCGAAGTCCAATAGAAATTCCGGAACTGATAAGACCATACATAGAAGGAAAGATTTTCTGTGAGGTTGGCTGTGCTGAGGGTGACCTCCTTGAACTTTTTGCCAAATATGCTAAACGGGCAGTTGGTATAGAAATGAGAGAACAACATTTTCCAAAGTTAGACGCACTTGAACGAAAAATCGACAATATTGAAATAATAAAAAAAGATATTATGCACACCGCTTTGCCGTTTTATGATGTTTATTTTGTTTGGACCAGACCAAAGATAGACCGCCAGCTTTTCCACTGGGTTCCTAAAACAAAAACTGTTATAAGTTACAAAACTTTGGCAAATAAACAATGGCTTGTAGATAGATTTAACGAACATTCTGGTACTACTGAATGGATCGAGTTCACATCTAATGAAGACATAGAACCTTACGAAGCATCAAGTATGATAACTGGTAAGCCAGTGATGGTGACGAAGGACACACCATTTGTTATAGGGATACTCAAAAAATGATACCAATTTTCATAATAGTAAAAGACAGAACAACAGTTTTACAACAATGTATCGAGTCATACCAGACTATAATCACTTCACCTATTGAAATTATATTATTAGATCAAGAGTCAACTTATCCTGGTATGATAGATTTTTTACATGAGAAAGAAAAAGAAGGAATCAGAGTTAAATATCTCAAAGACACACAACCTAATAAACATTCGAGGTTTCCAAAGGTAGTTGCTGCCATAAATGAAATGATTTACAGTGAACATATTAAGTATTATGTTCTTACTGACCCTGATATAATGTTACCTGAGACAACAGCTGGAGATATATTAGAATTTTATACATATTTTCATGAAAAGAATCCTGGTTACGATGCCATCGGTCCGATGCTTGAGATAAATGATATACCGGATTATTATCCTTTTAAATCTGATGTCATGACACAACATAAACCATTTTGGGATGCTACTGGTAAACTTAGATCAGTCGGTGTTCTGGAATACATTGAGTATAAAGACAAAACATGTACTTATCAATTTTCACCAATAGACACATCTTTTGCTTTACGACATGGAATATTAAAGAATACATACGCCGCTGGTGCCGCAAGAACACGGGCGCCGTATACTGCTAAACATCTTGATTGGTATATACATCCTGATAAAATGACAGAAGATCAAAAATATTATATCGAGACATCCGCGAGTCATGCAGGTATAAGTCACTGGGGCGGTACTTGGTTTAAATATCCACAAAGTATAATGGCTTTCCGAAAAAAAGCCCGGAGACCCCGATGAAAAATACATTAGTTTTTATACACATACCGAGAGCCGGAGGCGGCACATTTCAGAATCTTCTCACAAGTTGGTATCTTCCTGAAAATTGTCAAAAAGAGGTCAGGTTGCCGACTGAAAGGCAACTTGCCGGTATTCAAGAAGGAAATCCATATAATATTGTGGCACAACATAAGAGAGTATTACACGGGCACTTTACATATCATCCATCATATAAAGATCGTTTCTTATGCACATTTATAAGAAATCCCGTTGATTGGACTATATCAAGATGGGCATATCATAAAACACACACACCTCAGTATGGTTCAGTCATTGATTTCATGGACTGGGGTTTTGTAAACATGCAGTCGAAATTCTTAAAAGGTTCAACATTAGATGATTTTGATTTCATCGGAATAACTGATAGATACCCTGAAAGTATGAAAATATTTAAAGCAAAAGCGCCGCCGAGTAAGGTCGAGAAGTGGCTAAATATCACCGACTGGGATGAAGAAATGTTGTGGCAGAAAAAAGTATATGGTGGTAATTATAAAAACGCTTCTAAAGGGTTCCCGGTCACAGATGAGGAAAAATCTGAAATATTAAAACGTAATCAAGAAGATTCTGATTTGTATAGGAGAGCAGTTGAACGATTTGAATTACAGTAAAGAAGAATTAAAAGAAATAATTGGATCCATCGGTGATAATTCCCAGATAAATAAATCTACACAATTCTTTAATGCTGACAAAATTCATATTGGAAATCATGTTCGTATTGATGCTTTCTGTATACTGATCGGCCCTATTACTCTTGGTAACTATATTCATATTTCTCCGTATACAGCATTCTTGGGAGGATATGGTATAGAGTTTAATGACTTCTCAGGCACTGCAGCCGGTGTGATAATCTATTCAGGCACAGATGATTATACAGAAGGACATTTGATGAGCCCTACGGTTCCCGATGCTTTTAGAAAAGTATCAGGCGGTAAGGTTACATTTAAGAAACATTCAATAGCGGCCGCCCGTGTTACAATATTACCCGGCGTAACATTGGGTGTGGGAGCAGTCGCCGGCGCTTGTTCCTTGGTGAATAAAAATGTAGAAGATTTTACGGTGGTTGCTGGAATTCCGGCCAAGTTTATAAAAACTCGTAATTCGAAAAGGTTTTTAGAATTTGAAAAAAAGCTTATGAAGGAAATTGAAGACGGCCGGTGGTAATGAAAGTTAGGGCGTGTGTATATGTTAATCCATTGTGGGGTGTGCCTTTTGCTGAGGCATTAGAACATTCTTTAATAGAATTAGGTATAGATGCACTTGAAAAAATAAGATATTATTTGAAAAACGAAGATGAACGAAACGAGTTGGCAGAAAAATATTACAAAAGTGTTGTTAAAAAAACATATACCAGTAGTGTTGAGAACGCACTAAGGAGAATTTTATGAGTGAAAATGTGCAACAAAGATGGAAGGTAGACCCTACCTTATATTCATGTGAGACAACCAGAGATGGTTATCAGACAAAGAAAATGATGGACTATGATTCAA
>Ga0307377_10006136_pt1 | contig 12669 bp, 10 predicted proteins | sample TR3MG_FD_202535 | JGI IMG/M metagenome (GOLD analysis project Ga0307377, IMG submission 202535) | Soil microbial communities from Risofladan, Vaasa, Finland - TR-3 | ecosystem: Environmental > Terrestrial > Soil > Coastal area > Acid sulfate soil | place: Finland: Risofladan, Vaasa | collected...
CGACGACGCCACGCTGGACGCCACGCTGGACGCTTGGAGCGTCCAATGGGGCACCGGAATCACCCACTCTGGATCGCTGGGCGAGGAGTAGCCGAATCGATTGTGCACTTGCGTGGTCACGGTGTAGACCTGGTGATTCGCGAGACCTCGGATGATGCAATTGGGCTCGTAGTACACCGGTGCGTGACAGGTCCATTGGTGTCGGCCGTTGGAGATGGTGACCAGATAGCCGTCGACGGGCGCGCCACCTTGATTCACGGGCGGATGCTGATAGGTCCATACCTGGCCGTTCTCGACGTTGCCCGAGACGTCCTGGGGTGGCGTGGCGACCGTGGCACCGCAGTACCCCGGTACGCGCAGCGTCGCGAAGGTGCCGGCGGTGTCGACGGCCACGAATCGTCCGTTGCCGTACGCGAGGGCCGTCCAGTCGGCGCTGGCGTCGGTGGGCACGGGCGTGGCGTTCCACGACGCCCCCAGGTGAGACGTCAGGACGTTGTTCACGCGACCTGACGCCTGACCGGTGGCGAAGAACGTGTTGCAGCCGAACGCCGAGGCGTTCATCTGTTGTGCGGCGCCCACGCGGTGGGTCACCCAGGTGTAGCCCAGGGTCGAAGTGGCCGCGAGGCCGTCGGGGCTGAAGGTACTGAAGACGCCGTTGCCGTAGGTGACGGCGAACCAGGGGGTCAGCGGCGTCGTGATGGTGTAGAAGCTCCAGTGTCGTCCATCGAGCGAGACCAGGGCGTCGCCGTCAGCGGAATCGACGGCCACGAAGCGACCATTGCCGAAGGAGACCGAGTTGAGGAGGAACTGGGACCGCGTCCACGTCGTGCTCCAGTGCACGCCGTCGAGCGAGGTCTCGAGTTGCCCCAACGCACTCACCGCCATGAAGCGTCCGGCGCCGTAGGTCAATCCCGTCCACTCCCCCGCCGGACCGGCCAAGGCAGACCAGTGCACGCCGTCACTGGAGATCATCTCGCGAAGGGTGGTGTCGACAGACGAGAGCGCCACGAACCGTCCCGCACCGTAGGCCAGCGACTGCCAAGATCCGCCGGGAGCACGGCGTACGCTCCACGTCACACCGTTGGTCGACGACGCCGTCTGGTCACCGTGGCCCACCACGACGAATCGACCCTGGGCGTACGTCGCGGCGTACCAGCTGGCGTTGGTGAGGGGTCCTGCGGTGACTCGCCACGCGCTCGCGGGGGTCGCGGCGAACGCGGAGGAGACGGGAGCGGTGCCGAGGGCGACGAGCGTCGCCGCCGCGAGAATCGACATGAGGCGTCGATGTACTGAGAAGTTCCGCACGCGCACCCTCCACTCGTCCTCCACTCTCGTCGCGGGAGCACACAGCGTGCCCTACGTCGTCCCAACAGCCCATCAATTCGCCGCGAACGGCACTGCGGTCAGCGCGGCACGGCGAACGCGCTCGTTACCATGAGGGTTCGGAGCCATTCGTCGCGCGGTGTCGCGAGGGTCGCCCGACCAGTGCGAGAGGAGTGCGGATGGTCACCAAGATTGCGACGTCCTGGGGTCTTGGGGTGTTGGCCGTGCTACTGCTCGGGGTCCCCGGCGCGGCCGGGGCGAGTTCGTCTCGCGCGTCGTCAGCCACCGCGACGAGTCGAATCGTCGTCTCGGAGTTCTCCGAGAAGGGCGACTTCATCGACAACGGAGTCTCGTCGGTGTACACGTCGCACTGGACCACGGCCGACATCACCACGTCGGGGATCTTCCTCGTGGTCGCCAAGGCGGACGGTTCGACCGCGGCCACCTTCAGTTTCGACCCCGTCGCCGGTGAGGCCCTGAGTGTGGGCAGTTACGCCAACCTGCAGCGCGCGACCTCGCGCAGCGCCGGCTTCGCCGGCATCGACGTCACCGGACCCGGTCGTCCGACGGGTTGTAGCCGCCTCACGGGCAGCTTTCGGATCTGGGACATCGCCGCAGACGCCAGGGGTGCCATCACCCGACTTGACTTGACCTTCGTCGAACACTGCGGCGCGGGTCGACCGTCCAACTTCGGCGAGGTGCTCGTCAATGACTCGCCGCACGTGGGCCTACTCGTCGCCTCGGCCGCACGCATTGACTTCCCCGACCAGACACCGACGTTGCCCTACGAATTGACGAACCCCACTTCGCGGGCCCAGGACGTCTCGCTCTGGCAGAGCGCCACCTCGGTCAGCCACTTCACGCTGAGCGCGGCGTCGTCGTCGTGCGCGCAGTCGGTACCGGCGCACTCGACGTGCACCTACTTCCTGCGCCTCGTCCCGCCACGGCCCGGTGTCTACCGGGCCACCATCTTGGTGAGTTCCGCGGGTTCCGTCCTTCGCCTGCCCCTGGCCGGTCTCGCGGGTGGCGTGTGAACCGCTGACGCCCGGCACGCATGACGCGCCGGGGGCGCTGTTTAAGATTCACGAGGCGTCGACGTGCGTCGCGACGGGTGGTCGTTCCCGACACTCGTCGCGTCCATACGTCGTCACGTGGCACCTCAGCGAAAGGCAATGATGACCCGACTGTTCAGTCCCCTCACACTCCGTAGCGTCACTTTCAAGAATCGCGCCTGGGTGAGTCCCATGTGTCAGTACTCCGCCCATGAGGGCGTGGTGGGCCCCTGGCACCTCGTGCACCTGGGCGCCTTCGCGACCGGCGGGGCCGGTCTGGTGATGGCCGAGGCCACTGCCGTGAACCCCGTCGGACGGATCTCCATCGCCTGCCCCGGTCTATGGAATGACGAGCAGGTGGACGCCTGGCGCACCATCACCGACTTCATCCACTCCCAGGGCACCCTGGCCGGCATCCAACTCGCCCACGCCGGACGCAAGGCGTCGACGATGCGTCCCTGGGACGACCACGTCATCGCCTCGCCGGCCGAGGGCGGCTGGGAAGCGGTCGCACCCAGTGCCGTCGCATTCGAGGGGTACCCGCAGCCGCGCGCGCTCAGCGTGGCCGAGATCGACCGTCTCGTCGAGGACTTCGCGGCGGCCGGCGAGCGCGCGCGGCGTGCGGGGTTCGACCTGGTCGAGATCCACGCGGCACACGGATACCTCTTGCACGAGTTCCTCTCACCCCTGTCCAACCAGCGCGACGACGAGTACGGCGGGTCCCTCGAGAACCGCGCGAGGTTCTTGTTGCGCGTGGTGCACGCGGTGCGCGCCCGCGTCGGTGACGAGGTGCCGGTCTTCGTTCGCATCTCGGCGAGCGACTACACCCCCGGCGGCTGGGACATCGACGGTTCGGTCGAGCTCGCGGCGATGCTGCGCGAGGCCGGTGTCGACCTCGTGGACGTCTCCTCGGGGGGCAACGTGGCCAACGCCACCATTCCCCTGGGACCGGGCTACCAGGTCCACTTCGCCAAGGAGATCCGCCAGAAGACGGGGATCGCGACCGCGGCGGTGGGCTTGATCACCGAACCCGCCCAGGCCGAGGAGATTCTGGACGACGGCGCCAGCGACGCGGTACTCCTGGCGCGCGCGTACCTGCGCAACCCGCGCTGGGCCCTGTTCGCCGCCGAGGCCCTGGGTGAGTACATCGCCTGGCCCGCGCAACTCGAACGCGCCCGCACCTTGCGCCGACCCTGATCCCTCCGTGCGCCCCGGTACACTGACGGGGAACGGAGCGCCGTCAGGTGCTCGCACAAGGTAGTGAGAGAAGGTGACCCAGCCGATGGCTGGCTCCATGGACGAGAAGAACTCCTTTGTTCTACGCCATCTGAGCGAACTCCAGCCCGACCTCTGGTGGCTCGACTCCGATCCCCTGGAGCCCGAGGCGCGATCGTCGCTCATCGGCCAGGTGGACGCCGACCTGTGCGTGGTCGGGGCCGGTTACACCGGCTTGTGGACGGCGCTGCTCGCCAAGGAGCGCGACCCCGCGCGGGTCGTCGTGGTGGTGGAACAATACGAGACGGGCGCCGGGGCCTCGGGTCGCAACGGTGGTTTCTGCTCGGCGTCGTTGACCCACGGCTTCGGCAACGGCATGCGCCGTTTCGCCCCCGAGATGCCCCTCATCGAGGAACTGGGTCGACAGAACCTCGACGAGATCGAGGAGACGATCCGCCGTTACGGTATCGAATGCGACTTCGAACGCACCGGCGAGTTGCGCGTGGCGGTGGAGCCCTGGCAACTCGAGGGGATGCTCGAGGAGGCGCGCCTGCGCAACGAGATGGGCGATCACGTCGAGGTGCTCAGTCGCGACGAGGTGCGCGCGCGTATCCACTCCCCCCTCTACGAGGGCGCGATCTTCGATCCCGACGGGACGGCTCTGGTGGACCCCGCGCGTCTCGTCTGGGGACTCGAGCGCGCGTGCCTGTCCCTAGGCGTCACGATCTACGAGAACTCCAAGGTGCTGCGACTCGAGGACGTCGCGGCGGGCGTCCGGGTCCACACCCCCTACGGCGCGGTGAACGCCTCACGGGTGGCGCTGGCGACCAACGTCTTTCCGTCGCTGGTGCGCAGCGCTCGTAAGTACGTGGTGCCGGTCTTCGACTACCAGCTGGTCACCGAGCCTCTGAGTGAGGCCCAACGCGAGAGCATCGGCTGGGCCGAGCGCGAGGGTGTGGCCGACGCCGGCAACCAGTTCCACTACTACCGCCTGACCCAAGACGGCTGCATCCTGTGGGGCGGCTACGACGCGATCTACAACTTCCGCGGCAAGGTGCAGCGCGAGTACGAGTTCAACGCCGAGACCTACGCCACCCTGGCCAGTCACTTCCTCAAGACGTTCCCCCAACTCGCGGGCATCAAGTTCACCCACGGGTGGGGCGGCGCGATCGATACCTGCACCCGGTTCTCACCCTTTTGGGGAACCGCCCACCGAGGGCGGGTCGCCTACGTGATGGGCTTCACCGGTTTGGGGGTGGGCGCCACGAGATTCGGCGCCCAGACCATGCTCGACCTCCTCGACGGCGTGGACTCGACGCGCACCCGGCTCGCGATGGTGCGACGCAAGCCCTTGCCGTTCCCGCCCGAGCCCCTGCGCTGGCTCTTCATCCGCCTGACGCAAGTCGCCATTCGCCACGCCGACGAGAACCAGGGGCACCGCAACCTCTGGCTGCGACTGCTCGACCGCCTGGGGCTCGGCTTCGATTCGTGAGGTTCAGTCCTCGCTGGTGGCGTGGGTCTCCATCAGCCCGGCGATCATGTTCACCACCGTGGGGTCGGTGAGCGTGGTCACGTCACCCAGAGAACGGTTCTCGGCCACGTCACGCAGGAGTCGGCGCATGATCTTGCCACTACGGGTCTTGGGCAGATCGGGCGTCAAGATGATCTGACGAGGCTTGGCGATGGGACTGATGGTGCTCGCCACGTGCGCGCGCAACTCCTCGATGACCTGGGCGTGGTCCTTCTCCGCGTCTCCCGCGGAGAGCTTCAAGGTGACGAAGGCCACGATGGCCTGACCCGTGGTGTCGTCCGACGCGCCCACGACGGCCGCCTCGGCGACCGCGTGGTGGCCCACCAGCGCGTGCTCGACCTCGGTGGTGGAGAGTCGGTGGCCCGAGATGTTCATGACGTCGTCGACGCGCCCGAGCAACCACAGATCGCCCTCGTTGTCGAGCTTGGCGCCGTCGCCGGCGAAGTACTTGCCGGGGAAACGGGCCCAGTAGGTGTCGAAGTAGCGATCGGGGTCGCCCCAGATGCCCCTAGTCATCGAGGGCCAGGGCTGGGTCACCACGAGGTAACCGCCCTCGCCGAAGCCCACTTCGTTACCCGCGTCGTCGACGACCGCCACGGAGATCCCCGGGAGCGCGCGCATGGCCGCCCCGGGTTTGGTGGCCGTGATCCCCGGCAGCGGCGAGCAGAGGATGGCGCCCGTCTCGGTCTGCCACCAGGTGTCCACGATCGGACAGCGACTGTCCCCGATGTGCTTGCGGTACCACATCCACGCCTCGGGGTTGATGGGCTCACCCACCGTGCCGAGCAGGCGTAGTGAGGAGAGGTCGAACGCCGCGGGGATCTCGTGGCCCCACTTCATGAGCGTGCGGATCGTCGTCGGCGCGGTGTAGAGGATACTCACGCGATTCTCCGAGATGATCTTCCACCATCGGTCGCGTCCGCCCGAGTCGGGCAGGCCTTCGTACATCACCTGGGTCACGCCGTTGATCAAGGGTCCGTAGACGATGTAGCTGTGTCCGGTGATCCAGCCGATGTCGGCCGCGGTCCAACAGACGTCGGCGTCGGCCTTGACGTCGAAGACGTAGTGGTACGTGGTGGCCACCTGGGTGAGGTAGCCACCGGTGGTGTGGAAGATCCCCTTGGGTTTGGCGGTGGTGCCCGAGGTGTACATGATGAACATGGGCGTCTCGGCGGCGAAGGCCTCGGGCGCGTGCACGTCGCTCTGGCGCTCGACGATGTCGTGCCACCAGTGGTCACGGCCCTCGACCCAGTTGACGTCGCCATCGGTGCGCTTGACGACGAGGACGGCCGACACGTTGGGGCACGACTTGAGGGCCTCGTCGACGGCCGGCTTCAGCGGCGACGCGGCACCGCGGCGAAACGCCCCGTCGGCCGTGACCACGAAGCGACAATCGGAGTCGAGGATGCGCGAGGACAGGGCCTCGGCGGAGAAGCCACCGAAGACGACGGAGTGGATAGCCCCCAGGCGCACGACGGCGAGCATCGTGAAGATGGCCTCGGGGATCATCGGCATGTACACCGCGACGCGGTCACCCTTCTTCACCCCGAGCTCCTGGAGGGCATTGGCGGTGCGACACACCTGTCGCAACAACTCGTGATAGGTGATCGTTCGCGACTCGCCCTCGGCGTCGGCGACCCAGTGATAGGCCACTCGGTCCCCCCGGCCCTCCTTGACGTGCACGTCGACACAACTGACCGACGCGTTGAGAGTGCCGTCGGCGAACCACTTGGCGTTAGGCAGCTCCCACTCGAGCGTCGTGGCTGGCTCGCGCGCCCAGGTGAGCCGATTGGCCTGCTGACGCCACCACGCGACGGGGTCCTTGGCGGCCTCGTCGTAGATCGAGGGTTGAGCGTTGGCCTGAGCGGCGAATTCCTCACTCGGCGCGAACGCGCGGTCCTCCTCCAGCCAGGCTTCGATCTTTGCTTCGGTCATTTCTCCCCCACTTTGTGTGATTCGTGACGCGGGCGTCGACGACGTCCTACGTCTATTTCTAGCAAGTCGTCACGACGCTCGGGTCGCTGACGACCCGAGCGTCGTGACGACGCGTACGTGGCTCTAGCTGCGCGGACCCACCGGCAGGAGCACTTTGCCGTGCGTACCGTTGATCACGCCCGCCGCCGACGCGTACCAGGCGGCCGCCGCGGTCGCCAGTCCGGTCCATCCACCGATCTTGACGATGTTGGCGTGGGCGCCGAAGGCGCCCCAGTTGCCCCACGTCAAGAAGATGAACGTAATGAACAACAAGACGAAGACCGTCATCACCGCCGTGTTGACCTTGACCGACGCGATCATCATGTAGAAGGTGAAGATCGTCCAGCCCAGCAAGAAGATGCCGGCGGACCCATTGGGTCCGAGCGCCTTCTGGAAGTTCGCCAACGCGTACAACGAGAGCCAGAACGCCCCGTAGGAGGTGAAGGCGACCGCGGCGAAGGTGTTCTTGCGGATGAACTCCATCATGCCCGCAAGCAACTGCGCGATACCGCCGTAGAAGAACGCCAGCGACAACGCCGCCGCGACTCCCGCACCGTGCCACAGGTTGGCATTCGCGCTACTGAGGCAGAACGTTGTCATTGCGAATCCGGCGAGACCCAGCGGCCCCGGATCAGCGACCTTTTCATCGGCCATAATTTCCCCCAATGCTCTCAAGTCGGCTCAACGCGATGTTGACCCGATTCCGGCTTAGTTCAACCGGCGGCGTGAAACGCGCTCATCGGGGCATCCCCACTTGTGAAGTTGTGCACAAGGTACGCGGATAATCCCTATTCACCCTTGACTTATTGGTCGATAGCCTGGCGGAACGACGCGATGAACTCCTCGGTATCGGCGGGACTCGCACCGTGCAGGATCGTGTCGACGAGCGCCGACCCCACGATGACGCCGTCGGAGAAGTCCGCGGCTTCGCGGGCCTGCTCGGGCGTCGTGATGCCGATGCCCACGTACGTGGGCACGTCAGACGTGGCGCGCACCGACGCCACCACCCGCGACGCGTCGCCCGCGCCCTGGGCGCGCCCGGTGACCGCCATGCGCGCCGACGCGTAGCAGAACCCCTCGGTGGCGGCGGCCAGTCGCGTGAAGCGTTCCTCGGTGGTGGACGGGGCGACCAAGAAGACCGTCGCGATGTCGCTGGCGTCGCAGACCCGTCGCCACTCGTCGGACTCCTCGAGCGTGAGGTCGGGCACGATGGCGCCGCGGATGCCGGCGGCGTTCAAGAGACCGGCGCTGCGCACCAGGCCGTGGTGGTGGAAGATGTTGAAATACGTCATGGCGATGAGCGGTGCACCCAGGTCGGCTCCGGTGAGCTCGGTGCAGATCGAATCGAGGGTCGTGCCCGCCGCCAGGGCGAGTTCCGCCGCTCGCTGGATGACGACGCCGTCCATCATCGGGTCCGAGAAGGGGATGCCGATCTCCACGGCGTTGGCCCCGCCGTGCACGGCGGCGGCGACGTGCTGGGTCCAGTCGGGGGTGGCTCCGGCCATGAAGTATGGAACCAACGCCTTGGTGCCGGTGTCGCGCAGGGCGCGTAGCGTGACTTCGAGGCTCTTCATTCGCGGCCTCGCAGGATGTCGCGCACCTGGGCCACGTCCTTGTCGCCGCGGCCCGACAGGTTGAGCAGGACGGTGGAACCCCGGGGAATCGCCTTGCCCGCCTCTTGCATGATCCACGCCACGGCGTGCGCCGACTCCAGCGCCGGGATGATGCCTTCGAGCTGCGAGAGGGTCTGTAGCGCCACGAGCACGTCCTCGTCGCCGATCCCCACGTACTCGGCGCGTCCGCTGGCCGCGAGGTACGCGTGCTCTGGTCCGATGCCGGGATAGTCCAGACCCGCCGAGATCGAATGGGCCTCTTCGATCTGGCCGTGTTCGTCCTGGATCAGCATTGACCTCATCCCGTGCAGGACGCCGGGCGAACCGTTGGTGACGGCCGCGCCGCCCGCCGCTTCGACGCCCACCAGTCGGGCACCCGTGTTGGCGAAGCCCGCGAAGATGCCCGCCGCGTTCGATCCGCCGCCCACGCAGGCGACGACGACGTCGGGTGTCGCGATACCGCGCCGATCGAGTTGCTCACTCGCCTCGGCACCGATGATGCTCTGGAACTCGCGCACCATCCAGGGGAAGGGGTGGGGACCCATGACCGAACCCAGGCAGTAGTGGGTGTCGCTCACGCAGGTCACCCATTCGCGCATGGCCTCGTTGACCGCGTCCTTGAGGGTCCGTGAACCCGACGTCACCGCGACGACGCGCGAACCCAGGAGTTCCATGCGAAAGACGTTGAGGGCCTGGCGCTGGGTGTCGAGTTCGCCCATGAAGACGGTGCACTCGAGACCGAGGCGTGCCGCCGCCGTGGCGGTGGCGACGCCGTGCTGACCGGCCCCCGTCTCGGCGATGACGCGACTCTTGCCCATCCGTCGGGTCAACAGCGTCTGTCCGACGACGTTGTTGATCTTGTGCGACCCCGTGTGGGCCAGGTCCTCGCGCTTGGCGAAGACCTCGACGCCCAGGAGCTTCGAGAGCCGTCCGAGGTAGGTGACCGGCGTGGGACGACCGCCGAACTCCGAGAGGACCGTGCGGTACTCCTCGAGGAAGGCGGGGTCCGACCACGCGTCCACGAAGGCCGTCTCGAGCTCGAGGCAGGCCGGCATCAGCGCTTCGGGCACGAAGCGTCCGCCGAAGTCACCGAAGTGCCCGGTCGCAGACGGAGTGCCCATGTACACGGGGGGTTGGCTCACTGCGCACCTTTCAGGGTTAGAGCCTCACGGGCCCGTGATACGAAATTAGCGACCTTGACGGGGTCCTTGACTCCGTGGACGTACTCGACACCCGAGGCCACGTCCACTCCCCAGGGCCGCACCTCGGCGATGACGTGCGCCACGTTCTCGGGGTCGAGTCCCCCGGCGGCGATCAGGGGCACGTCAAAGGACATCGACGCGAGCGCCGACCAGTCGTTGGCCACGCCACTGCCGGGTTGCGCGCCGTCGACGATGACCGCCACGATCTGGGCGCGCTCACACTCGTTGAGCGCCGTGTCGTGGGTGCGCAGCGCCCGGATGACGCGCACCTCGCGCGCGGCCAGTGCGTCGAGTAGGACCTCACTGGCGGGATCGTGGAGTTGGACCGCGCGCAATCCGTCACGTTCGACGATTCGCACGATCTCGTGGTCCTCCTGGTGGCGAAAGACGCCCACGCACCAGAGGCGCTCGCCGAGGTGTCGCACGATGTCGCCCGACGCCGGGCCCACCACCTGGCGCACCGAGGCCGCGAAGATCAGCCCGAGCGCGTCCGCGCCAGCGTCGGCCACCATCTGCGCGTCACGCAACGAGGTCACGCCGCAGACCTTGATCCGCGGCACCGTGGCGTCAGCCATCGTGCGTCTCGCCTACGACGCCGGCGAACTCGCTCACCAAGAGGCCGGGGGCCGTCGAGGTCACGAAGACCTCGCCGACGAGGACCGCGTCGAAACCGGCGCGTGCGGCGACTTCGACGTCGGCACGGGTGCGCAGTCCCGATTCGGCCACCCGGATGACGTTGGCCGGCAGGGCGGCGATGACCGCGGCGGCGTGCGCGGTGTCGACCTCGAAAGTCCGCAGATCACGCTGATTGACGCCGATGATCGTGGCGCCGCTCGTGAGTGCACGCTCGACGTCGAGGTCGCCGTGCACCTCGACGAGCGGGGTCAGTCCCACCGACAGGGCCAGGTCCACGTAGCGGGTCAGTTCGTCGGCCTCAAGGATCGCCGCGATCAACAAGACCCCGCTGGCGCCCATCTCCGCCGCGTCGAGCACGTCGTTCTCGCTCACCGTGAAGTCCTTGCGCAACACCGGTACGCCGACGGCGCCGGTCACGGCCACCAGGTCGGCGCGCGATCCGGCGAAGTGGGGCTCGTCGGTGAGCACCGAGATCGCCGCGGCGCCTCCTTCGACGTAATCGCGCGCCAGCGCCGCGGCGTCGAGATGCTCCCCGAGCCAGCCCTTGGAGGGCGAACGACGCTTGACTTCGGCGATGACCTTGACGTGCGCGCCGCGTTCCCGCGCGAGCGCGTCGTCGAGTCGCACGCCGTCGTAGCGCACGTCGCGTGCGCGAACTCGCCATTCGCGAGTGTCACGGGCGGCGCGACGACGATGCGAGGCCACGATGTCATCCAAGTAGGTCCCGACCATCTATGAATCGTAGTGGTCCACGACAGGGGCAGTCCCGAGTAATTTGTTCTGAACTTCGACGAGAGGACGAGAGTGTCGAACACATTCGCCCATGACGTGCTCCAACCGCTCATCCGCGGTAACCACCTCGAGCGCGCCGCGGCGCGCGACGCCCTGGCGCAGATCCTCGCCGGGCGCGTCGACGGCGTCGTGATCGCGAGCTTCTTGACCGCGTTGACCTGCAAGGGTGAGACCGTGGCCGAGATGACCGGTTTCGTCGACGCCATGCTCGACGCCGCGACCACGTTGAGCGTGACCTCCGAGGCGATCGACATCGTCGGCACCGGCGGGGACCAGCTGCACACGGTTAACGTCTCGACCATGGCCTCCCTGGCGGTGGCGGGATGTGGCGTTCCCGTCGCTAAGCATGGCAACCGCGCGGCGTCGTCCTCGGTGGGTTCGGCCGACGTGCTCGAAGCACTGGGGGTGCGCCTGGACGTCACGCCCGAGGTCATCGTGGCGTCACTCGAGAACGCGCACATCGGCTTCTTGTTCGCCCCCACCTACCACCACGCGCTGGGCTACCTGACGCCCATCCGGCGCACGCTGGGTTTTCGCACGATCTTCAACGTACTGGGCCCGCTGGCCAATCCGGCGCGCGTCCAACGCAGTCTGATCGGCGTGGCCCAGGTCCACCTGCTCGATCCGATGGCCGAGGTCGTGCACGCACGCGGCGTGACCCGCGCCGTGCTGGTGCACGGCAACGACGGACTCGACGAGCTGTCCTTGGGCACCACGTCCTCGCTGCACACGGTGACCCGTGAGGGCGTCGTGGTGGAGGAACTCGATGCGGGGTCGATCCTCGGGCTGCACCACGACGTCGGGGCCATCCGCGGCGGCGACACCCGCGAGAACGTGGCCGTCGTGCGGCGGTTCCTCGAAGGCACACCGGGGCCGGTCATGGACGTCGTGTGCGCCAACGCGGCGCTGGCGCTCATGGTGGCGGGACGCGCCTCGTCCCTCGAGGACGGGTTCACCCAAGCCTTCGAGAGCGTGGTGAGCGGCCACGCGGCCACGGCCCTCGAACGACTCGTCGAGGTGACGAACTCCTAACGAGACCTCAGAGTCGACGAAGCTCGTCGTGGTAGCGCTGGGCGTTGAGCACGTACATCGCCGCGTTCTCGACGATCGGCGACTCATCGCTCGCGTCGGGCCGCACTTGGCCCGGCACGCCCACCACCAGCGAATTGGCCGGCACGTGCGTGCGATTGCGCACGACGGCTCCGGCGGCGACGGTGGCGCCGCTGTCGACGACGACCTCGTGCAAGACCACCGCGCCGCTGCCGATCAGACTGCGGTCGTGCACCACGCAGCCCTCGAGATGCGCGAGGTGCCCCACCACGCAATCACTG